>VOFE01000288.1_pt1 | contig 148001 bp, 168 predicted proteins | sample 5384071 | NCBI WGS metagenome assembly VOFE01 (sample SAMN12384724, study PRJNA508395) | human gut metagenome | isolation source: healthy gut D | host: Homo sapiens
AGTCGGTATCTTCAGACGGTAAAAGATCGTCTGAACAATGATGGAAGCCAAAACTCTCAAACGGTTTATCAACCAACAAAAGCACATCGACCTTGTGCGGCGGCTGAAAGCCGAGGGATTTTCTGACCCGGCAATGCTGGACTGGAAGTTTGAAAACGACAATGGCCGCAGCCCTCAGATGCACCATGCACACCGCTATGTAGAACAGTGGCAGACCATGCGTTCAGAGAACCTAGGGCTGCTCCTCTGGGGCGGCGTAGGCACCGGCAAGAGTTTCCTTGCCGGGTGCATTGCCCTTGTTTACCGGGTAGAGGAGATCGCCCAACTTTTGGCGATCTCCAACCGTGCTGCGTACAACCTGTGCAACACCACGAAGGATTTTCGGGTGCTGCGCATTGGCACCAGCATCCGGGTAAACAAGCAGAGCTTCGACGATTGGTTTGCGGCGGTCTGAAGGAGGTAATCTATGGCATCTATTCTGAAGCGCGGAGATTCCTACTCCGTCCGTTACAAGTACAAAGACCATTCCGGCAAGCCCTGCGAGGGATGGGAAAGTTTCAAGACCAAGAAGGAGGCGCAGGAGCGAAAGATCACGGTCGAAAAAGAACTGCTGGACGGCACGTTCCTCGTGCCCGACACCATGACGGTGGAGGAGATGCTGTACAAGTGGATCCGATCCAGTCCACCAAACACAAGTGGTCCTCCCAAGACCTACACCCAGTCCGTGGCGATGGTGCAGAACCTCATTGTTCCCTATATCGGTAAACGGAAGGTGCAGGAACTGCGCACCTACGACATTGAGAAGTTCTATGCCACCCTTGCCAAGACCCCCTGTGGGCAGTATGTGAAGGCGTAAAGCAGACCCTTCCGAGAAGCAGAAGAAGCGGCTGCTGTCCAGCACCTCTATCCACGAAGTCCACACGCTGCTGAAGACCGCCTTCTCCTATGCGGTGGAATGGGACTTGATCCACAAGATTCCCCTGCCCCGTGATGCCCCCAAGGTCAATATCGAGGAGCGCACCATCTGGGACGAGAAAACCATGCTGGCAGCCTTGCAGACCATCGAGAACCCTGCCCTGCATCTGGCGGTGCACATGAGCATGATCCTTTCGCTCCGTGAGGGCGAAATTCTCGGCTTGCAGCCGAGTGATTTGGACTTTGATGCCGCCGATGGTCGTGGCACCATCTCGGTCAGCAAACCATGCAGCGAGCCAACAAGGACGCTCTGGAAAAGCTCGGCCCTAAGCAGGTCTACCACACCTTCCCGGACAGGCGTGAGGGCAGCAAGTCCTCTCTCATCCTGAAAAAGCCCAAGACCAAGAAGTCCAACCGCATCCTGTACATGACCAAGCCCTTGAAAGAAGAGCTTCTGGCATGGCTGGAAAAGATGAAGCAGGACGAGCAGAACGCCCCGGAAAAGTACAGCAACTGCGGTCAGCTGTTCCGTCTCCCGGACGGCCTGCCCATCGCCCCGGAGTTCTGACAAAATGGTACCGTATGTGGCGGGCAGAGCATCCGGAGTTTGAGAAGATCGTGTTCCACGGTCTGCGGCACTCCAGTGCCACTTACCAGCTGCTGCAATCTGACGGTGACTTCAAGTCGGTGCAGGGCAACACCAGGCCATGCAACCCACTATCCTCATGGACACCTACGCCCACACGCAGGACAAGCCCCGGTTGGAGCTGACCGAGAAGATCGAAGCAAACTTCTATTCCCAAGACCTGACCCCGGCAGCACCTCAGCCCCGGCAAAACGAAAAGCCGGCGGCAACAAAAATCTCCGGTAAGGAGATCCTTGAAGCCATCCGGCTGATGGACGCAGACGAACGCAGAGAGTTGACGAGAGCCTTGTTTCGCCTAACTTCTCTTCTTTTTATGCAAAGGAAAACAGGCTGTGCAAGCCATGCGCAGAAAAGCCCCTGATTCGGGCAAATGTGCAAACGGTGTGCAGAAAGTGTGCAGCAGCCTTTCCTACATAAAGAAAGAACGCCAAATCTTTCGATTTGACGTTCAATATCTGGTGCACCTCCAGGGACTCGAACCCTGGGCCCACTGATTAAGAGTCAGTTGCTCTACCAACTGAGCTAGAGGTGCATATTATCAGAATGCGGTTTCTTCATTCTGATAATCAAAAGTCGGCGACTACCTATTTTCACAAGCCGTTTCCAGCTAACTATCTTCGGCACAAGTAAGCTTAACTTCTGTGTTCGGAATGGGAACAGGTGGAACCTTACCGTCATCGACACCGACCGATTTGACTGAATCAGTATATCACATTTCTGCTTTACTGTCCAGTATTTTTAGAAGGACGTGCCTTCAAAACTGAATAATCACTGCTAACATTTTTTCGTTGACTTAAAAGTCTCAAGCGAATTGTGGTCAAGCCCTCGACCTATTAGTACACGCTTGCTGAATGGATCACTCCACTTACACATCGTGCCTATCAACCTTGTAGTCTTCAGAGGGGTCTTACTTGTTTGAAACAATGGGATATCTTATCTTTGGGTCGGCTTCACGCTTAGATGCTTTCAGCGTTTATCCGATCCGTACATAGTTGCCCAGCTATGCTCTTGGCAGAACAACTGGTGCGCCAGAGGTACGTCCGCTCCGGTCCTCTCGTACTAGGAACAGCTCCCATCAAATATCCTGCGCCCACGACAGATAGGGACCGAACTGTCTCACGACGTTCTGAACCCAGCTCGCGTACCGCTTTAATTGGCGAACAGCCAAACCCTTGGGACCGAATACAGCCCCAGGATGCGATGAGCCGACATCGAGGTGCCAAACCTCCCCGTCGATGTGGACTCTTGGGGGAGATCAGCCTGTTATCCCCAGGGTAACTTTTATCCGTTGAGCGATGGCATTTCCACTCACATACCACCGGATCACTAACTCCAACTTTCGTTACTGCTCGACCCGTCAGTCTCGCAGTTAGGCTCGCTTCTGCGTTTGCACTCTTTTGCTTGATTTCCGTTCAAGCTGAGCGAACCTTTGAACGCCTCCGTTACTCTTTAGGAGGCGACCGCCCCAGTCAAACTGCCCACCTAACAATGTCCCCCGCCTTGATTCAAAGGCGCAGGTTAGAATTCCAATATCGCAAGGATGGTATCCCAACGGCCACTCCACAAATGCCAAAGCACTTGTTTCCCTGTGTCCCATCTATCCTGTGCATGCAACATCGAAACCCAATATTAGGCTACAGTAAAGCTCCATGGGGTCTTTCCGTCTTGTCGCGGGTAACCGGCATCTTCACCGGTACTACAATTTCGCCGGGCGGGCTGTCGAGACAGTGCCCAAATCATTACGCCTTTCATGCGGGTCAGAACTTACCTGACAAGGAATTTCGCTACCTTAGGACCGTTATAGTTACGGCCGCCGTTCACTGGGGCTTCGATTCAATGCTTGCACATCTCCTCTTAACCTTCCAGCACCGGGCAGGCGTCAGCTCGTATACGTCATCTTTCGATTTAGCACAAACCTGTGTTTTTGGTAAACAGTTGCTTGGGCCGATTCTCTGCGGCTCCATCTCTGGAGCACCCCTTCTCCCGAAGTTACGGGGTCAATTTGCCGAGTTCCTTAACAACCCTTCTCCCGTTGGCCTTAGAATCTTCTTCCTACCTACCTGTGTCGGTTTGCGGTACGGGCACCGCAGAAATACACACAGCTTTTCTCGCCATCTTCCATCCCGGACTTCGGTACTAACTTCCCTCGATCGCTACCGGAACCAACACCCGGCTCCGAGACTTCAAATGTGTCCCCTGTGTTTAACTCTTTTGGTGGTGACGGAATCTCTACCGTCTGTGCATCGGCTACGCCGTTAGGCCTCACCTTAGCTCCCGACTAACCTGGAGCGGACGAACCTTCCTCCAGAAACCTGAGGCTTTCGGCCATGCAGATTCTCACTGCATTCGCGCTACTCATTCCGGCATTCTCACTTCTATACACTCCACAGCCGCTTGCGCTACTGTTTCACCGCGTATACAACGCTCCCCTACCCAATACATTGCTGTATTGCCTAAGCTTCGGTGTCAGGTTTAGCCCCGTTAAATTCTCCGCGCAAAGACGCTCGACCAGTGAGCTATTACGCACTCTTTGAATGTGTGGCTGCTTCTGAGCCAACATCCTGGTTGTCTACGTATCTTCACATCGTTTTCCACTTAACCTGACTTTGGGACCTTAGCTGTAGATCTGGGCTGTTTCCCTTTTGACAATGACATTTATCTGACACTGTCTGACTCCCAAGCATCAATACTCTGGCATTCTGAGTTTGATAAGCTTCGCTAACCTCTCGGCCGCTAGGCTATTCAGTGCTTTACCTCCAGGTATCTAACTTGAGGCTAGTCCTAAAACTATTTCGGGGAGAACCAGCTATCTCCGGGTTCGATTGGAATTTCTCCGCTACCCACAGTTCATCCGCCGCCTTTTCAACGGAGGTCGGTTCGGTCCTCCATGGAATTTTACTTCCACTTCAACCTGACCATGGGTAGGTCACCCGGTTTCGGGCCCATTGTATGCAACTTAACGCCCTTTTCAAACTCGCTTTCGCTTCGGCTCCAGACCTTAAGTCCTTAACCTTGCTGCATATAATCGCTCGCCGGACCGTTCTACAAAAAAAAGTACCCTATCACACATTGACGTGCTCTAGGTGCTTGTAGGCACAGGGTTTCAGGTTCTTTTTCACTCCCCTCCCGGGGTGCTTTTCACCTTTCCTTCACAGTACTATACGCTATCGGTCACTGGGTAGTATTTAGGGTTGGAGGGTGGTCCCCCCATATTCCGACCAGGTTTCACGTGTCTGGCCGTACTCTGGAACTCGCTCAGCTCTTGTCGTTTTCACCTACGTGGTTCTCACACTCTCTGACCGGCCTTCCCATGCCGTTCGGTTAACAACTCAAGTCCTAAATGCGGTCCGTACCCCGGAAGTATTTCTACTTCCGGTTTGCCCTCTTCCGCGTTCGCTCGCCACTACTTACGGAATCTCGTTTGATGTCTCTTCCTCGCCCTACTTAGATGTTTCAGTTCAGGCGGTTCCCTCGATATACCTATTTTTAAGTTCAGTATAACGTACCTGAGTATGAACCCAGGTGAGTTTCCTCATTCAGAAATCTCCGGATCAATGCTTATTTGCAGCTCCCCGAAGCTTATCGCAGCTTATCACGTCTTTCATCGGCTCCCAGTGCCAAGGCATTCGCCCTGCGCCCTTGTTCGCTTGACCTTTCAAACGTTCTTTTGGAACATTTGGTATCCTCTTGATTCTCTCTTGCCAACGAAGATTATTGTTACCCTTCCTTTTGAAATTGTAATATTTCTTAAAAAAGAACTTACTATACTCTTTGTTTCGCAGTTATTATTCAGTTTTCAAGGTACGTCTTTGAGTGTCCTTTTCAGGGTCCCTTTTGATTTTTCATCACATGGTGGGCCAAAATGGACTCGAACCATCGACCTCAATCAGTCTACTTGGCCAATAACTTGAACTTTAACTTGTCACCTGTTCCAATGACTGACCATCTTAGATGCTCACATTAAGGTTTTGAGTAACCCTTTTGCCTGACTCCTTAGAAAGGAGGTGATCCAGCCCGCAGGTTCTCCTACGGCTACCTTGTTACGCCTTCACCCCAATCACCAGTTTTACCTTCGGCGGCGTCCTCCTTGCGGTTAGACTACCGACTTCGGGTCCCCCCGGCTCTCATGGTGTGACGGGCGGTGTGTACAAGTCCCGGGAACGTATTCACCGCAGCATGCTGATCTGCGATTACTAGCAATTCCGACTTCGTGCAGGCGAGTTGCAGCCTGCAGTCCGAACTGGGACGTTGTTTCTGAGTTTTGCTCCACCTCGCGGTCTTGCTTCTCTTTGTTTAACGCCATTGTAGTACGTGTGTAGCCCAAGTCATAAAGGGCATGATGATTTGACGTCATCCCCACCTTCCTCCGTTTTGTCAACGGCAGTCTGGCCAGAGTCCTCTTGCGTAGTAACTGACCATAAGGGTTGCGCTCGTTGCGGGACTTAACCCAACATCTCACGACACGAGCTGACGACAACCATGCACCACCTGTCTCTGCGTCCCGAAGGAAAAACATATTTCTATGTCCGTCGCAGGATGTCAAGACTTGGTAAGGTTCTTCGCGTTGCGTCGAATTAAACCACATACTCCACTGCTTGTGCGGGCCCCCGTCAATTCCTTTGAGTTTCAACCTTGCGGTCGTACTCCCCAGGTGGATTACTTATTGTGTTAACTGCGGCACTGAAGGGGTCAATCCTCCAACACCTAGTAATCATCGTTTACGGTGTGGACTACCAGGGTATCTAATCCTGTTTGCTACCCACACTTTCGAGCCTCAGCGTCAGTTGGTGCCCAGTAGGCCGCCTTCGCCACTGGTGTTCCTCCCGATATCTACGCATTCCACCGCTACACCGGGAATTCCGCCTACCTCTGCACTACTCAAGAAAAACAGTTTTGAAAGCAGTTCATGGGTTGAGCCCATGGATTTCACTTCCAACTTGTCTTCCCGCCTGCGCTCCCTTTACACCCAGTAATTCCGGACAACGCTTGTGACCTACGTTTTACCGCGGCTGCTGGCACGTAGTTAGCCGTCACTTCCTTGTTGAGTACCGTCATTATCTTCCTCAACAACAGGAGTTTACAATCCGAAGACCTTCTTCCTCCACGCGGCGTCGCTGCATCAGGGTTTCCCCCATTGTGCAATATTCCCCACTGCTGCCTCCCGTAGGAGTCTGGGCCGTGTCTCAGTCCCAATGTGGCCGTTCAACCTCTCAGTCCGGCTACCGATCGTCGCCTTGGTGGGCCATTACCTCACCAACTAGCTAATCGGACGCGAGGCCATCTCAAAGCGGATTGCTCCTTTTCCCTCTACCCGATGCCGGGTCGTGGGCTTATGCGGTATTAGCAGTCGTTTCCAACTGTTGTCCCCCTCTTTGAGGCAGGTTCCTCACGCGTTACTCACCCGTTCGCCACTCGCTCGAGAAAGCAAGCTCTCTCTCGCTCGTTCGACTTGCATGTGTTAGGCGCGCCGCCAGCGTTCGTCCTGAGCCAGGATCAAACTCTTTATAAATGATATTTATCACTTAAAAGTGTTAAATCTTGTTTCGCTCAGCACGCAATCGCTTGCGTCCTGTGTGAATTACTTTGTTTGGAATTGTTTAACGTGTTTTTCCAACACGAAAATAGGTTCCGTTACAAGTCTTTCGATATTGTTCAATTTTCAAGGTCCTGTGCGCCGCAGCCTTGCGGCTGACGACTTGATTATTTTACCACAGAAGCGGTTTTTTGTCAAGCCTTATTTTTGAGAAGCTTTTGAACTTTTCTGAACTTGGAGCGCTTCGTACATCTCAGTGTCAACTGGTGTTTTTCAGCGTCTATTGGTTCTTTTCAAGGGCTTCCTGCTGAGGCTTCAGAAGTCATTCTTTTGTCTCAGCGCTTGGCGCTCAAGTATAATACCACACCCCGGCAATCTTGTCAACACTTTTTGACATCTTTTTTCCAATTTCTTTGCGGTGGGGGGTGGGGGCAAAACTCCAACCGCAACGAACCCTCTCAGGCATCGCTGCGCGATGCCAGATTCATTTTCCCCCCGGCCGGGGGAAATCTGTCCTCTCGGGGGGAGCTTTATTGGCGCTGATCGGAAGATGCACAAAAGCTCCCCCTTTCGGGGGAGCTGGCGCGCAGCGCCTGAGAGGGTTCAGCCTTATATTATTACATTATATAGGCAGAGCAAATCCCAACCGGGTATAGACGGCGGCTGATATTACTCGCCGGAAAGCAAGTCGCTCTGTCAAGAGTTTCCGTGCAAAATTTTGTCCCGAAAAATATCCACGATTTTTGGCGATTGCTACAAAACGCAAAATATAGTGGTATTTTGCTTGACTTGCCACTAGATAGTGATAAAATAGAGCTACATTCAGTTTGTTGGATATCGTTGTGCGCAGACGGGTATCTCTTATGGTAAGAGGTACCCGTTCACAATGCGCCTATATAGAAGGAGGAGAACCGATGAAGATCATCAAACGAAACGGTGCAGAAGTTCCCTTTGATATTACCAAGATCATCACCGCCGTTACCAAAGCCAGCGATTCCGTGGGCGGTCAGGCTCGCCTGAGCCGGGAGCAGATCACCCAGATCGCCGCAGCTGTTACCGACCAGTGCCAGCAGCTTAACCGCGCAGTCAGCGTGGAAGAGGTGCAGGATCTGGTGGAGAACCAGCTGATGGACATTCAGGCGCACGATGTGGCACGGCACTATATCACCTACCGCTATGTACAGAGCCTGAAGCGCCAGACCAACACCACCGATGAGCGCATTCTGAGCCTGATCGAGTGCCAGAACGAAGAGGTCAAGCAGGAGAACGCCAACAAGAACCCCACCGTCAACGCCGTCCAGCGCGACTATATGGCCGGCGAGATCTCCAAGGATCTGACCGCCCGTCTGCTGCTGGACCCGGAGATCGTCAAGGCCCATCAGGAGGGTCTGATCCACTTCCACGATTCCGACTACTTTGCCCAGCACATGCACAACTGCGACCTGGTCAATCTGGAGGACATGCTCCAGAACGGCACAGTCATTTCCGGCACCTGATTGAGAAGCCGCACAGCTTCTCCACCGCCTGCAACATTGCAACCCAGATCATCGCACAGGTGGCCTCCAACCAGTACGGCGGCCAGAGCATCAGCCTGACCCATCTGGCTCCCTTTGTGGATGTCTCCCGCAAGAAGATCGCCGCCGAGGTAGAGGTGGAGATGGACGGTCTGGACGTTTCTGCCGAGCGCAAGAAGGAGATCGTGGAGCGCCGCCTGCGCAACGAGATCAACCGCGGCGTGCAGACCATCCAGTATCAGGTGGTCACGCTGATGACCACCAACGGTCAGGCTCCCTTTATTACCGTGTTCATGTATCTGGGCGAGGCCCGCAACCCGCAGGAAAAGGCAGACCTTGCCATCATTATCGAGGAGACCATCCGCCAGCGCTATCAGGGCGTGAAGAACGAGGCCGGTGTGTGGATCACCCCCGCTTTCCCCAAGCTGATCTATGTGCTGGAAGAGGACAACATCCGCCCAGGCACTCCCTACTACTACCTGACCGAGCTGGCCGCCAAGTGCACCGCAAAGCGCATGGTGCCGGACTATATCTCGGAAAAGAAGATGCTGGAGCTCAAGGTGGACAAAAACGGCGAAGGCCACTGCTACACCTGCATGGGCTGCCGCAGCTTCCTGACCCCCTATGTGGACCCCGAGACCGGCAAGCCCAAGTACTACGGCCGGTTCAATCAGGGTGTTGTCACCATCAATCTGGTGGACGTGGCCCTCTCCTCCGAGGGCAACTTTGAAAAGTTCTGGAAGATCTTCGACGAGCGTCTGGCTCTGTGCCACCGCGCACTGCAGGCACGGCACAAGCGGCTGCTGGGCACCCCCAGCGATGCCGCTCCCATCCTGTGGCAGTACGGCGCGCTGGCACGCCTGAAGAAGGGCGAAAAGATCGACAAGCTGCTGTTCGGCGGCTACTCCACCATCAGTCTGGGCTATGCCGGCCTGTACGAGTGTGTGAAGTATATGACCGGCAAGAGCCACACCGATGCCGGTGCCAAGCCCTTTGCCCTGAGCGTGATGCAGCACATGAACGACAAGTGCAACGCGTGGAAGAAGGCCGAGAACATAGACTACTCCCTCTACGGCACCCCGCTGGAATCCACCACCTACAAGTTTGCCAAGTGCCTGCAAAAGCGCTTTGGCATCGTGAAAGGCATCACGGACAAGAACTATATCACCAACAGCTACCACGTCCATGTCTCCGAGCCCATCGACGCCTTTACCAAGCTGAAATTCGAGGCCGACTTCCAGCGCCTGTCCCCGGGCGGTGCCATCAGCTATGTGGAAGTGCCCAACATGCAGGACAATCTGGAAGCCGTCATAAGTGTGCTGCAGTTCATCTACGACAACATCATGTACGCCGAGCTGAACACCAAGTCCGATTACTGCCAGGTCTGCGGTTACGACGGCGAGATCAAGATCGTGGAGGACGACGGCAAGCTGGTGTGGGAGTGCCCCAAGTGCGGCAACCGTGACCAGAACAAGCTGAACGTTGCCCGCCGCACCTGCGGTTATATCGGCACCCAGTTCTGGAACCAGGGCCGCACGCAGGAGATCAAGGATCGCGTGCTGCATCTGTAACAACAGCTAAATTTTATTTTTGATTTGATATTTGGAGCGGCCTTTCGGCCGCTCCAAATATCTTTTCAGCAAACGACAGGAACATGAGCATGAACTACGCAAACATCAAATATTACGATATCGCCAACGGCCCCGGGGTGCGCACCAGCGTTTTTGTGTCCGGCTGCCGCCACCACTGCCCGGGCTGCTTCAACGCCGTGGCATGGGATTTTGACTACGGTCAGCCCTTTGATAAAACCGTGCGCAACGAGGTATTCGCCTCCTGTCAGCCGGACTATATCGCCGGGCTCTCCCTGCTGGGCGGCGAACCCTTGGAACCAGAGAACCAGCGGGAGCTGCTGCCCTTTGTGCGCAACTTCAAGGCCTTGTACCCCAACAAAACGGTGTGGTGCTACTCCGGCTACACGTGGGAGCAGCTTACCGGCGCAGAGCCCAGCCCCGCGCGGTGCGAGGTGACCGACGAGCTGCTGCAGCTGCTGGATGTGCTGGTGGACGGCGAATTCGTGCAGGCAAAGCACGACATCTCCCTGCGCTTCCGCGGCAGCCGCAACCAGCGCCTGCTGGACGTACCCAAGTCCCTTGCCGCCGGGCAGCCCGTGTGGTGGGAGGACGAAAAGGTATTCGCCACCCATACCATGGAACGGTAAGCGGTGCTGAACTCCTTCTCGTGAAAATGCGTTTGTCGCGGCCCGCAGGCCGCGACAAACGCTCTATTAAAAATAATTCTTCCGCTGAATATGGCCAAAGCAACGCGGAGGCCATTCGAAATCGTCCCGCACTAAAAGAAGCCGCTGCACAGACTGTGCAGCGGCTTCTTTCTTTTCTCACTCCCGGCTGCCCACGGCGTCCTCGATGACGCGCAGAAAAGCGTTGCCGTAGCGGGCGGCCTTCTTTTCGCCCACGCCGCTGATGTTCAGCAGCTCGTCGATGCTCATAGGCTTTTTCTCTGCCATCTCCCGCAGGGTGGCATCGTTAAACACCATAAAGGCGGGCAGGTTCTGCTTGCCCGCAAGGCGCTTGCGCACCGCATACAGGGCGTTGAGCAGCTTTTCGTCCGCCTCGCTCAGGCTGCCCGCTGCGGCGGGCTTTGCGCGGCGGGGCTTTTCCAGCCGGTCGGCGCTCTGGGCGGCACGGCGGCGGGCGTACTCCACCTGCAGCTGGGCTTCCTGCTCGGCGGCAAGGCAGCAGGAGCAGTTGCCGCACTTTTTGGGCGCGGCTTCTCCGAAGTATTGCAGCAGAAAGCCGCGCAGACAGTGCTGGGTGGTGGAGTAAAAGGTCATGTACTTGAGCCGCTCCTCGGCCTTGCGGGCGGCTTCGGCCTTTACATCGGCGGGCAGGCCGTTGTCTGCCTCCAGCTCCTTGTCGATGAAGAAGCGGATGGTGCGCACATCGGTGCCGGAATAGAGCAGGGTGCACCGGGCGGGCTGTCCATCGCGCCCGGCACGCCCGGCCTCCTGATAATAGCTTTCCAGATCCTTAGGCATATTGTAGTGGATGACGAACCGCACGTTGGGCTTGTCGATGCCCATGCCGAAGGCGTTGGTGGCCACCATGATCTGCACCCGGTCGTAGAGGAAATCGTCCTGATTCTTCCGCCGGGTATCCGCGTCCAGCTTGGCATGGTAGGCCGCAGCCCGGATGCCGCGGCTCTGCAGCAGCTGCACCGTCTCGTCCACCTGCCGGGTGGTGCTGCAATACACGATGCCCGCATGATTGCCCTCTTTGAGCACCAGTTCCAGCAGCTCTTTTGGCTTCTGGCTGGGCAGTGCCCGCCGGGTCTCAAAGTACAGGTTGGGGCGGTCGAAGCTGGTAGTCACCTCGTAGGGCGCTTGCAGCGCCAGATGGGTGCGGATATCCTCCCGCACATGGGCGGTGGCGGTGGCGGTGAACGCGCCCATGACCGGTCGGCTGGGCAGGCTGTCCACAAACGCCTTGATGCGCAGATAGCTGGGGCGGAAATCCTGTCCCCACTGGCTGATGCAGTGCGCCTCGTCCACCGTGACCATGCTGATGCGTTTTTCCTGCGCAAACCGCTGGAAGCCCGGCATCTCCAGCCGCTCCGGTGCTACATAGATGATCTTATACCAGCCCTCCCGGGCGCGATGCAGCATCAGCGCCTTCTGGTTGTCGGTGAGGCTGTTGTTCAGAAAAGCCGCCGCCACGCCCGCCTGCACCAGCGCCCCCACCTGATCCTTCATCAGGCTGACCAGCGGGGACACCACGATGGTGATGCCCGGCAAAAGCAGCGCCGGCACCTGATAGCAGATGGATTTGCCCGCGCCGGTGGGCATGACCGCCAGCACATCCTGTCCGGCCAGCAGGCGGCTGACGATCTGCTCCTGCCCGGGGCGGAAGCTGTCGTAGCCGAAAACTTTTTTCAGGATACTGTGCGGGTTTTCCATGGTTTCCTCCGTTATATATATAGGTGCACTGACGCGCAGAACGCTCAAAACCTTATCAGTATACCACAAAACTGATACTTTTGGCAGAAAAAAGCGTCACTTTGCGCAAAAGTGTGCGATAAGCGCTCTTTCTGCCCGGGAAGGATAGCTTTTCAGGCGCGAAAATGCTATAATGAGAACACATATCTCCATGCCACCCCGCAGACTGCCCGGCATGGACCATGCAACGTAAAAAGGAGCATTTATAATATGCAGCAGAAACTTATCACCTTTGCCGTCCCCTGCTACAACTCCGCAGCCTATATGCGTCACTGCATCGAAACGCTGCTGACCGCAGGCGAGCAGGCCGAGATCATTCTGGTGGACGATGGTTCCGTCAAGGACGACACCCCCGCCATCTGCGACGAGTACGCCGCCAAATATCCCACCATCGTCAAGGCCATCCATCAGGAGAACGGCGGCCACGGCGAAGGCGTCAACCAGGGCATCCGCAACGCCACCGGCCTGTACTACAAGGTCGTGGACAGCGACGACTGGCTGGACACCGACGCCCTGAAAAAGGTGCTGGAGCGCCTGACCACGCTGGTAGCCCGCGGCACCGCGCCGGATCTGATGATCTGCAACTATGTGTACGAGCATGTGGAGGATGGCACCAGCCATACCGTCCGGTACACCAACGTCTTCCCGAAAAACCGCCTGTTCGACTGGGTGCATGTGGGCCACTTCCGCCCGGATCAGAACCTGCTGATGCACTCGGTCATGTACCGCACCGAGGTGCTGCGTCAGTGCGGCATGGTGCTGCCCAAGCACACCTTCTATGTGGACAACATCTTTGTCTACCAGCCTCTGCCCTATGTCAAGAGCATGTACTATATGGATCTGGATCTGTACCGCTACTTCATCGGTCGAGCAGACCAGAGCGTGAACGAGAGCGTGATGGTCGGCCGCGTGGACCAGCAGCTGCGGGTCACCAGGCACATGATCGACTGTCAGGATCTGGACGCGCTGAAGGACCAGAAGCGTCTGCGCGCCTACATGGTGCACTACCTGTCCGTCATGATGGCGGTCAGCGACATCTTTCTGCTGCTGGACGGCAGCGCCGAGGCACACGCCAAAAAGGCCGAGCTGTGGCAGTACCTCAAGGATCACGTTACCCCCGGTGTCTACCGCGCCGTGCGCGTGAACCTTGGCGGCCTGACCGACCTGCACTTCCCCGGCGGTGACAAGGTGGTCGTAGCCACCTACCGCCAGCTGCGCAAGATCTTCAAGTTCAACTAAGAGCATATTTTATATTTCGGGATAGCGGAACGCCTGCGGGCGCTCCGCTATCCCTTTTTCACGGCTGGGGTCGTAAAGGGAAACGGCAGCCGAACTGCTTGTATTCCGTCCTTTCTCGTCCTGTTTCTGTCTTTTCGTCTCAAAATTTGTACGAAACGCGCAGGATGATTGCTTCTCCTCCGTTGTTCCGGTATACTGGATACGTTTTCCCATTTTGACCCCCGCGCTGGATTTCACACAGGCGTTCGATACTTTTTTGACAAGGAGGAACCGAGTGCTGCGGCCTTTGGCTGCGCACCCAATACAAACCACATTATGGAACAAATGTTGATCTGTCTGTCCCTTGCCCTGATCGCCGGCCTGCTCATGTCACGCGCTGCCAAGGCCGTGCGTCTGCCCGCCGTCACCGCTTACCTGCTTACCGGCCTGCTGATGGGTCCCTTCTTTCTGGGTCGGCTGGGATTGAGCCGTTTCGGCTTTGGCTTTGGCAGCCTTGCTGCCGTGGAGGGCTACGGCATCCTCACACAGGTGGCGCTGGGCTTTATCGCCTTCGTCATCGGCAACGAGTTCCGGCTCAGCGCCCTGAAGCACATGGGACGCCGCGCCGTGACCGTGGGCGTTGCGCAGGCGGTGATCACCACCGCGCTGGTGGATATCGCCCTTGTTGCCCTGCACTTTGCCCGCCCGGACGTCATCTCGCTGGCCTCTGCCATCACGCTGGGCTCCATCGCCGCCGCTACAGCCCCTGCCGCTACCCTGATGGTGGTCAAGCAGTACAAGGCCGACGGCCCTTTGACCAAGCTCCTGCTGATGGTGGTCGCCATTGACGATGCCGTGGGTCTGGTGCTGTTCTCGGCCTCCTACGGCGTGGCAAACGCGCTGGAACAGGGCCGCATCGACCCCATGAGCGTAGTGCTGGAGCCGCTGCTGGAGATCGCGCTCTCGCTGGCGCTGGGCGCTGCCGCCGGTTACCTGCTGAACCTGCTGGAGGTCTACTTCCACTCCCGCTCCAAGCGCATGAGCCTGTCGGTGGCCTTTGTGCTGCTGACCGTGGGCCTGTCCATGACCAAGTTCGAGATCAATGGCACCCGCTGCGGCTTCTCGCTGCTGCTGGTGTGCATGATGACCGGCACCGTGTTCTGCAACGTCTGCCCCACCTCGGATGAGCTGATGGACCGTCTGGACCGCTGGGTGTCCCCCATCAACATCTTGTTCTTCGTGCTGTCCGGCGCAGAGCTGGACCTGACCATCCTCACCAACCCCATGGTGCTGCTCATCGGCGTGGTGTACATCGTGGTGCGCTCTGCCGGTAAGATCAGCGGTTCTTACCTGAGCTGCCGCGCTACCAGCTGCAGCCCCGCCATCCAGAAGTATCTGGGCATCACCCTGCTGCCGCAGGCCGGCGTCGCGCTCGGCATGGCGGCCACCGCCGCCGAGCTGTCGGACGGCCACATGGTGCGCAACGTGGTGCTGTTCTCGGTGCTGGTGTACGAGCTGGTAGGCCCCACCCTGACCAAGATCTCGCTGGTCGCCGCCGGAGAGATTCGTCCCGAGGGACGCACCAGCGCCCGCGTGGAGAACCAGCCCGAAGCCCCTGTGGAGCTGAGCTGAGACGGCGAGAAAGAATTATTTGTAATTTAGGGGTTCTGAAAAGCCTGCAGGCTTTTCAGAACCCCTTTTTTCACGGAGAGAATCTCCCCCACCTTTATATGCAAAAGGTCTTTTTTTGTCGAATCCGCACGCAATCATTGACGAAAGGTGTTATTTTTTGTATACTAAGCTTATCAGCGCTGGCACAATTTTCCTATTGTGTCAGTGGTTGCTAAAAAGGAATAAGGAATAGTGAAGGAGAATGACACATTATGAAAAGCACTGGCATCGTTCGCGGCATTGACTCGCTGGGACGGATCGTTCTGCCGAAGGAGCTGCGCACTAGTATGCACCTCGACACCGACACCAAATTGGAGATCTTTGTGGATGGGGACGCCATCGTCCTGAAAAAGCACCGCCCCGCCGGCAGCTGCGATTTCTGCGGCGAGGTGGACGAGCAGGCCATCCAGTTCGGCGGCTACTGCATCTGCAGCGCCTGCCGCCGCAAGCTCAGCGCACTGTAACGCAGAAAGGGGGCTCTTTCCATGAGCCGGTTCATCGACTTTACCCTTCCCTCCACCGTGCCGGGGCGCACCCTGCACGGCTTTCGCTGCGTCCCGGAGGGGCAGGTGCGGGCGGTGCTGCAGCTGTCTCACGGCATGGTAGAGTATATCGACCGCTACCGCCCCTTGGCAGAATATCTGGCCGACCGGGGTATTCTGGTCACCGGCCACGACCATCTGGGGCACGGTGCATCCATCCGCACCAAGGAGGACTACGGCTATTTTGCCGAGCCGGACGGCAACCGCGCCGTACTGGCCGACCTGCACGCCGTAACCGTGCTTACCAAGGAGCTGTACCCAAACCTGCCCTACTTTTTGCTGGGGCACAGCATGGGCTCGTTCTACGCCCGGCAGTATTTGTGCGAGTATGGCCGGGAGCTGAACGGTGCCATCATCATGGGCACCGGTTTCCAGCCCAAGGCGCTGGTCAAGGTAGCCAAAACCCTTTGCCGGGTGCTGGCCGCCTTCCACGGCTGGCACTACCGCAGCAGCCTTGTGGCCAACCTTTCCTTTATGGGCTACAACAAGGGGCTGGAGGGCCGCACCACCCACGACTGGCTCAACCGCGACCAGGCCGAGGTGGACAAGTATCTGGCCGAGGAGCGCTGCACCTTTACCTTTACGCTGAACGCCTATTACAGTATGTTCAGCGGCATCCTGCGCCTGCACGACCCGGCTTTTCTGGCACGGATGCCCAAGGAGCTGCCGCTGCTCTTCCTCTCCGGCGATGCCGACCCGGTGGGCGAGCAGGGCAAGGGCGTGCGCCGCGCCATCCAGAGCCTGAAGGACGCCGGTGTGCAGAACATTGAAAGCATCTTCTACCCCGGTGCCCGCCACGAGCTGCTGGTGGAGACCAACAAGCTGGAGGTTTTCGGGGACATCGCCGCATGGCTGGACAAACAGCTGGCAAAACAGTAAAAACAAGCAAAGGGCTGCTGCACGTTTTGTGCAGCAGCCCTTTCGCGTTGGACGATTAGAAATATCCTCCGCTTCGCTCTGGATATTCTCAGCGGAATAAAGATTTTTTATTTGGCTTCCAAAACGCCTGTGGGCGTTTTGGAAGCCTTTTTTTACAGTCAGGATAAATCAGCTATAAATCGTTTATTTTGTCATTGTTCTACATTCCGTTTATAGCGCAGCGGGGTCTGCACCTCGGCGCGGATCTTGCCAAGATAGGTGCGGGTCTGCTCTGCGCCCTGTAAAATAGACTCTACCTGCGCTTTCTGCTCTGCGGTCAAATCGTCATCCTCTGCCAGCAGTTCCGCGTTGCCCTCGATGATGGTCAGCGGCGTTTTCAGCTTGTGGGACAGCTGAATGATCTGCTCCCGCTGCCGCTGCTCCATGGCCCACTGCTTCTGTAAGCTGCCGGTCAGGGCGTCGCCCATGGTCTGCAATGCCTGCAAAGTGCTCTCGTACTCCCGCACCTTCGCGCCGGAAAACACGGCACTGTCCAGATCCTTCCGCGCCACCGCCTGCGCTGCGGCGGTCAGCTTTTCGGTCTCCCGGGTCAGGAAGCGCCCGGTCCTGTGGGTGCTCCACACCACCGCGCCACTAGCAGCAGAATGCCCAGAATGCAGTGCACGGTCTGCATATCCGGCAGCACGCCCCGCAGCGCAGGGTCGGCGTAGGGCACGGCATAGTCAAATTGCAGCAGGCAGACCGTTCCGTCCTGCAATTTTGACGTCATATAATACTGCGTGTAGCCAAAATGCCAGCGGGTTCTCCCCTGCCGGTTCTCCATTGCCCGCTGCAAGTGCCCGGCATCCATGTTGGTGGCCAGCACCTCGCTGCTGTCCGGCGCGGCAAACAGGGCGTACCGGCACAAGGAGTCCAGCTGGGTCTCATCAAAGGTGGCGGCGGTCATGCCCGGTAAAACGTCCTGTGCGGCTTTCTGACAGGCCTGTGCAGCTTGATTCGCGGGAAGAAACAGCTCGCCGTTCTGGACCCACAGCATCAGCGCCAGCAGCCACCCCACCGCGACCAGCAGGCAGGCCAGCGCCGTGCGCACCAGATATTGCAGCAGCACGCTGCGCAGAGAGGTCAGTCTTCGCTTTTCCATCGGTATCCCACGCCCCATACGGTATTGAGCAGCTTTTCCGGCTCCGGCACGCCCGCCGCCCGCAGCTTTGCCCGGATATTTTTGATGTGCTGGGTCACGGCGGTGTCATCTGCTGTGCCGTCAATACCAAAAACCGCTTCGTAAATTTGCTCTTTGGTAAAGGTCTGCCCGGCGTGCAGCGCCAGATACTCGCAGATGGCATACTCCGAGCGGGTCAAGGGCAGCACTGTGCCCTCCACCGCCGCGCTCCGGGCGGTCAGGTCAAAGGCCACGCCGCTGCGCACCATCCGGTGCGCCGGGGTGCGGCTCTGCCGCCGCAGATGTGCCGCCACCCGCGCCCGCAGCTCTGCCACCCGGAAGGGCTTGGATAAAAAGTCATCTGCCCCGATGCCCAGCCCCTCCAGCACAGCAGCCTCATCAGTGCGGGCGCTCAGAAACAGGATGGGCACCTCGGTCAGGCTGCGGATGCGCCGACAGACCGCAAAGCCATCCTCCCCGGGCATCATCACGTCCAGCAGGATGCAGTCTGCCCAGCGGCAGAGCGCCTCGGTCAGATCTCTGCCCGCCTGCCGCGTTTCTACCCGGTGGCCGTCCCGCTCCAAAGTGGTGCGGATCAGCTTGCAGACCTCCAGATTGTCATCCACTGCCAGAATGTTTGCCACAAGATCACCTCAACACGTTATAAACAAGGCAGGATGCTCCATACAGCAGGTACACATGGGCGGGGTAGAACCAGTAGAACAGCTGCTTGTGTCCGCTGCCGCGCTGCCCGTTGTACAGCAGCATCAGCAGCACCGCCGCTACGCCGAACCACTCGTAGTAGTCGGTGAACATCTGCGTCCAGACAAAACCCTCCTGTCGGCAAGCCATCCCAAAGGTCAGCGCAAAGTCACACAGGAAAATCACCAGTGCCCATACTGTCAGCTGCACTTTGCGCCGTCCGCGCAATGCATACAGCAGCACACCGCCCAGCAGAAAACTCCAGCTGCCGTCCGTGATGCCTGTCCACATGGGCAGCGGGCTGGTGATGACAAAGGCCACGATCGTTGAAGCAATGGGCATCTCCTGTACCCCGGGGAAGAGCAGCAGAAATACTACCACCACATACGGCCAGCACAAAACGGCGGCAATGGCGCCAATGCCCTTTGCGTATTTTTTCTCCCGCAGCCAGTCGATGCCCTGCCAGACGATGCACAGCAGCATCAGATCCTGAAAAATAGCATTCAGCGGGTAGAAGCCATCCCCGCGCCGGAAGGCCTTGGCGTAGATCATAAAGAATTCCAGCGCCGCCATAGCTGCGCCGATAGCCCAGATGCGGATAAAATACCGCCTGCGGTCATGGGTATGGGCAAAGCCTTCCACCGTGCAGAACAAAAACAGCGGCGCACTGAGCCGCCCCAGCATACTGAACACCGTCGGGATGCAGCCGGTGAACTCGAAGAAATAATGAATGTGGTCCAGCACCATCAGCACCAGTGCAATGGTCTTGAGCTGGGTGCCGTCCAGCCCCTTTTTCGTTAATTTGTCCATACAGACTCTCCTTTCCTTGTGCATCCAGTGTAACAGAAAAATCTGTAGAAAGTATAAAGTTCTGCTTTTATGATACTATTTTTTGCCCCAAAACGCAACAAAAAAGCCCTGAGACTTTCATCTCAGAGCTTTCTGTTAAGTCGGCGACTACCTATTTTCACAAGCCGTTTCCAGCTAACTATCTTCGGCACAAGTAAGCTTAACTTCTGTGTTCGGAATGGGAACAGGTGGAACCTTACCGTCATCGACACCGACCGATTTGACTGAATCAGTATAACACATTTCTGTGCTTCTGTCCAGTATTTCTTAGAAGGACGTGCCTTCAAAACTGAATAATCACTGCTGACATTTTTTCGTTGACTTAAAAGTCTCAAGCGAATTGTGGTCAAGCCCTCGACCTATTAGTACACGCTTGCTGAATGGATCGCTCCACTTACACATCGTGCCTATCAACCTTGTAGTCTTCAAGGGGTCTTACTTGTTTGAAACAATGGGATATCTTATCTTTGGGTCGGCTTCACGCTTAGATGCTTTCAGCGTTTATCCGATCCGTACATAGTTGCCCAGCTATGCTCTTGGCAGAACAACTGGTGCGCCAGAGGTACGTCCGCTCCGGTCCTCTCGTACTAGGAACAGCTCCCATCAAATATCCTGCGCCCACGACAGATAGGGACCGAACTGTCTCACGACGTTCTGAACCCAGCTCGCGTACCGCTTTAATTGGCGAACAGCCAAACCCTTGGGACCGAATACAGCCCCAGGATGCGATGAGCCGACATCGAGGTGCCAAACCTCCCCGTCGATGTGGACTCTTGGGGAGATCAGCCTGTTATCCCCAGGGTAACTTTTATCCGTTGAGCGATGGCATTTCCACTCACATACCACCGGATCACTCACTCCAACTTTCGTTACTGCTCGACCCGTCAGTCTCGCAGTTAGGCTCGCTTCTGCGTTTGCACTCTTTTGCTTGATTTCCGTTCAAGCTGAGCGAACCTTTGAACGCCTCCGTTACTCTTTAGGAGGCGACCGCCCCAGTCAAACTGCCCACCTAACAATGTCCCCCGCCTTGATTCAAAGGCGCAGGTTAGAATTCCAATATCGCAAGGATGGTATCCCAACGGCCACTCCACAAGCGCCAAAGCACCTGCTTCCCAGTGTCCCATCTATCCTGTGCATGCAACATCGAAACCCAATATTAGGCTACAGTAAAGCTCCATGGGGTCTTTCCGTCTTGTCGCGGGTAACCGGCATCTTCACCGGTACTACAATTTCGCCGGGCGGGCTGTTGAGACAGTGCCCAAATCATTACGCCTTTCATGCGGGTCAGAACTTACCTGACAAGGAATTTCGCTACCTTAGGACCGTTATAGTTACGGCCGCCGTTCACTGGGGCTTCGATTCAATGCTTGCACATCTCCTCTTAACCTTCCAGCACCGGGCAGGCGTCAGCTCGTATACGTCATCTTTCGATTTAGCACAAACCTGTGTTTTTGGTAAACAGTTGCTTGGGCCGATTCTCTGCGGCTCTATCTCTAGAGCACCCCTTCTCCCGAAGTTACGGGGTCAATTTGCCGAGTTCCTTAACAACCCTTCTCCCGTTGGCCTTAGAATCTTCTTCCTACCTACCTGTGTCGGTTTGCGGTACGGGCACCGCAGAAATACACACAGCTTTTCTCGCCATCTTCCATCCCGGACTTCGGTACTAACTTCCCTCGATCGCTACCGGAACCAACACCCGGCTCCGAGACTTCAAATGTGTCCCTGTGTTTAACTCTTTTGGTGGTGACGGAATCTCTACCGTCTGTGCATCGGCTACGCCGTTAGGCCTCACCTTAGCTCCCGACTAACCTGGAGCGGACGAACCTTCCTCCAGAAACCTGAGGCTTTCGGCCATGCAGATTCTCACTGCATTCGCGCTACTCATTCCGGCATTCTCACTTCTATACACTCCACAGCCGCTTGCGCTACTGTTTCACCGCGTATACAACGCTCCCCTACCCAATACATTGCTGTATTGCCTAAGCTTCGGTGTCAGGTTTAGCCCCGTTAAATTCTCCGCGCAAAGACGCTCGACCAGTGAGCTATTACGCACTCTTTGAATGTGTGGCTGCTTCTGAGCCAACATCCTGGTTGTCTACGTATCTTCACATCGTTTTCCACTTAACCTGACTTTGGGACCTTAGCTGTAGATCTGGGCTGTTTCCCTTTTGACAATGACATTTATCTGACACTGTCTGACTCCCAAGCATCAATACTCTGGCATTCTGAGTTTGATAAGCTTCGCTAACCTCTCGGCCGCTAGGCTATTCAGTGCTTTACCTCCAGGTATCTAACTTGAGGCTAGTCCTAAAACTATTTCGGGGAGAACCAGCTATCTCCGGGTTCGATTGGAATTTCTCCGCTACCCACAGTTCATCCGCCGCCTTTTCAACGGAGGTCGGTTCGGTCCTCCATGGAATTTTACTTCCACTTCAACCTGACCATGGGTAGGTCACCCGGTTTCGGGCCCATTGTATGCAACTTAACGCCCTTTTCAAACTCGCTTTCGCTTCGGCTCCAGACCTTAAGTCCTTAACCTTGCTGCATACAATCGCTCGCCGGACCGTTCTACAAAAAGTACCCTATCACGCTTTGACGCGCTCTAGGTGCTTGTAGGCACAGGGTTTCAGGTTCTCTTTCACTCCCCTCCCGGGGTGCTTTTCACCTTTCCTTCACAGTACTATACGCTATCGGTCACTGGGTAGTATTTAGGGTTGGAGGGTGGTCCCCCCGTATTCCGACCAGGTTTCACGTGTCTGGCCGTACTCTGGATCCTGCGCAGCTCTCTCCGTTTTCACCTACGTGGTTCTCACACTCTCTGACCGGCCTTCCCATGCCGTTCGGTTAACAGATTAAGTCCTAAAAGCAGTCCGTACCCCGGAAGTATTTCTACTCCCGGTTTGCCCTCTTCCGCGTTCGCTCGCCACTACTTACGGAATCTCGTTTGATGTCTCTTCCTCGCCCTACTTAGATGTTTCAGTTCAGGCGGTTCCCTCGATATACCTATTTTTAAGTTCAGTATAACGTACCTGAGTATGAACCCAGGTGAGTTTCCTCATTCAGAAATCTCCGGATCAATGCTTATTTGCAGCTCCCCGAAGCTTATCGCAGCTTATCACGTCTTTCATCGGCTCCCAGTGCCAAGGCATTCGCCCTGCGCCCTTGTTCGCTTGACCTTTCAAACGTTCTTTTGGAACATTTGGTATCCTCTTGATTCTCTCTTGCCAACGAAGATTATTGTTACCCTTCCTTTTGAAATTGTAATATTTCTTTAAAAAGAACTTACTATAATCTTTGTTTCGCAGTTATTATTCAGTTTTCAAGGTACGTCTTTGAGTGTCCTTTTCAGGGCCCTCAAAATCGAACAATATCTACTTAAACTTGAACTTGTCACCTGTTCCAATGACCGATCATCTTAGATGCTCTGTCATTGCCTGACTCCTTAGAAAGGAGGTGATCCAGCCGCAGGTTCTCCTACGGCTACCTTGTTACGACTTCACCCCAATCACCAGTTTTACCTTCGGCGGCGTCCTCCTTGCGGTTAGACTACCGACTTCGGGTCCCCCCGGCTCTCATGGTGTGACGGGCGGTGTGTACAAGGCCCGGGAACGTATTCACCGCAGCATGCTGATCTGCGATTACTAGCAATTCCGACTTCGTGCAGGCGAGTTGCAGCCTGCCGTCCGAACTGGGACGTTGTTTCTGAGTTTTGCTCCACCTCGCGGTCTTGCTTCTCTTTGTTTAACGCCATTGTAGTACGTGTGTAGCCCAAGTCATAAAGGGCATGATGATTTGACGTCATCCCCACCTTCCTCCGTTTTGTCAACGGCAGTCTGGCCAGAGTCCTCTTGCGTAGTAACTGACCATAAGGGTTGCGCTCGTTGCGGGACTTAACCCAACATCTCACGACACGAGCTGACGACAACCATGCACCACCTGTCTCTGCGTCCCGAAGGAAAATACTGTTTCCAGCATCGTCGCAGGATGTCAAGACTTGGTAAGGTTCTTCGCGTTGCGTCGAATTAAACCACATACTCCACTGCTTGTGCGGGCCCCCGTCAATTCCTTTGAGTTTCAACCTTGCGGTCGTACTCCCCAGGTGGATTACTTATTGTGTTAACTGCGGCACTGAAGGGGTCAGTCCTCCAACACCTAGTAATCATCGTTTACAGTGTGGACTACCAGGGTATCTAATCCTGTTTGCTCCCCACACTTTCGAGCCTCAGCGTCAGTTGGTGCCCAGTAGGCCGCCTTCGCCACTGGTGTTCCTCCCGATATCTACGCATTCCACCGCTACACCGGGAATTCCGCCTACCTCTGCACTACTCAAGAAAAACAGTTTTGAAAGCAGTTTATGGGTTGAGCCCATAGATTTCACTTCCAACTTGTCTTCCCGCCTGCGCTCCCTTTACACCAGTAATTCCGGACAACGCTTGTGACCTACGTTTTACCGCGGCTGCTGGCACGTAGTTAGCCGTCACTTCCTTGTTGAGTACCGTCATTATCTTCCTCAACAACAGGAGTTTACAATCCGAAGACCTTCTTCCTCCACGCGGCGTCGCTGCATCAGGGTTTCCCCATTGTGCAATATTCCCCACTGCTGCCTCCCGTAGGAGTCTGGGCCGTGTCTCAGTCCCAATGTGGCCGTTCAACCTCTCAGTCCGGCTACCGATCGTCGCCTTGGTGGGCCATTACCTCACCAACTAGCTAATCGGACGCGAGGCCATCTCAAAGCGGATTGCTCCTTTTCCCTCTGCTCGATGCCGAGCCGTGGGCTTATGCGGTATTAGCAGTCGTTTCCAACTGTTGTCCCCCTCTTTGAGGCAGGTTCCTCACGCGTTACTCACCCGTTCGCCACTCGCTTGAGAAAGCAAGCTCTCTCTCGCTCGTTCGACTTGCATGTGTTAGGCGCGCCGCCAGCGTTCGTCCTGAGCCAGGATCAAACTCTTTATAAATGATATTTATCACTTAAAAGTGTTAAATCTTGTTTCGCTCAGCACGCAATCGCTTGCGTCCTGTGTGAATTACTTTGTTTGGAATTGTTTACCGTGTTTTTCCAACACGAAAATAGGTTCCGTTACAAGTTCTTTCGATATTGTTCAATTTTCAAGGTCCTGTGCGCCGCAGTCTTAGCGGCTGACGACTTGATTATTTTACCACAGAAGCGGTTTTTTGTCAAGCACTTTTTTGAGAAGCTTTTGAAGTTTTACGAACTTAAATCATTCAGCAGTTTCTCGGTGCTAACCGGAACATTTGAACGTTCATTGGTTCTTTTCAAGGGCTTCCTGCTGAGGTTTCAGAAGTCATTCTTTTGTCTCAGCGCTTGGCGCTCAAGTATAATACCACACACCGGTGCTCTTGTCAACACTTTTTGACATCTTTTTTCCAATTTCTTTGCGCGGGGGGGAAACGCCCTCTCCACTCCTCCCCAGCAAAAGCCTTGCGTATCGGCGGCGGGTGCGCTATTATATATTATATACATTATAGAGCGCTGCGAAAGGAGCCCTGACCATGATCCTCACCGTCAATATCGGCAACACCCACATTACTGTGGGCGGCTACGAGCAAGATACCCTGATCTTTTGCGGGCGGCTGCACTCCGACCCCGCTGCCACGGTGGAGGAATACGCCATCCGGCTGGTGAACCTGTTACAGCTGTACGGGGCATCCCCGGCACAGATCGAGGGCGGCATTCTGGGCAGCGTGGTGCCCATGCTCAGCGGGCGAGTGCTGGCGGCCTTACAGCTTTTATGCAAGGCGCGCATCCTGACCGTGGGGCCGGGGCTGAAAAGCGGCATCAAGCTGCGGCTGGACAACCCCGCGCAGCTGGGCGCAGAGCTGCTGTGCGGCGCGGTGGCGGCGCTGGCAGAGTGCCCCGGGCCGCTGGTGGTCATCTCGGCAGACACGGCCATCTCCCTGATGGCGGTGAACGCCAAACAGGAACTTGTGGGCGGCGTGATTCTGCCCGGGCCGCAGCTTTCCATGAATGCGCTGGTGCAAAAGACCGCGCAGCGTTTGAACACTATCGGTGTTTTCAGGTGTGGGGAAAAGGTCCTGATATTCCTTTCGGAGGTCTTGTCCCAGATTTGCCAGCATGAACTGCAAAACGGGATTTTCCGGCAGATGGCGTTCGGCTTCAAATAATTGCAGGGATGCAGATTCCGTCAGGCTGCGGACAAAATCCACAGACAGACCAAGAAAACAGAGCTTGGCGGGGCCAATGAAGCGTTCGTTATGGAGGATGCTGCGGTTTACCAGACAACAGGTCCCGGCACGGTAGGGGTATTCTTTTTCCTCGATCTGTTGGATGACCTCCCCTTCCAGCACCAGCATCAGTTCAAAATAATCGTGGCGGTGCAGCGGACGGGAGCTGAGGGTGCGGAATAGGCTATCCATCGAGTTTTCGTGCAGCCAGCAGCCATTCGGTGAGAACATCTGAATGCTGTATTGGTCGGTTTCTCCCAGACCGGTACAGGACTCCAGCGTGATCTGCACCGGGGACATGATCTTGTAGAAGGTAGAGAGCTGACTGCCCCAGTTTTCAACCTCCAAAATATTCTCATAGCTGGTGGAATCCGGTTTCATGAAAGAGTCTCCTTTTCCGCAATGTGCGAATATGATACAATCTGATGGATGCGGCACACGATGCTGTCATTGTGGAATGTGAACGGAATTGCTAAAATATAGGCACAATACAAAAACATTCTGTAAAAGCTGTGCGGCCGATGGCTTTATTATAGAGTGCTTTTGAAAAAATGTAAAGCGACAGACGCATTCTGTCGCCGTGAATGATACAGCACATCTTGAAAGGAGAATCCCCATGTCTGCTACTGCAACGACAGAGAAAAAATATCTGAAATGGTATCAGAAGCTGGCCTACGGTTCCGGCGATCTGGCCTCTAACTGCTCCTATGGTCTGGTTTCCAGCTTTGTACTGCTTTATCTGACCGGAACACTGGGTCTGGACAGTGCCATCATTGGCTCTTTGATGCTGGCTTCCAAGGTTCTGGACGGCATCAGCGATGTGATCTTTGGCACCCTGATCGACCGCACCCACTCCAAGCTGGGCAAGGCACGTCCGTGGATGCTGTTTGGTCAGGTAGGTGTTTCCCTCTGCCTGTTTTTGCTGTTTGCCATCCCGGCTGGCAGTACCACCATGCAGTATATCTACTTCTTCATCGTGTACACGGCACTGAACGCAGTGTTCTATACTGCCAACGGCATTGCATATTCCTCTCTGGTGGCACTGATCACCAAGAACAACAATGAGCGTGTGCAGCTGGGCTCCTTCCGTTTTATGTTTGCGGTCGTCACCAACATCTTTATGGGCTTTGCCGTTACCGGCATGGTGGAGAAGTTCGGCAGCGGTGCCGCAGGCTGGCGTACCACGGCTCTGATCTTCGCGATCGTTGGTCTGGTGGTCAACACCATCAGCTGCCTTGCAGTTAAAGAGCTGCCGGAGGAAGAACTGAGCGGCAACACCAGCGAAGCCGCAGAGGAAGGCAAAGCAGTTGCCGAGGAGAAAAAGCATGGCTTTGCCGAGACCGCTAAGATCCTCGTCCACAACAAGTATTACCTGATGATCCTTGCCATCTACATCGTGTACTATATCATGAGCAACCTGACCACCGGTGCCGGTGTGTTCTGCGCCACCTATTACTGGGGCGATGGCAGCCTGCTGGGTCAGTTCTCCATGATGAAGATGTTCCCTGTTATCATCGCACTGGCCATTGCGCCTGTCCTCATCAAAAAGACCGGCAGTATGCAGAAGGTCAACTTCTGGGGCTACGCCATCAGCAGCGTGCTGGGCATCCCCATGATCTACTTTGCCATGCAGAAGAATCTCTCCATGTTCCTGCTGTTCATGTTCATCAAGGGCATCTTTGCAGGTATCCTCAGCGGCTCTCTGAATGCCCTGATTGCTGAGGCCAGCGGCTACACCACACGCACCACCGGCATCCACATGGACGGTATGATGTACAGCTGCTCCTCTCTGGGCGTGAAGGTCGGCGGCGGCATCGGTACTGCGGCTGTGGGTTGGCTGTTGAAGCTGGGCGGCTTTGTGGGCACCGCAACGGTCCAGAGCGAAAGCGCCATTCGGATGATCTTCAACCTGTACATCACCTTCCCCTTTGTGATTGGCATCATTATTACAGTGCTGCTGGCTTTCCTGATGTGGAAAAGGCCAATAAGAAGTGGGATGCTGAACACAAGAAAGAGGCACAGGCATGATTCGACAGAATTTCAACGCAGATTGGACGGTAGAAAAGGGCGATGGCAATTCCCGGATGAATTCCTTTCTGGGAAATACCCAGACCCAAACCGTGCATCTGCCCTACGATGCCATGATCCACGAAGCCCGCACCCCGGACACGAAAAACGGTGCACAGACCGGCTTCTACCCCGGCGGCGAGTACATTTTTCAGAAGCATTTCACCGCACCGCAGGCGTGGCAAGGCAAGCCGGTGTCCCTCGTATTTGAGGGCGTGTACCAGACGGCGCTGGTCTACCTGAACGGCTGGCTGCTGACCCGGAACGTGAACGGCTATGCGGAGTTTACCGTGGAGGCTGGTCCCTACCTGAAATATGGTGCCGACAACCTGCTGAAGGTCATTGCAGACAACAGTCTGGAACCCAACAGCCGCTGGTATACCGGCAGCGGTATCTACCGCCCGGTGCGGCTGCTGGTGGGCAACAAGGTCTATCTGCCGCAGGATACCGTGCGTATCACCACGCGGGAGGTGGGCGAGGGCTTTGCCCTACTGGATGTAACGGCGCAGGTGCAGTCTGCCAGCGCCGTTACAGAACGGGTGACCCTGCAGCAGACCATCTGCCGGGAGGGCACGGCAGTGCTCACCGACCGGCAGAACCTCCTGCTCCAGCCCGGTGAAAGCAGAACTGTCTCCTTCCGGTACTGCGTGGACAGCCCGGCTCTGTGGAGCCCGGAGAACCCCAACCTCTACACCAGCACCATGCAGGTGCTGGAGGGCGAGGAAGAACTGGACCGGGAAGAAACCAGCTTCGGCATCCGTACCCTGAGCATCGATGCAGCGCATGGGGTACGCCTCAACGGGCAGACCGTCAAGCTGCGGGGCGCCTGCATCCACCACGACAACGGCATTCTTGGTGCAGCTACCCTGCCCGATGCCGAGGAGCGCCGCATCCGTCAACTGAAGGAAGCGGGCTTCAACGCCATCCGCTCCTCCCATCACCCGGCAGGGCGGGCGCTGCTGGATGCCTGCGACCGGTACGGTGTGCTGGTAATGGACGAGCTGAGCGACGTATGGAACGTGCGGAAAAACCCCTACGACTATGCTCTGTACTTTGAGCAGGACTGGAAGCCCACCATTCAAAAGATGGTGGCCAAGGATTACAACCATCCCAGTGTCATTTTGTACTGTGTGGGCAACGAAATCTCCGAGGTAGGTTCGGAAAGCGGAGCAGAGACCAACCGGCGGCTCTGCAACACCTTCCGGGAGTTGGACCCCACCCGCTACACCACCAACGCCCTTAACGGCCTTATGGCAGCCGGTTACCGCCTGCGGGAGATCATGGGGGATGTGATGCGAAAGTTCCCGGCACAGCCCGGTCCTTCCGGCGGCGATGGCGGCGGCAGCAATGCCCTGAACAGCTTTATGAGCCTGATGTCCGGGGAAAAGGGGGATTACTTTGCCACCCATCCGCTGCTGACTGAGGCGCTGTCCGGCTGCGAGGATTCCTGCGATGTGATCGGTCTGAACTACCTTACCGGACGCCATGTGCTGGAGCATGAACTGCACCCCCACAAGGCAGTGCTGGGCACCGAGACTTACCCAGCAGACATCGTGCGGCTGTGGCGCATCGTGGAGGAAAATCCTCACATGATTGGCGACTTCACATGGGCTGGCTACGATTATCTGGGGGAGGCAGGCTGCGGCATCTTCCATTACGATGGTGGTGCCAACTTCAGCAGCATTTACCCGGAACGCACCGCCTACATTGGAGATCTGGATCTGCTGGGCAACCGCCGCCCCATCAGCTATCTGCGGGAGATCGTTTACGGTCTGCGGAAGGCACCTTATCTGGCAGTGCTGCGGATGGAACACAACGGTCAGACCTCCAGCAAAACGCCTTGGATGTTCAAGGATAACCTTGCCAGCTGGACATGGCCCGGTTTTGAGGGACAGACGGCTTCGGTGGATGTGTACTCCGCCTCGGAGGAAGTGGAACTGTTCCTGAACGGTGCTTCTCTGGGCCGCCGTGCCATGGTGGATTTTACCGCCACCTACAGTGTGCCCTACACTCCCGGCGAGCTGAAGGCTGTGGGCTATACCGGCGGTGTGTGTGACGGCGAGTTCACGCTGCGCACCGCACAGGATGCACAGATGACCCTTACAGCAGATCGTAAGACCCTGCAAGCCAACGGCGAGGATGCCGCTTTTGTGATGATCCAATTCGTGGATGCAAATGGCACCGCAGATCTGCACGCCAAACACACCCTGAAGGTGGAGCTGGAGGGTGCAGGCATTCTGGAAGCCGTAGGCAGCGCAAACCCCTGCTCCGAGGAGCGTTACGACACCCCGGAAAGCGAGACCTTTGACGGCTGCTGTATGGCGGTGATCCGCGCAGGAGAAGCTGCGGGCGAAATTCATCTGACCGTCACAGCAGATGACAGCGTTCAGAAGCAGCTGACGATCCTGATTCAGGAAGCAGAGTGCTGAAGCTCAAAAAGCCGGTGAAGGCTCAAAACAAAAACAGGGTGCGCCCTGCGAACGCACCCTGAAAGATCCATATATCACAAGAGAAATAGGGCGTTCCCCATCGGGGACGCTCTGTTTCTCTTTGCGGGGGTAAGATGAGACGATTCCATCCGCTGTGCAGGAAATACCTGCGTTGTTGCTCCAGCAGGCAGGAATGTCAATCTTCCAGCCTGCCATGGTCACACCCCAGCGACAGGTAGTGCTCCATCTCCCCTCTCAGCACCATCTGTGCATACCCCAAGGGCTTGTTATAGAGCATCCAGTCCAGCTCTGCCCGCTGCACCGGGGTGCCACCGTACTCTTCCTCCACGGCGATGCAGTCAATGGCAAGGGTGGTGCCATCCTCGAACCGGGCTTCCACCCGGTTGATGCCCGTATTGTAGCGGCAGGAAAGCAGTTTGTTCATGGTGAACCTCATTTCTATATCAAATGGTGTCTGTTCGGATGTCCTAAACCCTGCCATAGAACCGGTGTCTCATGTAAGATTGTTGTTTGGATAAAACTGGAAGATTTTGCACAATAAATACCGTTGAAATCCAGCTTTTGAGGCTGTGCGAAACAGCCTGTTTTGCCGGGCTGATTTTGGCTCTGCACACTTTTGCACATTTTCTGCACATCGCAAGGATGGATAACAGGTGCAAAGGCGTGCAAGCAATGCAAAGAATCAACAGAATAACAACGGAAAAATAACTGTGATTCGATTAAAATGACGTTTTAACGTCAAATGGTGAAATGGACAAAATGTGCCATTCGGTTCCTACGAATCAGTAGGCCGGGTTCGAGTCCCTTCCATCGCACCAGAAAATGCCGTGAAATCGAAAGATTTCATGGCTTTTTTGTTTTGTAAGCCATGGGTGCACGGTTTCTGCACGGTTTTTGCACGGTCGGTGTTTTCCATGTCCGATTATGTAGGGCGCTGTATTGCATTGCAATCAGTGCCCTTTTTTGCATCAGGTGAGCAGTGCTAAGCGGAGTTTTGCCTTCATTTCCGGGTCGGCATCCTTGAGCAATTCCAAAAGAGCCGTCATGGAGATGGTAGGTTCGCCTGCGGCGGGTACAGCCTGCGGGCTGGAGGTGTCGGGCTTGGCATAGAAGCCGCTTTCAAACTTCTTGCCCAGTTCCACACGGGAGGACTGCTGGATATGGGCGTAGGTGTTCACCAGCATATCCGCACTGGCGTGTCCCGTAGTCCCCTGCACCGCCTTGATGTCACCGCCGGAGATCATCAACTGATAGGTGGCACTGGAATGCCGCAGACCGTGAAAGACGATGCGGGGGAACTCCGGGTGTGCGTCCTGCCATTTCAGGAACTTTTTGCGGATGAGTACCGGCTCCACCGCCAGACCGTTGGGGAGCCGCAGCAGCATCCCGCTGTTGCGGTACCGCTCCGGGTCGAGGGCTTCTTCCCGTTTCAGCCGTTCCAGCCACTGCTTCAGCTCCTCCCGCAGGGCGGCAGTCATAAAGATGGTGCGGCAGGAGGCTTCGGTCTTGGTGTCCTTCAGGATAAGGGAAGTCTTGCTGCCCTCCAGCTTGTCCGGGAAGATGCGGAGGATGCAGCCCTTGTCCACCTGTGCCAGCGTGTCCTTCTGCACCCGCTGCATGGAACGGTTGACGGTGAAGGTGCCCATGCCGTTGGCAGCATCAAAGTCGATGTCCTCCGGGGTCAGACCTGCCACCTCCCCTTCCCGCAGCGCACCCACCAGCGTGAGGTGCACCGCCAGATGGAGGATGGGGTCCTCCATGCTGTCCAGCGCTGCCCGCATCTCGTCCACCTCCCAGATGCTGCGCTCTTGGGTGGTCTTTTTGGGCGCTTCCACCGGGACGGGGCTTTTGATGAGGATGCCCCACTCCACCGCCAGCAGAAAGGAATTGTGCAGCAACTGGTGGACTTCATGGAGGGTGGTGCCGGAGAGGGTGCGCTTCTGCTGCTTGGGCGAGAGGTCTCGCCGCTTGCCGCCCACATACTGTCCGCAAGGGGTCTTGCTCAGGGTGTCGTACAGGGCTTCGATGTGGTAGGGACGCAGCTTCTGCATCTGCATCTCCCCGATATAAGGGATGATGAGGTTCTGGATGAGCGCCAGATTGGACTGGTAGGTCTTGGGTGCCCACTTGTGCTTGCTGCACTGCTTGGGCAGCCAGTCCATCAGGAACTCTGCCACCGTCACCGAGGACGGAATCAGGAAAGTGCCGGCCGCCAGCTCATGCTCGATCTGCTTCTTTCGGTTCGTTGCCTCCTCTTTGGTGGGAAAGCTCTCCCATTTGTCGCAACTCTTGCCGTGCTCGTCCTGATAGGTGTAGCGGACGCTGTAAGAGCTGCCGCGTTTCGTGATATATGCCATAGATTTGCCTCCTTATCAAGCTGCCCGGTTGAGCCATGCATCGAAGCTGTCCTTCGGGATGCGGATGCTTCCGCCTGCCCGCAGGACACGGAACTCGGTGGTGCTGTTGCACAGGTTGTAAGCAGAGCGCAGGCTGATGGCCAGCATCTGTGCGATCTCTTTCACCGTGTACACCAGCTTAGTGGTTTCAGGGCTGTTGGTCGGAGACTTGACGGCATTGGTTTGAGTGACCACCTCCATTGTAGCCGGAACAGAGTCCGACTGCAAGGATTTTTTCGTATAATCTTCAAATTTCACAGATGCGTTCTTCTCAAAATTCATATCCATATGCTTTTCTCCTTATACTTCATGGCGCACCACAGGCTCCTGCGTGCGGTTCTCATAGAATCGAATGACCTCCGGCGGGATGCTGTCCAGCGTTTTCAGGGCGGCTTCATAGTCCTGCCGCAGCTTGGCATCCTCCAGACGCTTCAAGACGCTCCCTTCCTTCGCTTTGTCCAGCGAGGCAGAGAGCGTCTTGTTTTTCTTTTTCAGTTGTCTGTTCTCGGCGGCGGTCTCCGTAAAGGCGACCTGATAGCGGTTCAGTTCGGTGCGCATTTTGGACACTGCCGGGATATAGCTGTCCAGCACCTTGCTGATCTCCGCCGCACGGCTCTTGCCATTGAAGGGGGTTGATACCCACCAACAGGGCGTCCAGCTGCTCCTTCTGCTTGGTCAGTTGGGTCATCTCCTTGAAGATGCGGGGCGGAATGTGCTCCGCCCGGTCTGGCTGGCGCTTTCACCCCGTTCCAGCTCCGGGTACTGCTTGACCATGTGCTGCCAGAACTCGTCCTGCCACTTCACAAGGTTCTTGCGGTTGCCAATGATCTCCTTGGCGCTCAGCCGCCCGTCAGCAGTCAGGGGCACGAAGCAGAGGTGCAGGTGGGGCGTTTTCTCGTCCATGTGGACAACAGCCGAGATAAAAGTTTGGGTGTTCTGCTTGCTTCTCAGGAACTCCAAGGCGTACTCGAAATACGCCTTGATCTCCCGGTTGGTCTTATCCTTGAAAAACTCCGGGCTGGCAGTGACAAGAGCCTCCACCACCCGCACGCTGTCCTTGCGGACACGGCAGTGGGCGGCAGCTATCATGCGGTCGGCTTCTTCCCGGTACCTGCCCTGCGGCTGCACCAGATGGAGGTTGTAGCGGCTCCGGCTCGTGTCGATATCCGGGTTGCTGGCGTACTGCTCCTTGGTGCGCTCGTTGTGGGCTTCGATGGGGCTGATGGCAGGCCCCTTGTACTTTTTGAATCTTAAGGATGCCGTATTGGGCTTTCATAGACCACGCTCCTTCTTGGGGTGTACAAAAAATCTGTACGGACTTCAAATAACCTGTACGGTTCGTACGGTGTGCAGAAATAAAATACACACGATGATGCGTTTTAATTTACTTCACTTGCCGTACGGGTGCGTACAAGTACAGACCGTACAGGTTGTACGAACTTCTTCCGTAAAAAATGCACTTTTTACGGGCAGGGGTGGACAAGCGGCTCGATGCCTACAAAACCCCGCACCCTGCGGCCACCGGGCAGGTAGATGTTGTTGGTGGCTTCAAGGTTGTAGCGGCGGTCATTCTGTCGCAGCTCTGCGCTGAAACGGATGGCCGATACGCTGTGACAGGCGTTGTCCTCGCACCACTGCTTGTAAATGTCGTAGAACTCCTTGGAGCTGATGGAGTAGTCCGCCTTGAAGCGGAAATAGCCCTCGGACTCCATGAAGTCGATGACATTGTTGCTGCTGCGTTTGATAGTGTCCACGTTGGCAGCGGCTCGTTCGCTGACCGTGAAGCGGAAATCGTTCTGCACCAGCCGATGCAGCCCTTCCAGACACCAGAGCAGAATACCCTCCAACTCGGCACACATCTTCTCCACAAGGAAAGGGTCATCCGTGCGGTCGGCGGGCTTGTCCTTGGTGGTCAGGATAAGCTGGCGACGGAAGAAACCGTCCGAATGGTCGTACAGCGAGGTCAGCGCGCCGTTGCCGAAGCAGAGGAACCGGGCGTAGATGTCCCGCTGGTAACTCTGGACGCCCTTGCGCTCCAAGTCCAGCTTGGCCTCGGCGGTCACGATGGTCTTGATATAATTCGTCTTAGGCAGGGCATTCATGTCCATGTCGTCGTCGATCATCAGCAGGCGGCGTTCCAGATCGGCACGGGCAAAGCGGTTATTCTCCACTTTCTGGACGCTGCCGTTGCTGGCGGCATCTCCCATGAGCCGCTTCAGTACCAGCCCGATGCGGGATTTGCCCTCGCCGCCCTTGCCGACAATGAGCATCATCTTCTGCCCTTGGTGCTGGGGATCAGGCAGTAGCCCAGATACTCCTGTAAGGTGGGGATGTCGGCATCGTCCAGTAGCTCGTGCAGAAGTTAGCCAGCGGTCAGGGCTGGCAGCTTTCGGGTCGTACCTCACAGGCAGGCGGTTCTGGCAGAACAGGCGGCTCTCTTGAAAAGAGCCTTCCGGCAGATGGTACACGCCGTTCTGGAGGTGGATGCAGTCCTGCTCGATGGGGAACGGGTCGGAAAAGGCCAGCAGCTTGATGGTCTCCAGAATGTTGGTGACCTTTTTGGACAGGCCGGAGGTGACATATTCCTCGATGTTCTCCAAGATGCGCTGCTTGATCTCGCTTTCATCCTCTACCGGGCCGTCCAGCGTGTACAGCGTTCCGTTGACGCATTTCAGCGGCCACTGCTCCAGAAAGGCGCGGCCAAACTGGACTTCATCGATCTTCTTGCCGTTATACCAGTCCGGCCATAAGGGGTTGCGGGAAATGTTTTTCTTCATAGGGTGACTCTCCTTTAGAAAAGTGAAGTGGTGGGTCTCATAATGATAAACACCACTTCAGGTGAATAAATCGTCAGGCGCACTTTGCCAGAGCAAAGCGGTCGGTGCGCTCCTCCAGCATCAGCAGGTACGACCCAGACAGCAGCCGTGCAGCGGCATCGGCCTTCTGCTGGGGCGTTCCAAATGCAACGCAGTCCGTCAGGTGCTCGATGGTCTCGGTCATGTGGAGGGCTTCTTCAAACCGTGGGTCATGCGGTTCCTCCGGGGTGGCGGGCTTGTAACGCTCTCGCCAGTCGTGCAGCAGGTCGAGATAATCGGTCAGCACCCGCAGGCAGTAGGCGATGTCTGCCCACTGCTCGTCCGTCAGGCCACGCTTGGGCGGCGGCCACGATGGCATTGGGGCGGCAGCAGGGCGATGGCATTGGCGGGCGGCTTGTCCGGGTCAAGCCCGAAGTCATGTATCAGCTTCTCGGCGGCTTGCCGGGGGGTCAGGTCAAACAGCTTGGCGGTGAGGTCTATGGCATCTCCATTGGCTCCACAGCGAAAGCAGTAATAGTAGGATTCGTTCAGCTTCATGCTGGGGTCGCTGTCGGAGTGGAACGGACAGCACACCATGCCATGGCGGTCGGGCTCCATGCCGTACATCTCTCCCACCTGCCGAACGGTGATGGCGGACTTGATCTTTTGATATAAACTCAAAATTTCTCCTTTGGTCAAAGGTTTTGGCACGGATCATTTTGATCCCTGCCACGTTCAAAGCCGGTCTCCCTTGCTGCCTCCCGACAGGAAATCTTTTTGGACTCTGTGTCGGCCCCATGCAGGGCGCTCGCTCCCCCGATGGGAGGTCTTGGCGGTCTGGGCAGTTCGGACGGTCATTCGGTTCTCAAGGTCCGGGTATGAAAGATATTTCAGAGGGCTTTCGCGGGAAGCCCTTAATATGTTCGCTGCTGGGGAGTTAATATGTTTTCTTTCTGTCTATAGGATAGCACCACGATGGCCGCTGTGCCGTATATCCATAATGTCGGAAAACAGGTGCAGAAACTGCAAAATTCCACGCTTATGGACAGGAACCGCCGGAAGTGGTATACTGTGCAAAAAACATCGGAGGTGCGACCATGAACATCAAGCTGACACTGGGAGAACGGCTCAAAGACCTGCGTGTGGAGCGGAATCTGAAGCTGGAAACGCTGGCAGAGCAGACGGGTCTGTCCAAATCGGCACTGTCGAAATACGAGAGCGACGATGTGACCGACCTCAGTATTTATGCGGTGACAACGCTGGCTGAGTTCTATGGCGTGACCACGGACTACCTGTTGGGTGTGACGGAAAACAAAAAACGCCCAGACGCAGTCCTTTCGGACTTGCATCTGAGCGATGGCGCAGTGGACGTATTAAGGAATGGAAAATTCAATCATCGGCTGCTGTGCGAACTGATCGTGCATGAGAATTTCCGGCGGTTCATGACCGATCTGGAAATCTATGTGGATGGATATGTCAGCGCAAACATTCAAAACCTCAATGCTGGTCTGGAAGCGACCCGGCAAATGCTGAAAAAGAAGTATGCAGCAGATGAAAACGATCTATACATGAGCACCTTGAAGCTGGGGCAGATCGATGAAGATGAGTACTTTGGTCGGGTCTTGTATGACGAGTTGGTGGCTATCCTGAAGAACATCAAGACGGAACACCGCAAGGACAAGACCACTTCGGATGGTTCAATGATCGACAACCTGATGAAGGAACTGGAGGATGCACAGAAACTTGAAGGGTCTGCGGATGAAAAGAAGATCCGAACAGCATTGAAGGCAATCGGCATCAACTACGATAAGCTGACAGAAGATGAAAGAAAGCTGATAAAGAAGATTCTTTATAAAACGGCAATGCTGAAACCGGGGACACTTGCAGGCAACCGGGGCAAGCACAGACGCTGATCATTTGCCCTGCGCCTTATAGGAGAAAAACGCTGCTGCGGCAGGACGGGAGAACGTACACCATTGGTTCCTCTGCAAGCCTGCGCTGGGTGGGCAGAAACCATTAGCTGCCATGCCCATCCGCGCATCCTTCTGCCGCAGAATAGGTGCTGGAAATTTTGATGTCCAAGGAGCGCGGTTTGAACTTCGGAGAAGAAATCGACAAGATGGACAAAAACAACCGGCTGCTCGTTGCCGGAGCCGCTCGCAGCCCCGTTCCTTCCAGTCTGCCATTGATAAGATGGACGATAACCTTGGCCGTGCTGCTATTATCGAAAACGGCAGCCCTCTGTTTTCCGGCGGCACAGCTTCCGGTGAGAGCCAGATCCGCCGCTGGATGTTGGAAAGCGATCTGATTGAGGCGATTATTGCGCTGCCTACTGACCTGTTTTATAACACCGGCATTGCTACATATATCTGGGTCCTCTCCAAGAACAAGCGCCCGGAGCGCAAGGGAAAAATTCAGTTGATTGATGCCTCTACGTTCTTCAAAAAACTGCGGAAAGCATTGGGTGATAAGAAAAATGAAATTTCTCCTGAGGATCGCAGCGCCATTACAAAGCTGTATGCTGACTTTGCTGAGAATGAATATTGCAAGATTTACCCTAACGAGGAGTTTATTTACCGTGAGTACACGGTGATGCAGCCGCTTCAGCGCAGCTATGCTATTACGGAGGAACGCATTGAATCCATGCTTTCCAAGGGATCGCTATCTGCCTTGTATGACCAGTCCAAGGTGGACGAACTGGAAAATGCCGAAGAACTGACCGGCAAGGATCAGAAGAAGTTGGAGGCATATCAGGCAAATAAGCCGGTTTATGATGCCATTGTCGCCACACTGAAAGCGGCAGTTTCGAGCAGATTTATAATTGCCCGGCAGAGTTTACTCCGGTGCTGTCCAAAGCACTGTCTGCGGTGACTGCCGACAAAAAGTTGCTGGAAAAGATTGCAGACGGCCTTTCCGTCATGGACAAAAATGCCGAGATCCAGTGTGACCGCAAGGGCAATATCATTTATGACAAGGAAACCAAGGATACCGAACAGGTAAAATGGGAAGAGAACATCGAGGACTATATGGCAAGAGAAGTCCTGCCGCACATCCCGGATGCCGCCGCATTCTTCGAGGAGAACCTCGGTGCAAAGAAGCCTGTTATCAAAACCGGAGCGGAGATCCCGTTCACACGGTATTTCTATAAATATCAGCAGCCGACAGCAAGTGAAGAACTGGAAGCAAAGTTTTCAGAATTGGAACGGTCTGTCTCCGAGCGTGTCGCTAAATTGTTTGGATAAGGCGGTAAAACTATGCGTGAGATGAAAGACAGTGGATTGCAGTGGGCGGGAAATATTCCGTACGATTGGAATACTACAAAAGGAAAGTATTTCATGGCAATTTTAGAACGACCTATTAAAGATGATGATGGTGTTATTACTTGCTTTCGTAATGGAGAAGTTACACTTCGTGCCAATAGACGAGAAGATGGATTTACAATTGCCACGGTAGGAGCTGGATATCAAGGAATTGAACCCGGAGATTTGGTGATTCATGGAATGGATGGTTTTGCCGGGGCGATTGGAATAAGTGATTCAAGGGGGAAGGGAACGCCAGCACTTAATGTTCTTGCTTGCTCAGAAAATAAGAAATATATCATGTATCTTTTTTAAGAGCAATGGCATATACCGAAGTATTCATGGCTCTATCAACGGGTATTCGTGTAAGAACATGCGATACAAGCTGGAAAAAATTACGCTCGCTGGACTATCTAATTCCACCTGAGGAGGAGCAACAGAGCATTGCTGATTTTCTTGATGCCAAATGTGCTGAAATTGATACACTAACTGCTGATATTCAGACCCAGATTGATACGCTGGAACAATACAAGAGGTCGGTCATTACCGAAACCGTCACCAAGGGGCTTGACCCGGATGCGGAGATGAAGGACAGCGGAATTGAGTGGGTTGGAGAAATACCAGCACATTGGCTGGTGCATCCTGTCTATTACTACTATGGTGAACGAAAAAATAAGAACTATTTGGGTAAGGAAGATAACCTGCTCTCGCTGAGTTATGGCAGAGTTGTCCGAAAGGACATTAACACCAGTGATGGCTTGTTGCCGGAAAGTTTTAATACCTACAATATTGTTGAAACGGGTGACATTATCATTCGTCCTACTGATTTGCAGAACGATAAGCGCAGTTTGCGAACCGGGCTTGTGAAGGAACACGGCATAATCACTTCAGCGTATATAGATCTTTGTCCTATCAAACAAGTTGATTCGAGGTGCTTCTACTTCCTGCTCCACGCCTACGATGTAATGAAAGTGTTCTATAATATGGGAAACGGCGTCCGTCAAGGATTGAACTATTCCGAGTTTTCTCGGCTTATGGTTTTTGAGCCACCTTATGACGAGCAGGTAGCGATGGCTGATTATTTGGAGGCCAAAGTTGAAGAAGTGGATGTTGTTATCTCCGATAAGAAAGCACAGCTTGCAACACTCGACGAATACAAGAAATCTCTGATTTTTGAGTATGTAACGGGCAAAAAGGAAGTGAGTGAGGGTGCTGATTGATGTTTCAAGACCAGAAACGATACCGTGTACAATTAAAGATGCGATAATTGGTTATGTGAAGTCACTTCCGAATAGAGCGATAGAAGAAATAGAAAGTTATGACAGGAATATTCAATATAAAAATGATGTAATATGCGCTGTAGAACGATATTTGAACCCAACAAAGGCAGAGTCTCTTTATCAAGAAATAAAAAAGGATTTGAGTGATTGCGACTTGGACCTTTTTCATGCAACGAGGGTGCTATGTGAGGACGATATCAAAATAAACGGTCTGTTGACAAATGAACGCACTAGATATTTGGATTACCTGTATCGGGCGTTCCAACATACGAATCTGTCGGAGATATCTATAAATAGAGCTATTCATAATGTGGAAAACGAATACGATCGAAAATATACCGAAAGAAAATCTGTCCTGTGTTTTTTTGCGCCGATGAGTTTGGCAGAATCGAGTGGCATAGCTGGATATGACAAGTACTGTGCTAATATTGGTGGGGAATTGGCTGAATGGGGACTTAAAGAAAACCAACATGATGTATATGAGGCTCTTAGAAAAATAGGTATACCTGTAATTGTAGAATTTCGGATGCCATTTGAACAAATAACGGATTATGCGCAAGAGAAAATAATCTATCAATTTATCCTATACTATGCTGGACAGCTTTTTTGGAATAAAAAGTTCCCAATGCAATTAGAGGGAATGACAGAAAACGATGTGGCGGCATCAGAGATTATTGCAGTTCATCATTACAACAAGGAAGTAGATTATGAATAATATCCTCTCCGAAAAAGAATATCAGCATTTCATCATGGACAGGCTTGTGCAGGACAATGGCTACATTGTCCGTAAGGCAACCAACTATGACCGCTTCTTGGCTATGGATCGGGAACTGCTGTTTCGATTTTTGAACGATACACAGCCGGATGAGATGGATGCACTCCGCAAGATCTATAAAACGGATCTGGAGGATACGATTGTTGGCTTCATCAATGCCGAGGTCACCAAAGCGCGCGGCAGCTTGTTGGATGTGCTGAAGCATGGCATAGAAATCTCCAACATGAAGCTGGAACTCATGTATACCAAACCCGCTACTACCTTTAACCGGGAACTGCTGGCAAAGTATGAAAAGAATATCTTTTCCGTTATGGAGGAGGTCTGGGCAAACGACAAAGAGCGCGTTGATCTGGCGATTTTCCTGAACGGTCTTGCTATCATGTCCTTTGAACTGAAATGCAATGCTGCAGGTCAGTCCTATCAGGATGCCATCTATCAGTATCGTGTTGACCGTGACCCGAAAACCCGTCTGTTCTGGTTTAAAGCAGGTTGCCTTGTGAACTTCGCTATGGACCTGGAACAGGTCTATATGACCACTAAACTCGCAGGCAACGCCACCTTCTTCCTGCCGTTCAACATGGGCAACGGTGAAGAAGGGTCAACGCCGGTGCTGGAAACCCGACCTTCAAAGACAAATACAGCGTGTCCTATATGTGGGAGGATATTCTGACCAAGGATACCGTCCTTGATCTCATCAGTAAGTTCATCTTTATCGAAACTAAGGAAAGCAAGGATGAGCTGACAGGGAAAACGAAAAAATCCGAAAATGTCATATTCCCTCGGTATCATCAGTTTGATGTGATCCGCAAACTGCTGGGTGATGTCCGTGATAATGGCACAACGCAGAATTATCTGATCCAGCACAGCGCTGGCTCCGGCAAAACGAACTCTATCGCATGGCTGGCGCACCGCCTGACTTCTCTGCACGATGCGGATAATAAAATCATCTTTGACAATGTTGTGATCATCACTGATCGAGTTGTGGTTGATCGTCAGCTGCAGAAAGCCATCATGGGCATGGAGCACAAAGCGGGCCTTATCCGCGTGATGGACGATAAGTGTAACTCGGCTGATCTGGCAATTGCTCTGAACGGCAATACGAAAATCATCGCCACTACAATTCAGAAATTCCCGTATATTGTAGACAGTGTTGCCGGGCTGAAAAACAAGCGCTTTGCGGTTATTATCGATGAGGCACATTCCTCCACGGCAGGTAAGGACATGGCAGCGGTCACAAAGTCGTTGGGTGCAGGAGAACAAGAAGGCATCGATGTGGAAGATATGATTACGGATGAAATCCGCAGAAACGGCAAACAGGCGAATGTTTCCATGTTCGCTTTCACCGCCACCCCCAAGCCCACAACGATTCAATTGTTTGGTCGACTGAACACCAAAGGGCAGCGTGAGGCGTTTCATATCTATTCTATGAAACAGGCCATTGAGGAGGGCTTTATCCTTGATGTGCTTCAGAACTATACCACTTATGATACCTTTTATCAGCTGAACAAGGAGATTGAAGAAGATCCTCGATGCAAGACTGCTGATGCAAAGCGGCAAATTGCGCGGTTTGTGGAACTGCACGAGACAAACATTGCACAGCGTGTAGAGGTTATCATTGAACATTTCCGCACAACAGTGATGCCGGAACTTGGCGGCATGGCAAAGGCAATGGTCATCACTGCTTCCCGGCAGGGTGCGGTCAAATACCGTCAGGCGTTTGAGAATTATACAAAGAAAAAAGGCTATACCGATATCAAAGCTTTGGTTGCATTTTCTGGCAAAGTAAAGCTCCCGGACGATGAAACCGAATATTCCGAGGCTTCCATGAACGGTTTCCCGGAGGATCGTCTGACAAAAGAATTTGATAAGGACGAATATCAGGTACTTCTGGTTGCGAATAAGTATCAGACCGGGTTTGACCAGCCGAAACTCTGCGCTATGTATGTTCTCAAAAAGCTGAAGGGCGTATCTGCTGTTCAGACGCTTTCCCGCCTGAATCGTATTTGCCCGCCGTTCGAGAAGAAAACGCTTCGTGCTGGACTTTGCAAATACATACGAAGATATCAAAGCGGCATTTGCACCGTACTATACGACTACGCTGCTCTCCACTTCCGTAACGCCGACGGCGATTTATGATCTGGAAGCTCAAATCGATGCGTACACCGTGCTTGACCCGGATGATATCGAAAAAAGCCAACGAGCTGCTGTATAAGAAGAATATATCTGCCAAGGACAAGCAGAAGCTGACGTTTTACTTCAAGCGTGCAAAGAACATGATTGAGCAATACGATCTCGTTAGACAGCAGGAGATTGTGTCTGCGATGCGGCACTTTGTCCGATTCTATGAGTTCCTATTGCAGGCATCCTGCTTTGAGGATACTGATCTGCACAAGAAATACAACTTTATCACATATCTTCTGGCCTATATCAATATCAAACATCCGGGCGGTGGATACAACCTAGACGGAAAGATTAAGGCAACCAATTTTGTTCAGAAAAAGGTCGAGGAACATACAACGTCAAACCTTGTTGCACAGCCGGTGGTGAAATTGCCGACTGCCGAAAATTTCGGGCTTACTGAAGCAAAAGAGGAACGGCTTTCAGAGATCATTGCGGAGATCAATAGCCGTACCGGAAAGGCCTATAACAATGATGTGGCAGTTAAGGCTATGTTACAGATCAGGGACATCCTTTTAAAATCGGATAAACTGAAAACCAGTGCGCGAAACAATACCGTCAAAGACTTTGAATTTTCTTATTTTGATGATATTGACGATGCCTTGATTGAAGGATTAGAACAGAATCAGGATTTCTTCTCACTTCTGCTAAGCAATGAAGAAATCAAACGGCAGGTGCTCGGTATTTTTACAGAAGAAATATATAAGAGTTTGCGGGAAGCCTAATGTAAAATAGTATATGAGGCAGAGTGGAGGTGAGATACAGGACACACAATGATAGACGACGAATTTAGAACGCTGGGATAATAATTCATTGCGGAGGAATTATGAATATTTCACCTGATGACTTTGAAAAAATCGGCATAGATAGTTCTGCAATCCAGAGCAAAAAAAAGAGCAGACTACTTATAAAATAAAATATGTTACGCGATATGTTCGACAATGGGCAATTATTGAAGCGGGAAGAAAAAGCATCAACCAAATAAACTTTATTGATTGCATGTGTAATGCTGGAATATATGAAGATGGTGATTTCTGTACGGGAATGGAAGTTATTCATATATTTAACGAATTGGCTCAAGATTCGCGGTATGCATCGAAAAAGTTTGTGGTTTTTCTGAATGATTTGCGAGAGGATAGAATAAATAATTTTATAAGTATAATTAACGGAACCGTTAAGAAAAGCAAAAACTTAAAGATATTTACTGCCCATGCAGATGTTAATTACATACTGGATGACATTGCAAATGCGACTCCACTTCACAGAGAATTGTTTAAGTATGGAAGCTGTAGCCTAATATATGTGGATCCATATAGCTTTGGTACTGTTCAAATCCCCAAACTCCATAATATTTTGAAGGACAACTACTGTGAATTACTTTTCAACTTTTTTACGAGTGACTTTAATCGCAATAAAAATCAAGATCGAGGTCGGATACAGCGATGTCTAGGAGATTTGAAACCAAAAGATAGAAAGCAAGTGGTTGATGATGTGGTTTGGGCTTTAAAAGTTGGAAAAATTAAATATGTCTATTTGTATTCTTTCCGCACGGTAACAAATGCGGAATTGTACCAGATACTTTACGCGACACCAAGTTTGAAAGGACTTAAAGCCCTTAAAGATAGCATCTGGGATGTGTTTGATGGCGAAGAATACCATCGAAATCATTGCGATAGCGGGCAGTTGTCGATGTTTACAACCGAAGATATAAAAGCACTGAATCTGCAAGAATATGAGTTGGAAGCTCAAAACATTGTATATGAAGCATTCAAGGGGAAGACTGTGCCGTTTTTAAAGATTGAAAAAAAATTCTTGTAGAAACCATGCTTAGAAGTTCCCAAATTATAAAGCACGTGTTAAAGCCGATAATAGCTGAAGGAAAAGTAAGAAAACATAATGATGCAGGAAAAACCAATTTTACAGAGGATAATTACACATTTATATGAGTGAAAAAAAGTACATGAAAATATCAGAAAAAGCCTGATATACAAAACGGCTGTTGAATACGGCGATTATACGTTGAACCATGTGACAGGTTGCTCACACGGCTGTAAATATCCTTGTTATGCTTACATGATGGCTAAGCGGTTTAAAAAAGTGGAGGACTATGAGGAGTGGATTCAACCGAAACTGGTTGATAACATTTTTCCGCTTTTATCAAAGGAACTGCCTAGATACAAGGATAAAATAAAGACGTTGCATCTTTGCTTTTCGACTGACCCATATATGTATGGACATCCCGATATTTGCAATGCGAGTACACAAATTATTGAGAAAGCAAACGTTTTTGGAGTTCATTGTTCGGTGCTGACAAAAGGCATTTTGCCAGTAGAACTTGCAAAAATGCCGTTAAAAAATGAGTACGGCATAACAGCTGTTACGCTTGACGAGGATTTCCGAAAAGAGATGGAGCCGGGTGCGGCACCGATGGAAGATCGTATTAGCGCGCTAGAAGCACTAAGCAAACAGGGATGCTATACATGGATTAGCATTGAACCGTATCCAACCCCCAATATTCATGAGCAAAATCTCGAACAGCTTTTGGAACGAGTATCTTTTGCCGATCGAATAATTTTTGGAAGCGTTACATTACAATAAACAGGTAACAGCGTATAAAGGCTATCAAGATTTTTATAATACCTGTGCTAGAAAAGTTATAGCGTTTTGTGAAGAACGAAAAATAGCTTATCATATTAAAAAGGGGACGCTTGTGGAATAAGCACCGATTTAGAGAAAGGAGGCCCCCACCATGACCGAACAAGCACTCCGCAAAATGATTGCTGCCGGGGAAAGCACCCGGCAGGAGTTTAAGTCGTGGGTGAAGTGCAAGGACTACCGGCAGCGCAAAGACCTTGCAGTGAAAAGTGTGGTTGCGCTGGCAAACACAAAGGGCGGCGTTCTGCTGTTTGGCGTGGAAGATGACGGCACCATTACGGGCTGCCCTAAAAGCGACCCGCAGGCACTGATGGAAGCCATCTACGATATGACCCGGCCCAGCCTGTTTACCGAAATTGAGCCGGTGGAAACCTCTGACGGTGTGGTGCTGGTGGTATCGGTGGAGAAATCCAACTCTCATGTTGCCACCACCGGCGGCATTTATTACAGACGGCTGGGGAACGTGACAAAGCCTGACTACCCGGCAAATGATGTGTACTCCCCTGCTGATAACTCGGACTTTTCGGCAAAGATCGTGGAGGGCGCATCCGAAAGCGACATTGACCTGCTGGAAGTGTACCGCCTGAAAGAGAAGCTGCGGATTCGGGATGCAGGCTCTGCCCTGCCGGACTTGGCAGATACCACCTTTCTGGACAACCTGAACCTGATCCGCATGGACAAGGACGAGGTGCGTGTGACGGTAGCAGGGCTACTGTTTGTGGGCAAGGCAGCGTCTATTGCACGGCTGCTGCCGCAGGCAGAGGTGATCTACCTCCATTACAGCGACGAAGCGCAGACGGAATACGACAACCGCATGGATATGCAGGAGCCGGTGATCTCGATTCTGGATAAGCTGACCGAGCGCATCCGCACCTATAACCGCCTGACCAATGTGCAGGTGGGGCTGTTCCGGCTGGAGGTGTACGATTTCTCCGAAGCGGTTTTTCAGGAGGCTTTGCTGAATGCACTGGCGCACCGCTCCTATTGCAAGCGGATGAGGATATGGCACCGGTCTGATGACGTCAAGCAGCACCAGAAAATCACCCCAGGCGGCAAAGACGTACTCTTCTTCGATGGCGATGCAGTCAATGGCAAGGGTGGTGCCATCCTCAAACCGGGCTTCTACCCGGTTGGTGTCCATGTTGTAGCGGCAGGTAAGCAATTTTGTCATAATAGTATCCTCCAAGACTTGATTTATGGTGTGCGGTCACTCGAACCAATGCCGTCAAGTCGTTGTCGGATGAAGTGGTTTTTAGTTTGTCCGGGAGTAAGTGCACGGTTTCTGCACGGTTTTTGCACGGTTTCAAAACGTGCAAAGGGTGCAAATCGTTGCAAAATCGGACAAAGGGTGCAGAAACTCGAAGTTCAAAACCTGCGATACATCGCAAAGAAATAACGTTGCGAAATGCCCGTGCCAGTCGTTCGATGGCTTCATCGGGGTAAGGGGAAATATTTGTGGACTTTTTTTTTTGTTCAAACGCACACTCCTTTGGATTTCTGTTGACAGCATACAATGTGCCTGTTGTTATGCTGTCTGCTCATCCTGCGAGCGCAGATTCCAGCGAAGCAAGGTACTCCTTGTGCTTGTGGATGATTTCGAGAATGACTTCTCGCTGTGCTGTGTCTGGCATAGTTCTCAGAAGATAGTCAAACTCTGTGCGGAAACGTGTTGTAACGTGTTCCAGTGCGACATAATCATGCCGCACTTCTTCCGGGTAAGCATCGCTGTCGTAAACCGATTCGATTTTCTGAAACGGCAATACAGGTGCCTTTCCCGGTTCCCGGATGATGCCATCGGCATCCGGTTTCGGTTCAACTTTCAGTTCCGGGTGCAGGATTTCCTGCAAGGTCTGTGCGCGGGCATCATAGTTGGCTCGTGCAAGGCGGTGCATATCAGCCTTGCTGACTTTTACCTGTTTGTTCAGAATCTTCTCCCGCATACCGGGAATCAGGGATTCAGCAATTTCAACACCTTTCATGTACTTCGATGCGCGAAGTACAGTTGCCTTGCTTACACCATTTTCCTCTGCGATTCGTTCGCAGGTTTTCATGGCTTCACCGGAGTTATCAGTTTGAGAACTCCGGTGAAATCGGCCATTTTCATCATGCGATTCTTTGCGGGCTTCGCCATGAGAGGATTTTTCCGCTTCATATTGCTTCCCGATGAGGAACAGCTTCTGCTCCGGGGTGAGGTTGCGCCGCCCCAACTGATTCTTGCAGATCCATGCGAGGACTTCTTCTCTGCTTTCAAATCGGAGCGGCATGGTGGAAAAGCAAATCTCCGGGTGCTTCTGGAGAATTGCATAACGATTGTGGCCGTCAACGAGGGTGTTGTTCCAGACGATCAAAGGAGAGAGCAGCTTGCCTTCCTTGAGGATGTTTTCTTCCAGCTGCTTGTATTCATCGTCCGTCAGCGGCGGAATCTGATTCTGGAACTCCGGGTCGATTTTCAGATTGATCATACGCACAACTCCTTATCTCTCGTGATGTTGCGTCCGTTCGTCCTCCCGGAAGAACAGGGCAACATTCTGTTTTGCATCTTTCAGCTTGAGCAGTTCGATCTTGGCTTCCTTTGTACTGCTCATAGAACTGGGCCTTTTCGGAAGCAAGAGCGCAGTATTCCGCTTCCAGCTTGTTCGGACTTGGCAGTTTAGTGATGTTGTTTGCCTTGAGATAGGCTGCTGCTGTCCGGTATGCTGTCAGCTCTGCACGATGCTGTTCTTCAAAGGTTGCGGGGGATTTGGCAGCGTTCCGTTTCTGCGCGAGCGGTCGGTACTGCTTGTAGGAAGCAGCATAACGGCGCAGTGTTTGGTTGTTTGCCATGCGGGTTTCGAGGTCTTTCACTACGGCCAGCGATTCATGGAACTTGGTGTCAAGCTCTGCAATTCTCTGGTCGAGTGCGTCCTCGTTGAGCAGACCTTTCTCCTGCAAAAGAATCAAGGTCTGCGCCATGGCTTTGAGGTTGAACTTTTTCGCCCAACGCTCATAGCCGATGCCCTTGCCCTGCTTCAGTTTTGCCTGAATGTCCACCAGCTTCTTGATTCGGTCGGGTTTTTCCTCAAGATTGCTGTGGAGGATAATGGGCTGGCTCTTGGCATTTTCTTTCAAGGTGGCAAGCACGAGTTCTTTCTCAAACTTGTCACCGAGGCTGTGCGCCCGGATAAACTTCTTTCTTCCGGCTGGCAGGTAGCTGAGCCGCCCACGGCTTTTCTTGACCGTGATGCCGTACTGCTGCAAGAGCCTGTCCGAGAAATCTTCAAAGCTCGCTGCATTGTCCAGCACATCCGAGATCTGTTTCCGCAAAGTCTCCTTTGCGGTTTCAAACTCCGTTTGTGTAGGCTGCTGTCCGGCGGCAAGCAGGGCAGCGTTTTCACGGTCGAGTTTCATTTGACTGCGCCGTTTCATCCAGTATTCACGCTCGCTCACACGCTTTTTCGAGCTGAGCAGGTCGATCTGGTACAGCTTGGCATCCTGACACATTTCCATGACTGCGACACGCAGGTGCCGCATGGTCTGGGCTGTGCTGGAATGCTTCATGCCCTCTAGCCAGTCGCGGGGCTTCTGCATATAGGGCTTACGCTCCACTTCTCGTGTTCGGATGCTGCCGATCACGATGTGGACGTGAATATTTCCCGAATGGTTGTGCCCATCCGGGTGGGTGCAGACGATGGCAGGATGACCGGGGAAGTTTTCTTCGCAGAATTTCAGGCCAAGTGCCTGTGCCTTTTCCATGGTCAAGCCGTTGTCGGCTGCATCTCGTGGGTCAAAGCTGATGATATACTGGTGGCTTTTGATATCACCATGCTGGGTATTCTTGCCATACTTGCGGTTTGCCTGCAAACAGGCCGTTGCAAACGAGAAATCGCCACACTCAAGCGTATCGAGGATGTACGATTCCCGCAGCTTCGGTCTGCCTTGTTCATCCAGAAGTTGCTTTCCAGTGAACGCATCGTGCTGGTAAACGAGGTACGCTTCGATGGCGGTGTAGTCCGAGTTTTTAGAGGCGATATGCTTGAGCGTTGCCATACAGTTCACCTAGAACTTTCTCGGCGTTGAGCCGGAAGGCAGTCAGGTCTGCAAGTTCGTCCAGAAGTTTCGCCCGGAGCTGTTCGGTGTCTGCTCCGCCGGAGTTGAAGTGTCGTGCGAGTTGGTTCAGGTTGCCGCCCACCCTGCTGCACTGGGCAAGCAGAGTGGAAACAGCAGTCAGGGTTTCTTCTCCGCCGCCGACAACGACAACGGTGCGCTCGATCTTCGCATTGTGCAGCGCACGGCGGATGAGGGTGGACAGGGAGAGATGAAGGAGTTTGGCGGTATTTTCGAGTTCCATTTTTCTTTTTCCGTCACTCGGAACTTGATGATGTGCGTTTTGTTGTTCGGCGTGTCGTGGCGGTGGGTCGTGCTGGGTTTCGTTTTGACATTCGTTTTGTTCATTGAACCTCCTGTCGTTTCGGCTAGCTCCTCGGTGGAGCTATGTAAGCACGACACGCCGTTCTTTCGCACCGCAAGGTGCGAAATCTGAGCAGGGTTTGGGGCAGGCACGCCCCAACAAGATCACTTCGGAAATGCAGACGCATTGCAGAAGTGAAGTCCCGGTGGAACAAAACATTTTCAAGAATTGAAAATTTGTGGCCACGGGACGGTTCTTGCCCTCTACCGCTTCGCTCAAAACACGTTTTTGAGAGTTGTTTCCGAATTGTTAAGACGCAAAAACAAGTAAAGGGTCACTGCTCGTATATGATAATCGCCGTTCACGCCGAACGAAGTTCCTGCCCCTGTTTTGCAGCGGCGTTGGCCGAAAAGCCGGTATCACGCTCGGACGGCTCATGAAATTCTCAAGGTACGGCTTCCCCAAAAAGAAAATACCGCCCACGCAGTACAGGCGAAGGATTTTGTCGGGTGAAACAGACGGCAAAATGATCGGGTGTGTTGCGGGGCGGTAAATCTTCGCAGGAAATAAAACCGCACAGAATCGTTTCTTTACAGAAATCGCTGTGGATTTGTTGGGAATGATAACATAAGTATTGATGTGTGTCAACACTTCAGGATAATGAATACATCAGATGAATGAAACACACAAAGTACAAGCAAAAGCAAAGCAATGTTTTAGGAGAATGTTTTAATTTTCGCAGTTCAGGCGGACTTGGACGGTAAACACACCGTCTTTCTTTTTCGTATAGAAGTCACCATGGTTCTCCTGAACGATACGATTTATATTTTTTAGTCCGTAACCGTGATACTCTCCGATGCGGATTCCGCGAGAAGTATCACTGTATGGGTTTTCCAGCCGATAGAAGAGGCTTCGATACTGCTTGCGCAGCTGTAGATGAATGATTCTCTGTTCCGCTGGCAGGTCGCAACAGGCTTCGATGGCATTGTCAAATGTGTTTCCGATAATGATGCTCAAAGACAACGATGAGATCGTCAGGACTTCAGGAATCGTCACATCCAGTTTGACGTTGATGTTATTCCTTTCCGCAATTCGTAAGTAATAATTCAAAAGAGCATCAACAACAGGATTTCCGACCGCAGAAATATTTGTGGAACGCTCGAAAACATCCGTGGCAGCCTGCGCAATCTTGTGAAGTTCTTCGGTATCACCGTGTTCTGCAACTGCCTGCATCGCCAGGATGTATTTCTTCACATCATGCCGCAGAGAACGGACTTCTTCCTGGCGTTCTTTGAGCTGCTGGTAGTATTCCATTTGAAGATTGTACTGCTGTTCGTTGAACTTAACTTTGAATTTTTCCAGTTCATTTTCCCGGAGAGCTTCCACATAGAACACGATCAGGATGTTTATAAGGAGAAGCACCGCCATAAGACCGACCATATAATCCGGGAAATACTCATCCACAGCATGATACTGTGCCACATAACAGACAGCAATACTTGCGATTTGAATCGCAATGATCGGCAGCAGCCATAGGATACGCAGAGCATTTCCTTTTCGGCTGAAAAAATGTGAGATCAGGACTACGAGTGGAATTTGAATCAGGTTTGAAAAAACAACATAGACCAACCGTGCTGCCCCAGCCTGCATTAGAATGTCGGTATCCGGGATACGCAGACCAATCAGGAGCATTGCAAGCACTTCCACCAAAGCAATCAGTGTGAAGAAAGCTCCGCTTGCGAAAACCGCCTGCCACGGTCGAACCTCATAGAACAGCAATGCAAGGAAAAATCCGCCAACTAAAAGATAGATCGTGCGCTGCGTCACCCAATCCGGGAATAAACTCAAAGCACACTGCCCAGCAATCAAGAGTGCAACATAGGCATAGAACCACCTTCAGACGGGCTCCTTTTTGGGAAACAGCCGACCGATAAAAAGCAGCAACAGGGCAATGTTGGCAAAGCTCCCTGCAAACTCAACGAAATAATAAAGCATCATCTTCCCAAATAAGCGTTGAAGTTCTGATTGAACTCCTGACGCTTCCTCCTGCTGATCGGCAGCTGATGTCCGCTGGAAAGAAAAACAGCGGTTCCCGTAGCGTAAACAATGTGTTCCATGTTGACGAGATAACTTTTTTGTGTGGTGACACAAAGCACCGTTTGGGAAGCTGCTCCAAGGCTTCAGGAATGCTCATTCGCAATGTAAGGTCTTGCTCCTTGCAGTGAATCAGAACTTTATGTCCGTGGCTTTCCAGAAAGTAAATGTCCGATGTTTCCAAGGACATGGTAACACCATCGTATTCGATCGTGAAATGTTTGGAGTTCAGTTCCTGAAGGACGGCATCCATTGCCGCAGCGAACAGCGTCTGATCCAAAGGTTTGACAAGGTAGCGGAATGCAATGCCATATCCCTGCACAGCGTACTCATGCCGCTTCGTGACAAATACCACCAAAGGATGCTTCTCCATCTGAATCAAAGACTGCGCCAGCTGAAAACCGTTGGATGGCATCTCGATATCGAGAAGAAGCAGATCAAAGGATTTCTTCTGCATTTGCAATTCGCTCAGAAGTTCGTTTCCATCCATGTAAGTTTCAATGTCAAAGCAGCCTTGCACATCGTACTGCTGGACGCTTTGAACAATGCCATCAAGGTCTGATAAAAGTCAAGCCCCCCAAAAAAAAAAAAAATCAAGCCCCAAAATGAAAAAATCAGCCATCCGTCTGCCGACCGCTGCCCCTGACAAACAGCATTCAAATGCTGGTCTTGGAACAGCGAGGGCGACGGAGAGAACAGCAAAGCAAGCCCAGCCAGCCCTCGAAACAGGATAGCATTTGAATGCTTCGGTTCGTCAAGGGTTCGCTGCGCCAGCTAAGTTTCTGTTGGAATTAGCTCAGGCTCAGGAGAAAATCATGCAGCTGTAAGATATGTTTTTCCAGACTTCTGCAAAGCGTAGATCAGCCGCACGAGTTTCTTCATGGCATGGGACAGGGCAACATTGTAGTGTTTTCCTTCGGCACGTTTTTTGGCAAGGTATTCAGCAAAGACAGGATTCCAGTAGCAGACGTACTTGGTTGCGTTGTAAAGGGCATGTCGCAGGTAGCGGGAGCCACGTTTTTCCATGTGAGCATAGCAGTTCGTGAGTTTTCCGGACTGGTATGTAGATGGAGAGCAGCCAGCGTAAGCAAGAATTTTGTCAGGAGAACTGAAATTGGAGAAATCCCCGATTTCTGCAAGGATCACAGCAGCGGAGTTTACTCCCATGCCGGGAATCGAGAGAATTGGTGGATTGAGCTCATCTATGATTTTCTGAATAGAATCTTCAATTTCGTCGATCTCGGAGGCAAGTTCTTGAATGAGTTTAATGGTATGCTTCAATTCAAAAATTTTTGGCAGGCATGACAGAGCCAATAGAAGCTCTGGCTGCCTCTCGAATCTGGATGGCTTTTTTTTTTTCCGTAGCGTCCTTTGGACGCTGTTGTAAGAAGGTTTGTCAGCTTGGTAAGATGGACTTCTGAAATTTGCTTTGCACCGGGATATTCGCTGAGAAGTGCGTAGATTGAAGTGCCATGGATAGACGAAACAAGCCCTTCCAATTCGGGAAACAGAATCGTAGCCAATCTGGACACCGATTGCTTTAGTTTAGCGCATTCCTGAACTTTATCAAATCGGTATCTTGTTAGTGACTTTAGCTCTTCGTTATGGTATGCTATATCCGTGTAGGACTTGAGGTCTACATCGGACAATAGCATAGTTGCAATCGTTCTTGCATCCACACGATCGGTTTTGGTTTTGCGAAGGCTGAGACTTTTTCGACAGGTTGGTGTGCAAAGGGTTAATGACATAAGTTGGCAGACCGTTGTCAAGAAGGAACCCAAGAATATTGTAGCTGTAATGTCCGGTAGCCTCAAGTCCTACTTTTATTTTGTCTGACTTTTTTGGTGCAGTTTCGAATCGTTTGAAGCAGTTGCTTAAATCCATCCATGTTGTTGGGGATGGTAAAGCAGTCAGCACGAACCATTCCGTCTGAATCAAGAATACAGCAGTCATGCTTATCCTTGGCAACATCAATTCCAACACAAACCATTTTGATACCTCCGGCATATTTATTTCGATGCTGTTCAGGACCACAGACTTCTTTGCTCTTGTAACCTCGTTCTAAATAAACCGTCTGGCGGTATCTAACTGATTAACATTTCAACAAAGAAGCTGTGGTTGGAGCCTCCAATAAACCGTCTTTACGGTAGGTGATTTTCCACCAATCCACAGCATCCTGAACTTATTGTAGCATTCCGCTGGAGAGCGGATCGCTGTATGAAGTCCATTTCGCATATGATAATAGCTACTATACACATTGCTATCATGATATTTTGTATTCGTATGATTCCGGTGGACACCTTATGGATACTACAAAATCGTACCATCAAGCTGTGGGAGGCTAAGAAAAAAAAGGCAAAAGCAACTTTTTTCTTATTGCTCCTTTTGCCCTTTGGGGCTGCATTTCAGTATGGACTAGTAATCTTGTCCGATTGACAGATAAAAGCGCAGTACCTTATGCTTGGGCTTCTTTGTTTTTCTCATATGGAATCGTAGCAGTGCATTATATCCAAGTGGCAGTATCCTCCAAAGGCTGTAACAATGCCGAAACGAAAAAAAAATTGCATGGGTTCAGCTTGGGCTTTCAACTTTGTTCTTGATAGTAGCTGTTGTTCTAGCTATTCAATGAAGGAAAGCAAAGTAATCACCCAAAGCAGTGTAAGGTCACAATATTTTCTATTCCAGTATTCTAGTAGTTTCAGCATTCGTATGGTTCACATTTATTTGCCGATGAGCATACACCTGAAGGGGAAAATTTAATGAAGGTGATTCCAATGGAGCTTTAGTGTATTGAGTGAAGAAAAAAAAAAATAAATTAGGAGGCAGTATACTATGACTAACAAAATCAAACGGCTGATTTCCATTCTATTGGTCACGGTTTTATTTCTCCTGACCATTCAGCCAGCATTTGCAACTGGAAATAAGAGAAAGATCGATGATTATTCGATAGAAGAACTTCTCAATCTTTCTGTGCAAGAACACGAGAATCTCGGATTTTATGTTTTGGCCGAGGTTCCAATGCGCATTCCTGTTTCTAATACAGACGGCTCAAGAGTTGTATCGTATATTGATGGAACATGGAGAGTTCTTTATACAAAGGCCAATGGATTGGGCTTTTATATGAGTGGAACTACCGTCGGTATTGGCCCGGATTTAATAAAAAATGTTTCAGGAACGGATTACTACACGAGCTATTCCGATAACATCGAACGAAGCTGCCCATTTTCAACGACAGCACTAGTTCCAGAACAAAGTATATATAATACAACCTATACATATGACTTCTATGATGTTGGAACTTATCTTGATTGCAGCGTTGGGTGTTATTTTGGAGTGGTTGGCTCAAGCAAACCAATCTATTGGAGTGCAACTACACAAGTTACCATCCCGAAATTATGATTTTGACCAGCTATGGATGAAATTGTTTTTGAACCCAGTGATGTCAATATGTTAGCAGCTTTAGGCATCGTCGAAAGTGTAAAGTTGTTTCCGTTTATGTTATCAATGGGAGAACTTCAATATGCTTGCGATTCAGAATATCGTTGCAAACAATTCGTGAATTGCCTTTCAGAATATTATCCTGACAGCCAAATTGAAGCTAGACAACTGTGGTCGAAATATCATGGTACAGCGAATGCGGTTCAATGTGATATGATAAATCATAAGCCACTGCGTGTTTGGGTCAGGAGTTCTGCCGATTGTTGGTGCGGCATTTATTATATTTGTTACTATGCAGCAAAGTATGGTACAAATAGAATTTTGCTTGCATCCAGAGAAGGTCTGAAAGAATTTATGGAAGGGAAAACCGATAAGATCTCACAAAAGTATTTGACGGAAGAAACTATTACTGAGTATGCCAAAAGATGGGGAAAGCTATTAAACGAAAACACCTCCATGCGTATTTGGCATGCGAACGATGTTAAAAGCGTTAACATAGATTATTTCGACCAGAGAATTATTAGTTTAGTATCGAGAATTCCTATTTCGGTTGGTGAACTTACCGCAGACGTATTAAAAGCGATTTCTGCTCCGGTAAGTGACTGGTATGTCATGAAACGCATAGAAGCACTTTTGAAAAAGGGTGTTCTTCAAGTCGTTATTCCAAACAAAATCTTTTATAATACCATCGTCCAGCTAAACGAAGAATAAAGGAATCCGAGCAAGTCGGCCCAACAGTCACCTCATTTCAACGAGAGGGGTGGCTGTTGGGTCAATTGTTCAAAAAGAAAAACTGAAGATAATAAAAAGTCTTGATTTCTCCATCAAAACATGGTATATACATTATACGAAACAGCGCTTTGAAAGAACGCTCCACCGTTCAATGACGTGTAAAGAGAGGTGCTTGCCATGACCGCTGTGATCTACGCCCGCTATTCCAGTGATAACCAGCGCGAAGAATCCATCGAAGGCCAGATTCGTGAATGCACGGCCTATGCCGAAAAGAATGACATCACTATCGTCAAGCACTACATTGACCGCGCCATCTCTGCCAAGACGGATAATCGCCCTCAATTCCAACAGATGATAAAGGACAGCGACAAGAAGCTGTTTGACATTGTGCTGGTCTGGAAGCTCGACCGCTTTGCTCGGAATCGCTACGACAGTGCCCGGTATAAGACCCAGCTCAAGAAGAACGGTGTCAAGCTCATGTCGGCTACGGAGATCATCTCCGAGGGGCCAGAAGGCATCATTCTGGAGTCTGTTCTGGAAGGCTATGCGGAATACTACTCCGCCGACCTTGCCGAGAAGGTCGTGCGTGGACAGACCGAGAACATCCTGAAAGGACGCTGCAACGGTGGTCGTGGAACCTTTGGTTACACGCTGGATTCCGAGCGGAAGTTCCACATCGACCCTCTCACCTCGCCTTTTGTGCTGGAATCGTTCAGGAAGTACCGGGATGGTCTTACGATGAAGGAGATTCGGGACTGGCTGAACGAGAATGGCATCAAGAACCCGGTCGGAGGCGAATTTACTTACAACAGCGTGGAGCACATGCTCAAAAACCGGCGTTATATCGGAGAACTGAAATTCCGGGATGTGGTCGTGCCGGATGCGATTCCGCCCATCGTGCCGCTGGAACTGTTCGATGATGTGCAGGAAAAGATCGCCAAAAACAAGAAAGCCCCTGCCCGAAGAAAGGCAGAGGATGATTACCTGCTGACAACCAAGCTGCACTGTGGTTGCTGCGGTGCGCTGATGTTTGGCGAAAGCGGCACAAGCCGGACGGGAGAAGTCCACCGCTACTATAAATGTGCCACGGCCAAAAAGAAGAAGGGCTGCAAGAAGAAAACTGTCCGTAAACAGTGGCTGGAAGATCTGGTGGTGAACCAGACCATGCAGCTTGTCCGGGACGATGCCGCCATGGAATCCATCATCGCCAAAGTCATGGAACTGCAAGACCGGGAGAACACCAACCTTCCCCTCTATGAGAAGCAGCTCCGGGATGCAGAATCGGGTATCCAGAATATGCTCAACGCAATTCAAGCCGGAATCCTCACCAGTTCCACCAAGGAACGGTTGGAACAGCTCGAAGAAACCAAGCGTGAGCTTGAAGCCCGCATTGCAGAAGAAAAGCTGGCAAAGCCCAAGATCAAAGAGGAATTTATCCGTTTCTGGTTGATGAGGTTCCGTAAGCTGGACATGAGCCTGAAAGACCAGCGGCAGGCGTTGGTGGATACGTTCATCAATTCGATTTATCTGTACGATGATAAGGTTTTGATAACCTTTAACTATAAAGAAGGTACACAGACCATCACGTTTGAGGAAGCGGCCCAAGCCGCATCAAAGGAAAATCGCCGGACAATCCGGCATGAGATTGCGGCGGAACATAATGTCTTTTGCGGTCAATGCGTAATTCTTCAGAGTTTTGTTGATGGGATAAGAGGTCGGGACGGCGACTAGAACATTGTCCTTGAAAATGGGTGTTCGCCGGAAATTGTCCTTCGGGTTTGGGATGCAGTTAAAGGTCAGGTCGATTTTATTTTCGCGCAGCATTTCGATAAGCTCGTTGGAACTGGCTTCCACCAACTCCAGATGGACGCCCGGATATTGTTTTTGAAAAGTCGTCAGCACAGGCGGCAGGATATAGGAGTTCAGATAATGAGTTCCGCCCAAAACGAGACTGCCGATGTTCAGGCTGGAAAGATCACTCAGCTCTTTGGACAGCTCCGATTCAAGGTGCATGATCTGCTTGACCTTTTCGATGTAGACTTTTCCGGCATCGGTCAATTCCAACGGCTTTTTATCCCGAATGAACAGCGGCATCCCAATCTCCGCTTCGACTTTCTGGATGGCGATGCTCAGAGCGGGCTGCGTTAAATAGAGAGCCTGCGCTGCTTTGGAAAAGCTCCCGGATTGATAGACTTGGTAGATATACTGCATTTCCTGCTTCATAACGTTCACCCTGCTGTATCATAAAAAATACTTATAGCTTTATAAAATCTATGAAATTGATTATACTGCACATGGGTGGTATTGTAAAGTCACAAAGAGAGTAACCATGTCGAAAGGAGAATGAACATGGAAATCAACGCATTGCTCATGGACGAAAAAGACAATGTTGTGACTTGCGTGACAGAAGTTGCCGCCGGACAGGATGTTGTCTACCGCAAGGGGCAGGAGTTCTGCACCGTGAAAGCAGAGGAGAACATCCCTTATTGCCACAAGGTCGCATTGGTCGATCTGAAGAAGGGCGACGAGGTCATCAAGTACGGCGAGAGCCTTGGTGTGATGACCGAGGACGCTGCAAAGGGCCACTGGGTCTCCCACAACAATCTGGTCAGTGTGCCGCGTGACTATGACAGCGAAATGGTACAGGAATAAGGAGGAATCGGAGATGCAATTCTGGGGTTATAAACGCAAAGAAGGCCGTGCAGGTATCCGCAACCATGTCCTGATCCTTCCCACCTGCGCCTGCGGCAGTGAGAGCTGCCGGATCGTGGCAAGTCAGGTGCGCGGTGCGGTCAACATCGTGTTCAACACCGGCTGCTCCGATGTTGCTGCCAACACCGCGATGTCGCAGAAAGTCCTGACGGGCTTTGCCTGCAACCCGAACGTTTACGGTGTCGTTATCATCGGTCTGGGCTGTGAGACCGTTCCCCACGCAAAGCTGCGTGAGAAGATTCAGGCCATGACCAGCAAGCCGGTCGTTTCCTTTGGCATTCAGGAAGAGGGCGGTACCCTCAAGACCATTGAGAAAGCGGTTCGCGCCGCCAGCAAGATGGCAGCGGAAGCTGCCATGCAGCCGAAAGAGCTGTGCGACATCTCCGAGCTGATGCTTGGCATCGAGTGCGGCGGTTCGGACGCCACTTCCGGCATTGCCAGCAACCCGGCAGTCGGCGAACTGAGCGATCTGCTGGTCGATCTGGGCGCAACTACCATGATGAGCGAGTCAATCGAATGGATCGGCGGCGAGCATCTGCTGGCAAAGCGTGCGGCTACCCCGGCCATCCACAACCAGATCATTCAGGTCTGCAAGGACTACGAAGCCCATCTGAAATCCGCTGGTCAGGACTGCCGGGCCGGCCAGCCCACCCCCGGCAACAAGGCAGGCGGCCTGTCCACTCTGGACGAGAAGAGCCTTGGCTGCATCCGCAAGGGCGGCACCCGTCCCATCGTTGAGGTTCTGGAACAGGCTGTTCCTCCCACGAAGCGCGGCGCAGTCGTTATGGACACCGCTGGCTATGATATTTCCTCTGTCACCTCGATGGTCGCTGCAGGCTGCAACGCAGTCATCTTCACCACGGGCCGCGGCACCTGCACCGGCAACGCCATCGTCCCCGTCCTGAAGCGTCACGGCAAATGCTCGTACTTATCAGCACATGGAGGACAACATGGACGTGGACCTCAGCCCCATCGTGCGCGGCGAAAAGACCTATCAGGAGATGGGCGCAGAGATGCTGAACAACATTCAGGATATCTGCAACGGTAAGATGACCAAGGCAGAAGCATTCGGCTTCTCGGATATTGCAGTCGATCACGTCTGCCGCTTTGTGTAATGGTGTCAACTGCGGGAGGATCACAAATGGATATCAAACGATTCCCGGAAAAGATGGGAGACCTTCCTATCGACTTTTCCAATCCCAAGCGCACGCTGATTTCCGGTCTCTTTCAGGAGACTGCAAAGGTCGGCGGACAGCCTCGCAAATTTTTGACCTATATTCCGGAAGGTCTGGATTACTGCCAGCCCTGTCTGGTCGCTGCGATCCCTTCCCGGTGAGAAGCCGGAAGAGTATCTGGAAACTTCCGGTCTGAAAGCTTTCGCAGAGGACAAAAAGCTGTTCCTGCATCTGGCAACGTCGGAGACTGCATGGAACGCGGACGGCAGTGATGCCGATTATCTGAACGCCATTTACGTTGCGATTCAGGCACGCGATTTCTATATCACGATGCAGGATAACATCTATCTCTGCGGCATCGGTGATGGCAGCTTTGCCGCACATCAGGCTGCACGCCGGATGGCAAGCGAGTGGAGCGGACTGATGACGTTCGGCGACCTAAACGGGGATCTGAACGCAGAACATACCGCTCTGCGCGGCGAGTCCGATCAGGGTGAAGTAGAGCTGAAAGTCATGGGTATGGCTGCACAGCTCCCCGTCTGGATGAGCATGACCGCAAAAAACGCAGACAACACCACTGCGGTTGACTTCTGGAAAGAGCAGAACCATGTTGTCGGTGCACCGCTGTCCGGAGAAGGCGCAGATGAGATCTGGATGCCGACTCCGGTGCGCGTTCTGAGCGAAGTCAATGAGGAGCAGATCGCACAGGTTCGTCTGGCCATTCGTGAAAATCCTTTTACGAAGGAACAGATGGAAGCGGCATGGAGCTATATCGGCCTTGCACGCCGCCACAGAGGCCCCGGCAAGAAGCAGCTGCGCTATTTCAAAGAGCCGATCGCTTGTGGCGCGGAAAAGAAGACCATGGAAGTGGACGGCATGACACGCACTTGGTACGAGTATGTACCGAAGAGCTGCACTCCGGATCAGAAATGGCCGCTGGTCGTTGTGTTCCACGGTCGCGGAGGCACAGCAGAGACGTTCTTTGATCTGAGCTGTGTTTCCACCGTTGCAGAGGAACGTCACTTTATTGCGGTCGTTCCCGAAGCTGGCGTCTATCAGCAGAAGCCGAACGGTCTGCGCAATGTCCTCCTGTGGTGCGGCATTTATCAGGATACTCCGGTGGACGATGTGAAGTTTATCCGGGAACTGGTGGCAGATGTAGAGAGCCGTCATTCGGTGGATAAGAGCCGTGTCTATGCAATGGGTCAATCCAGCGGCGGCATGATGAGCGACCTGCTGGCTTATACCGCTGGCGACATTTTTGCTGCGGTTGCTCCGTGGTCTGCACTGCGCTGCCCCAGCAAGATGTATCGTGAGTGGCCTGCCTGCGAGCAGCACGTTCCTACAATGATGATCTACGGCGATCAGGATTTCCTCACCGCTGGTCATGGGGAAGACCCGGTGCTGCCTTTCTGCCTCTCGGATGAGCTGCGTGCAACTCTGATGGAGAAGCTGGAAACGTATCATCTGGACCCGGCCAATGTGGAGACTTGGAAAACAGAGCCGATCACATGGTATGCTTTCCCGGACAAACAGGGCGTGCCGATGGTCGTGATCGGACGTGTGGACAACATGGTCCACGCAAATTACCCGGAAGAGAGCTGGATCAGCTATGACCAGTTCCTCAGCCAGTTTCATCGCAGCGAAGACGGTACGCTGTATTACCGTGGCCGTCCCGTCAATGAATCAGACGTTTAAGACGTTCGAGTGGAGGAATTACAAATGACGACTCAAATGATCATTTGCTTTGCAATCAGTGCTGTTGTGATTGCAGGTTATATCTGGAATAAGCTCTCCGTCGGTACGGTAGGTTGTATCGGCATCGTTCTCTTCCTGCTGACCGGCTGCATTGGCCCGAAAGATATTCTGGGCAATATCGGCAACGCAAACCTCGTGATGATCACCAGTATGTTTGTCATCTCGGAAGGTTTCAAGCGTACGAAAGCCATCCATCTGGTGGCAAGCACCGTCAAAAAAAAAAATCTCGAAGCGGCAGCATGGTCATGGTCATGCTGGGCTTTACACTGGCGACTGTTATGGCGGCTACCTTTACCGGCAGCGCAGTTGCAGCGTTCTGCATTGTGGCTCCTATCGTTACCGCAACCTGTGAAGAAATGAACATCAGCATCAGCAAGACCATCTTCAGCGTCGGCCTTGTCAGTATCGCAGCCTGTGCAATTATCCCGGTCGGCGGCTCTCTGGCAATGCTGGCTGAGCTGAACGGCTACATTGCAGCGAATGGTTACGAGCAGTACACCATGGAGGCAATGGATCTGTTCAAAGGCCGTGGCATGAGCCTGCTGATCCTGATTCTTTACACCACTTTTGTTGGTTTCCGTTTTGCCCCTGAGAAGCCCATCGTTGCAAGCAAGGACAGCTCTGAACTTTCCAAGCGCGTTGCACATCACGAGCCGCTGAAACGGCCGCAGGAGATCTCTGCGATCGCAATTTTCTGCCTCGTTTCTCTCTGCCTGATCTTCAATACTCCGCTGAACAATGTGCTGGCTGCGATCGGCGGTCCGAATCTGGCTGCTTGGGAAATTTCCTTTATCGGTGCCGTTGCAACCGTTGCCACCGGTGTTCTGTCTTCTAAGGAAGCTTGCGCTTCCATGCCGATCGACCTGACCCTGATGGTCGCTGGCGGTCTGTGCATGGGTTCCGCGCTGGCAAACACCGGTGCAGGCGACCTGATCGGCAACGCTATCGCAAGTACGGCATCCAGCCTTGGCAATCCCTACCTCATCGGTGCACTGTTCTATCTGATCCCCTTCTTCCTGACCCAGATCATGCAGAACCGTACCGTTATGGCGATTTTCGCTCCCATCGCGATTCTGGCCTGCAAGAGCATGGGCGCAGACTGCACCGGCCCTCTGCTGCTGGTCGCCTCTGCCTGCTGCACCGCTTTCATGACCCCGATGGCAACGCCTACCGTTCCTATGGTTATGGGCATCGGCGGCTATGATATGAAGAGCAACATGAAGCAGTCTATCCTGCCCGCAATTCTGCTGTCCGTTGCAAATATCCTCTGGGTCATGACGATCTATCCGCTCTGATACATAAAAAAGGAGGCACATTACATTAACGATGCCCATAGGAATTACAACGGATGTTTTGATTACCTGTCTTGGCGCAGTTCTGGGTGTTGTACTTGGAACTCGTCTGCCGGATTCTCTGAAAAAGGCTCTGAACAATACCCTTGGAATCGCAGCCATTGCAATGGGCATCGTTCTGATCTTGAAAGTAAAGAACCTTTCGGCTGTTGTTCTGACATTGGTGATCGGCAGTATTCTGGGCGAGCTTGTGATGCTGGATGACCGCATCCGAAAGCTTGTGACCGGAGTAGTGCATAAGCTGATGAACGGCGCAGCCGCAGATGAGCGGTTTCTTGCTCAGGTCAGTGCAGTTGTGATCCTGTTCTGCTGCGGCGGCACAGGCTGGTACGGTGCATTGAATGAGGGTCTGACCGGTGATGGAAGCATCCTCATCACGAAATCCATTCTGGATTTTGTCACGGCCTGTATCTTCGGCTCTATCCTTGGCAAAATCGTTCCGATGCTCTGCATTCCGCAGGCCATCATCTACGGCGCACTGTTTTTGGGATCCGGTGCAGTGCAGTCCTTTATTACACCAGATATCATTGCAGACTTTTCCGCAACGGGCGGTATCATTACCCTTTGTGCCGGTCTCAGCCTGGCCGGTATCAAAAAGGATCTGAAGGTTCTGAACCTGCTGCCCTCGCTTATCCTGATTTTCCTGATCTCAAGCGCATGGACTGCACTGATGGGATAATCTGCCACTAAAATCTACTTGCTATTTTCTTTCTTCTTTTTTTTCTTTTTTCTTCATCATACCATTCTCCTTAAAAGGCAACCTCTCTTCCGACAATCACAGTGTCAGAAAGGAGGTTGTTTTTTAGCGGACTTCATTTTGATCGCAAGTCAAGAAATTAGCGCAACATCAAGACGGCATCTCTGCGATATGCAATTCAACAATGTTGCTGTTGCATTCAAAAGTTGAATTGCCAGCACAGCGCGGAATCCCCCAAAACCGTTGACATGCGGGGCGCGGAGGTGTAGACTACTTGTTATAGGGGGTAACAAGTTGCGGCGGCGCTGTCCGCGGCAGACAGCTCCCAAACGATCAGAAAGAAGAAAAAAGGAGAAGCATCATGAAAGTTATCAACACGGAAAAAGCTCCCGGCGCAATCGGCCCCCCTCTCAGGGTTTTGTGGTCGGCAACCTGGTCATTACCTCCGGTCAGATCCCGGTGAACCCCGCTGACGGTTCCGTCGGCGAGGGCATCGCTGCTCAGGCTGAGCAGAGCTGCAAGAACGTTGGCGCCATCCTCGAGGCTGCCGGCAGCAGCTTTGACAAGGTGGTCAAGACCACCTGCTTCCTGGCCGACATCGCCGACTTTGCCGCCTTCAACGAGGTGTACGCCAAGTACTTCACCTCCAAGCCCGCCCGCAGCTGCGTGGCCGTCAAGACCCTGCCCAAGAATGTCCTGTGCGAGATCGAGGCTACCGCCGAGCTGTAAGCTGAGGCTCTCTATCCCGATAAAGAAAAGCAAAAAGCGCTGTTGTGTGTTGCAACAGCGCTTTTTGCTTTACAGCTGATCGTTTTTCAGCTTCTCCAGCACCTCGTCCAGCGAGGCGCACTCCATGGTGTACAGGCGCCGCATTTCGTCGTCGGCGGGGACGAGGTCGGGCACCATGACGGTGATAAAACCGCCCCGGGCACCGGCCCGGACGCCGTTGTAGCTGTCTTCCAGCACCAGGCAGCGGGCGGGTTCCACGCCCAGCTTTTCCGCGGTCAGGAGGAAGATCTCCGGGTCCGGCTTGGAGTGAGCCACATGCTGGCCCGAGACGATAGCCTTGAAGTAATGGGTCATCCCCCACTGGTCCAGATTGTTGCGGATCATGGCCTCCCGGCTGGAGGAAGCCACGGCCATGGGGAGGCGCTGCTCGTCCAGCCAGGCCAGCAGGGCGTCCAGCCCCGGCTTTTTGGGGACAGGGGCGGAGAGGAAGACTTCATCCGCTACCCGGTGCAGACTCTCCACGATGCCATCGGCATCGCAGTCCGGGCCGTAAAGCTCCGCACCACGTTGCGGGTGGTCTCGCCCGCCGTGCCCCGGGCGGCCTCGGCCAGGCCCTCTTTGTAGGGCAGGCCCAGCGCCTTGAGGGCCGGGTCCCAGAATGTGGCCCACATCCGCTCGGTGTCGAACATGGTGGTCCATATCAAAAATCACGCCGTTTATCATAAAAAAGAGCCCTTTCTTTGGTATGCTCCACGCTTTATTCTATCATACTTTACCACAACTTACACTCCTCAAAGATGAAAGATTTTTTGATTCCTTGAAAAAATAATTCAGCACACTATAATAGAAAACAACATTCGGCATTTTTGGCGCGGGGCGTGCTGCCCGCGTTGGCTGTGTGAGATCAGAAAAGAGGGAAAATTATCATGTTGGATATCAAGATCACCCGCACCACTTCTCCCAAGGAGAAGCCGCAGGACGAGAGCAAGCTGGGCTTTGGCAAAGAAGTTCACCGACCATATGTTCCTGATGGACTATACCGCCGGCGAAGGCTGGCATGACGCCCGCATCGTCCCCTATGGCCCCTTTGAACTGGACCCCGCTACCGTGGTGTTCCACTATGCGCAGGAGATCTTTGAGGGCATGAAGGCCTACCGCACCGCGGACGACACCATCCAGCTGTTCCGCCCCGAGTGCAACGCCAAGCGTTTTCAGGATTCTGCCGACCGTCTGTGCATCCCCAAGATCCCCGTGGAGGATTATATCCAGGCGGTTGAGGCTCTGGTGGATGTGGACCGCGACTGGGTCCCCCACAGCGACGGCGCAAGCCTGTACATCCGCCCGTTCGTCTTTGCGAACGACGTGGGCCTGGGCGTGCACGCTTCCAAGCACTACCTCTTCTGCATCATCTGCGCACCGTCGGGCGCTTACTACGCTGAGGGCATCAACCCCGTCCGTATCTACGTCGAAGACGAGTACATCCGTGCCGCTCCCGGCCTGACCGGTTTTACCAAGTGCGGCGGCAACTACGCTGCTTCCATCAAGGCCGGTGAGCTGGCCGAGCAGCAGGGCTTCGCCCAGGTGCTGTGGCTGGACGGCGTGGAGAAGAAGTATGTGGAAGAGGTCGGCTCCATGAACATTATGTTCAAGATCGACGGCAAGATCTACACCGCCGCTACCGTGGGCACCGTTCTGCCCGGCGTCACCCGCCGCAGCTGCATTGAGCTGCGCAAGGATTGGGGTTACGAGGTTATCGAGGGCAAACTGGCCATTGCCGATGTGATGAAGGCCGGCGACGACGGCAAGCTGGAGGAGGTCTTCGGCACCGGCACCGCCGCCGTCGTCTCCCCGTCAAGGAACTGGACTGGAAGGGCGAGCACGCTTACATCGGCGACGGCCAGATCGGCCCTGTCACCCAGAAGCTGTACGACACCCTCACCGGGATGCAGTGGGGCAAGATCCCTGATACCAAGGGCTGGATCGTTCCGGTCGAGAAGAAATACTAAGCCGCTTTCCAGAATTCTTCTGTTCAGAATTTTTGTAAACGCCGCCAGGACAGGACCCCGGCGGCGTTTGCCGTATCCGGATGCTTTTTATTGCAATTCCTGCTTTACGGTGTTAAACTAATCTCAGAACAAGAAATTGAGGGAACGAGAGGGATTTTGGAACGATGATCAAAAAGTGGACTGTGCCTACCCGGCCGTCAACGGCGAGGAGGAGCGGCGCGCTTATGTATATCTGCCCACCATGTATGAGGCAGACCCGGACCGCCGGTATCCGGTGCTCTATATGTTCGACGGCCAGAACGTGTTTTTTGACAGCGACGCCACCTATGGCAAGAGCTGGGGATGGCCGATTATCTGGACTACACCGACACCCCGGTGATCGTGGCGGCCATTGAGTGCAATGCGGGCCCCAACAACGAGAGGCTGGTGGAGTATTCCCCCTACCGTTTTGACGACCCCAACTACGGCCACTTTGACGGCAAGGGCAAGGACACCCTCAACTGGTTCGTCCACGAGTTCAAACCATCCATCGACAGCCAGTACCGCACCCTGCCCGACCGGGCTCACACGTTCATCGGGGGCAGCTCCATGGGCGGCCTGATGAGCCTGTACGCCCTGCTGGCCTACAACGATGTGTTCGGCCGGGCAGCGGCACTCTCGCCCTCCCTCTGGGTGGCCCCGGCGGCCCATCATGAACCTGACCGCCCGCACAAAGCTGGCGTCGGGCACCGTTCTCTACATGGACTACGGCTCCAAGGAGATGGGCAACCACGAGGGGATGCGGAAAGGCTTTGGCGAGATGTGCGGTAAAATTTTTGCCCGTGGCATCAACCTGACCGCCCGGGTGGTGCCCGGCGGCACCCACAGCGAAGCCAGCTGGGAAAAGCAGCTGCCGTTTGTGTTCCATACCCTGATGTATGGGCTTGAATAAGACAGATGCCCTTGGCTCTCCCTCTGGGAGAACGGTCTGCGAAACAGACGGAGAGGGCACAAAAGGAGGTATCCGCGATGGAAATGCAGTATTTTAAGGATTACAGTCCCGCCCTGGGCCGAGAGATGGAGTGCAAGGTATACGGCCATGCAGGCCGCCCCATCCTCTATATCCCCTGCCAGGATGGCCGCTTCTTTGATTTTGAGGACTTCCACATGGCCGACACGCTGGCCCCGTGGATCGACTCCGGCAAGGTGATGGTGCTTTCCATCGACACGCTGGATCGAGAAACCTGGTCCGACCCCAACGGCAACCCCTACTGGCGCATCCGCCGCTACGAGCAGTGGCTCCGCTACATCGTGGACGAGGCCGTGCCCAAGCTCCAGCAGATCGCCCGGGAGCGGAACGGCTGGGACGGAAACCCCGGCGTCATCGCCTTTGGCTGCAGTCTGGGTGCCACCCATGCCGTCAACCTGTATCTCCGCCGCCCGGACGTCTTCTGCGGCTGTCTGGCCCTCAGCGGCATCTACACGGCGGCCTACGGCTTTGGCAATTACATGGACGAGCTGGTCTACATGAACTCCCCCGTGGATTACATGGCCAACTTCCCGGAGGACCATCCCTACATGGAGCTGTTCCGCAACCAGAAAGCGGTCATCTGCTGCGGCCAGGGCGCCTGGGAGCAGCCGGACACCACCTGGTATCTCAAGCGCATTTTTGAGGCCAAGCACATCCCCGTCTGGGTGGATCTGTGGGGCCAGGATGTCAAGCATGACTGGGATTGGTGGTACAAGCAGGCGGCGTATTATATGCCGTATGTGCTGGGAGAGTAACTCCTCCAGTCGCCTATGGCGACAGCCCCTCAAGGAGGGGGCCTTATAGGCTCCCTCTCAGAGGGAGCTGGCACGGCGTAAGCCGTCTTTATAGAGGAAAGAGGAATCGTAAACACCATGCAGAATTTTATCTTTATTTCGCCCAACTTCCCTACCAACTACTGGCAGTTCTGCCGGGAGCTGAAAAACAACGGCATGAACGTGCTGGGCATCGGCGACCAGCCCTATGATGAGCTGAAGCCGGAGCTGAAAGAAAGCCTGAACGAGTACTACAAAGTCGGCAACCTCGAAAATTATGATGAGGTCTACCGTGCCGTGGCGTTCCTCGCGTTCAAGCATGGCCGCATCGACTGGCTGGAATCCAACAACGAGTATTGGCTGGAGCGGGACGCTGCCCTGCGTACCGATTTCCACATCACCTCCGGCTTCCAGACGGAAGACATGCCCCGCATCAAGTACAAGAGCAAGATGAAAGAATACTACCAGAAAGCGGGCATTGCCACCGCCCGCTACCACATGGTAGACGATTTTGCGGGCTGCAAAAAGTTCATCGAGAAAGTGGGCTATCCCGTTGTGGTCAAGCCGGACAACGGCGTGGGGGCCTCCGACACCCACAAGCTCTCCAGCGAGGAGGAGCTGAAAAAGTTCCTGGCTTACAAGGCGGAGAATCACGCCGATGTTTCCTACATCATGGAGGAATTCGTCCGCGCCGAGGTCAACAGCTACGACGCCATTATCGACGGCAGCGGCAACCCCATTTTTGAGGCCGGCAATGTCAGCCCCATGTCCATCATGGACATCGTGAACGACAACGACAACTCCATCTACTACATCATCAAGGACCTGCCCGAGGACACCCGCGCCGCTGGCCGTGCCGTTGTCAAGAGCTTTGGCGTCAAGAGCCGCTTTGTCCACTTTGAGTTCTTCCGGATGACCGAAGACCAGTCCAGCATGGGCAAAAAGGGCCAGATCGTGGCGCTGGAGGTCAATATGCGCCCCTGCGGCGGCTTCACCCCGGATATGATCAACTTTGCCCGCTCCACCAACGTGTATAAGATCTGGGCGGACATGATCGCCTTTGGCGGTACCGATATGCCGGTGGGCGAGCACTTCTACTGCCCGTTTGCAGGCCGCCGCGACGGCAAACACTTTGTGTACAGCCATGAGCAGATCATGCAGAAGTACCAGAAGAACATGAAGATGGTGGATCGGATCCCGGACGCTCTCTCCGGTGCCATGGGCAACCAGATGTACGTCGCCACCTTCTCCACCCGTGACGAGATGGAGAAGTTCTATTCCGACGTGCTGGCCGTCACCGATGCCACCAACGCAAAGGTGCAGAAAGAGCTGACCGAGGTGCTGGCTCTGGGCGAGCCGGACGCGGCTTCCACCAAAGCTGTCACCCCGAAGCCCAACCTGACCCCTGCCATTAAGCCCACCACCGCCGTGGCCGAAACCAAGACCAAAGCCGTGGCAGAGGTGCCCACCAGGGCGGTCACCGAGACCCCGACAAAAGCCGTTGCCACCCAGCCGACCAAAGCAGTCACCAAAACGCCCACCAAGGCCGTCGCCACCCAGCCCACCAAAGCCGTGACCAAAACGCCCACCAAGGCTGTGACCAAGACCAGCCGGAAAGGCAAAAAGTAACCATACGGTAAAATAATGCAGCCGTTCTCCCGATTGGAAAGGAGGACGGCTGTTTTTTGTTGGATGTTCCAGTTTTTGCGGGGCGTTTTTGCAATGTGACAAATTGCGGAAAAACACTTGACATTTTTATACAGGGGGGATAAGATTGACTTACAGAGCCGCGTTGGGTCGGCTTCTGAAATAACATATAGGAGGAATCCAATGATGAGATTGTCCAATCGAATTGCGGCAACGGCTCTGGCCGCTGTCATGGCAGTATCTATGCTGACCGCCTGCGGCGGTGGTGGCGGCGGCTCCACCGGCGGCTCCACCGGCGGCAATGGCGGCGGCAGCGGAAACAATGGCGGAAGCATATCCGTGGCTGTGCCTGCACCGGACAAGTTTAAAAATGTTGGCACTGGTTCCGAAAGTGAGGGTGGCGGGTCCGGCACTTTGGGTACGCCGATCGCAAGCTTCAGCGGAAGCCAGTATGCAGCTTTTGTTCAGAATGTGAAGAATCATCAGTCCACCGGTCTGTACATGGAATACACCACTGTGGAATATGATGCGAACAAAGCATATAAATCTGGAATGAACTATATTCTTGCAGCGGATAGAAATGACATCTATGTGAAAATGAGGTCTGTCAACAGCACATCCTCGGTTCCGAGTGTGGTATTCGGAACGGTCGAGAACAATACAGAGTGGTTGTACAACTTGTTTGAAAAGTCGAAGGTTGCAGTGGGCGAGCAGGGAGCCTATAATGAAGGCCAGCTGTGGGATGATATTGGCTTTAGTGCAGATGATCTGCCCTATCAGATGTACAAGACTGTTGTAAAAAGTGAACGGCCAGCCCTATAACGCTGAGACCTTTACGGATTCCTATGGAGCCAAGTACACTATCTGCTATCAGGGCAGTATGCCGAAGTATACGATGATTGAATATGCGCATCCGGATTCAGACGGTGTGCAGTATTACGTTACCGAGTATAAGACCATCCAGTACACCACCAACGGCCTGTGCCAGTGGCCGAAAGACGGCTATAAGGTCTATAAGTACGTCAGCACTTCTGAATCGGACGGCACGGCAACGATTGTGCTGGCCGATGAAGCGGGCAAGCAGTATACGATCACTATCGTGGAAGGCGTCCCCAATGGCCTGACCGTTACAGATGAGAACGGCAATAATGTCACAAATCAGTTTAAGTGGCTTATGCAGGGCGAGTAAAACAAGAATATAATTTACAACCAATAATCTTCAGCCCCGGAACGGCATCTGCCGCCCCGGGGCTGTGTTTTTAATTGTCCCCTGCCGCGGAATGTGTTATACTGGTTGCAAACAAATAAGAACGAGGTAACGACCCATGAAAATTCCCGCAAACGGTTTTACCCACGCCGGCAAGTTCCATGCCGATGACGTGTTTGCAACGGCGCTATTGCAAATTCTGCGCCCGGATATCAAGATCACCCGCGGCTTTACCGTGCCTGACGATTTTGACGGCATCGTGTATGATATCGGCTTTGGGATGTTCGACCACCATCAGGAGCCCCGGGAGTGCCGCCCCAACGGCGTGCCCTACGCGGCCTTTGGTCTGCTGTGGCGGGTACTGGGCCCCGGCCTTGTGGGCGAGCGGCAGGCGCGGCTCATCGACGAAAACTTCATCCAGCCGCTGGACCTGAACGACAACACCGGCGAGCAGAACAGCCTGTGCGATGCCATCGGCTTTTTCAACCCGGTGTGGGACTCCAAGGAGGATCAGGACAGCTGCTTTTTCAAGGCGGTGGCCGTGGCAAAGCAGATTCTGGAGCACCAGATCGAGAGCGCCAACGCCGTGAACCGCGCGGACGAGAAAGTCCAGCAGGCCTACAAGAACTCCAAGGACGGCATTGTGGTCCTGCCGGACTACATGCCCTGGAAAAACGGCCTGTACAAAACCGATGCCCTGTTTGTTGTCTACCCCAGCCAGCGCGGCGGCTACAGCGCCCAGTGCGTGACCGACCACAAGACCAAAAAACCCAAGCTCCCGTTCCCTCAGTCCTGGGGCGGCCAGCCGCAGGAGGTCATTGAACAGAAGAGCGGGATCCCGGGCATCAGCTTCTGCCACGCCAGCCGCTTCCTCATTACGGCCAAGGATAAGGAGACGGCCCTTGCCGCCTGCCGTCAGGTGCTGAAAAACAATGGCCGCGTCTGAGACGGCATCCGGGCCAAAGCTTGCGTTCGTCTATATGGTGCGGTGCGCGGGCGGGCAGCTCTACACGGGCTGGACCAATGACCCCGCCGCCCGGCTCCGGGCCCACCAGAGCGGCAAGGGGGCCAAGTACACCCGGGCACAAGGGGCGCTGGGGTTTGCGTACCTTGAGCGCTGCGCGGATAGATCCGCTGCCCTGCGCCGGGAGATCGCCCTGAAAAAACTCCCCAAAGGACAAAAAGAACTGCTCTGTACGGCGTGGAACGCGGCGGGCTGCCCGTTTGCCCCGGAAACAAAGCGGTAAACCAGCGGCATCCGTGGAAGCGGGTGCCGCTTTTTTTTTTGTGCGTATAATTTTAAAAAAATACGGCAAAATATACAGGCTTGAACTGCATAAAATTTGGATATAAACATAAAATATTGAATAAACATACAAATTGATGCAAATCTCACCAGAAAAGGGGCCGAGGTTTGGCGGGTTTGAGAATTGACGGAAAAGCCGCACGGCGTATAATAAAAGCGTACTCAAGAACAGTGAGCGATCGAGAAGCCCGGGAGGGATGCCCGGTGCGAAAAAACAAAAGTGTAGCATGAAAATAAAGGAGCCATTATCATGAAAAAGGAAGACATCAAGAAAGTTGTTCTGGCCTACTCCGGTGGCCTCGATACCTCCATCATCATTCCCTGGCTGAAAGAGAACTACAACAACTGCGAAGTCATCGCTGTTTCCGGCGATGTGGGCCAGGGCACCGAGCTGGACGGCCTGGAGGAAAAGGCCAAGAAGACCGGCGCTTCCAAGCTGTATGTGCTGGACCTGAAGAAAGACTTCGTTGAGAACTACATCTTCCCCACCCTGAAGTTTGGCGCAAAGTACGAGGACTACCTGCTGGGCACCAGCTTCGCGCGTCCCTGCATCGCCAAGGCTCTGGCCGACATCGCCATCAAAGAGGGTGCTGACGCCATCTGCCACGGCTGCACCGGCAAGGGCAACGATCAGGTCCGTTTTGAGCTGACCCTCAAGGCTCTGTGCCCCGATATGGCCATCATTGCTCCCTGGCGTGAGTGGGATATCGAGAGCCGTGACGAGGAGATCGACTACGCCGAGGCTCACCACATCCCCTGAAAATCAACCGCGAGACCAACTACTCCAAGGACAAGAACCTGTGGCACCTGAGCCATGAGGGTCTGGATCTGGAGAACCCCGCCAATGAGCCCCAGTACAACAAGCCCGGCTTCCTGGAGCTGGGTGTCAGCCCCGAGCAGGCTCCCGATAAGCCGACCTATGTGACCCTGCACTTTGAAAAGGGCATCCCCACTGCCGTGGACGGCAAAGAGATGGGCGCTGTGGAGCTGGTGGAGTACCTGAACAAGCTGGGCGGCGAGAACGGCATCGGTATTCTTGATATCGTTGAGAACCGTCTGGTCGGCATGAAGAGCCGCGGCGTCTATGAGACTCCGGGTGGTGCGATCCTGTAGAAGGCCATCAACGTGCTGGAGACCATCACTCTGGATAAGGAAAGCTCTCACTTCAAGGCTCAGCTGGCCCAGAAGTATGCCGATATCGTCTACAACGGCCAGTGGTTCACCCGCTGCGCGAGGCTCTGGATGCCTTTGCCGACAGTCTGGAAAAGACCGTTACCGGCGACGTGAAGCTCAAGCTCTACAAGGGCAACATGATCAACGCTGGCGTTACTTCTCCGTTCACCCTGTACGATGAGCAGACCGCTTCGTTCGGTGTGGATAAGGACTACGACCAGTCCGATGCAACCGGCTTCATCAACCTGTTCGGCCTGTCCATCAAGGAGCGCGCAAAGCTCTCCAAGAACTGGCCCGAGATCAAGTAATTGATTTAAGCCATTCTTCCCCTCCGTGTGTTTTCACACTTTCACACGGAGGTTTCCATCAACCGGCTCGATGCCGGCGGCACCGCCGCAGGAGCGTTTTCCCCTGCGGCGGATTTGCCGTTTTTAGAGAGGTTTTTATTTACAAGATAAACATCCTCGCCCTCTCAGTCACCTACGGTGACAGCTCTCCCAAAGGGAGAGCCCTTGGCATAGCGGCAAAGTTTCCGGTCAAGCCGTGAAGTTTTCGGTTGCGCCAGAGCCTCTCCCTTTGGGAGAGGTGGCATTGCGTAAGCAATGACGGAGAGGGCGAGCCGCCTATCAGAAAAGGAAGAACATTATGGCAGAACAATTGTGGAAAGGCCGCTTTTCCAAGGCGGTGGACTCTCGCGTCAACGATTTCAACTCCTCCATCCGCTTTGATCAGCGGATGATCGCCCAGGATATGCGGGGCAGCGGCGTGCACGCCGCGATGCTGGCCAAACAGGGCATCATCTCCGAGAAAGACTGTGAGGAGATCCTCAACGGTCTGGCTTCCATCGCCGACGATCTGGCTTCCGGCAAGTTGGAGATCGACCCCAACGCCGAGGATGTGCACACCTTTGTGGAGCAGACCCTCACCGCCCGCATCGGCGATGCCGGCAAGCGGCTGCACACCGGCCGCAGCCGCAACGACCAGGTGGCTCTGGATATCCGCCTGACCCTGCGGGACTACAGCCACATGCTGCAGGGCTATATCGTGGAGCTGGTCAAGGTCATCTGCAAAAAGGCGGCGGAGAACACCACTGCCGTCATGCCGGGCTATACCCACCTGCAGCGCGCCCAGCCCATCACCTTTGGCCACGCCCTGATGGCCTATGCCTGGATGCTCCTGCGCGATCTGCAGCGCTTTGAGGACGCCACCGCCCGGATGGACGCCCAGTGCCCGCTGGGCTCGGGAGCCCTGGCCGGAACCACCTACCCGCTGGACCGCCAGTTCACCGCCGAGAAGCTGGGCTTTGCGGCTCCCTGCCCCAATAGCCTGGATGGCGTTTCCGACCGTGATTTCTGCATCGAGCTGGCCAACGCCATCTCCATCTGCATGATGCATCTCTCCCGCCTGTCCGAGGAGATCATCCTCTGGTGCAGCTGGGAGTTCAAGTTCATCGAGCTGGACGACGCGTTCACCACTGGCTCGTCCATTATGCCCCAGAAGAAGAACCCCGATGTCACCGAGCTCATCCGCGGCAAGACCGGCCGCGTTTACGGGGACCTGAACACCCTGCTGGTCATGATGAAAGGCATCCCGCTCGCCTACAACAAGGATATGCAGGAGGACAAAGAGGCCATCTTTGACGCTGTGGACACGCTGGAGCTCTGCCTCAAGACCGTGACCCCAATGCTGGACACCATGAAGACCCTGCCCGCCAACATGCGCCGGGCTGCCGCCAAGGGCTTTATCAATGCCACCGACTGCGCCGACTACCTGACCAAAAAGGGAATGCCGTTCCGTGACGCTTACAAGCTGACGGGCTGCATGGTCTCCGACTGCATCGCCAAGGATCAGACGCTGGAAGAGCTGACCCTCGACGAGTTCAAGGGTTACAGCGCCCTGTTTGAGAACGACATTTATGACGCCATCGACCTCATCAAGTGCTGTGAGGGCCGTACCAGCTACGGCGGCCCCAGCGAGGGCAGCGTCAACCACCAGATCGAGCTGGCAAATGCCCAGCTGGCCGCATGGGAGGCGAACAACGCATGAGCGTGAAAGTATTTATTGACGGCTCTTCGGGTACCACGGGCCTGCGCATCGCTGACCGTCTGGCCGCCCGGCCGGAGATCGAGCTGCTGAGCATCTCCGCCGAGGGGCGCAAGGACGTCCATGAGCGGGCCAAGGTCATCAACTCGGCAGACCTGGCGTTCCTCTGCCTGCCGGATGCGGCTTCCAAAGAGGTCATGCCTCTGCTCCGCCCGGACGTGAAAGTGCTGGACACCTCCACGGCGTTCCGCACCGACCCGGCCTGGGATTACGGTTTCCCGGAGCTGAACGGCCAGAAAGAAAAAATCCAGAGATCTTACCGGGTGGCTGTGCCCGGCTGTTATGCCAGCGGCTTCATCAGCATTGCCCGGCCCCTGGTGGAGCTGGGCCTTGCCCCGGCGGATTCCCCGTTCAGCTGCACGGGGATCTCCGGTTACTCCGGCGGCGGCAAAAAATGATCGCCGAGTATGAGAGCCCGGACCGCCCGGCTCACAGCAAGCTGGATGCACCCAAGAGCTACGGCCTGGGCCTTGCCCATAAGCACCTGCCCGAGATGCAGAAGATCAGCGGCCTGGCCCGCACGCCCGCCTTTGTGCCGGTCGTGTGCGATTATTACTCCGGAATGCAGGTGCTGGTACCGCTGGACCTCAAGCTGGCGGGCACCACCGCCGAAGCAGTGGCGGAGGGCATTGCAAATTACTACAAGGACGGCGCCACCGTCAAGGTGCACGCCCTGAACGAGACACTGCCGGAAAACGGCCTCTACTCCAACGCTATGGCGGGCAGTGACCGGATGGAGCTGTACATGACGGTCAACGCGGCGGGCGACCAGATGATGCTGGTCTCCCTGTTCGATAACCTGGGCAAAGGTTCTTCCGGCGCTGCCATCCAGTGCATGAACCTGATGCTGGGTCTGGATGAAGTGGCTGGATTAGAGTAATGTTCCGAAAATAGGGGGAAACAAAATGGGTTACAAAGGAAGTAGCGGGCGGCATCTGCGCGCCCAAAGGGGTTTGCAGCCGCAGGCGTCTGCTGCGGTATCCGGGCGGGCCACACCGAGAAATACGATCTGGCCCTCATCAAGGCGGACGTGCGCTGCGCGGCAGCGGGCGTTTACACCACCAATAAGGTCTGCGGCGCTCCCATCAAGGTGGACCGCGCCCACCTGAAAGACGGCTATGCACAGGCCATCCTCGTCAACAGCGGCAACGCCAATACCTGCGCCGCCAACGGCGTGGCCCTGGCCGAGGAGTGCTGTGAGCTGGTGGGTAAGGCACTGGATCTGCCCGCCGAGGATGTTCTGCCCGCCTCCACGGGCGTCATCGGCCAGCCCATGGTCATTGACCCGTTTGCCAGGGGCATCCCGGCGGCAGCCGCCAAGCTGGCCGCTACCGAGCAGGGCAGCACCGACGCGGCAACGGCCATCATGACCACCGACACCCACAAAAAGGAGTACGCCATCCAGTTCGAGCTGGGCGGCAAGATCTGCACGGTGGGCGCTATCGGCAAGGGCAGCGGCATGATCGCCCCCAACATGCCACCATGCTGGCATTCTACACCACCGACGCCGCCGTCTCCCCCGCCCTGCTGGAAAAAGCCCTCAAGACCGTTGTCCCGGGCACCTACAACCAGATGAGCGTGGACCTGGATACTTCCACCAACGACACCCTTATTATCATGGCGTCCGGCCTCGCGGGCAACCCGGAGATCACCGAGGAGAACGCCGACTACCACGCCTTTGTGGCCGCACTGACCGCCATTGCCGAGCATATGTGTGCTGAGCACTCCGGTGACGGCGAGGGCGCGACCCACCTCATCACCTGCGAAGTCACCCACGCCCCCGACCTCAAAACAGCCCGTGCCGTTTCCCGCAGCGTGGTCTGCTCCAACCTCTTCAAGGCCGCTGTCTTTGGCCGGGACGCCAACTGGGGCCGCATCCTCTGCGCCATCGGCTACACCCCCGGCGACTTCTCCATTGATAAAGTCTGCGTCTGGCTTTCGAGCAAAGCAGGCGAGGTCTATGTCTGCGAGAACGCCGCCTACCACCCCTACAGCGAGGAAGAAGCTGCCAAGGTGCTGGCCGAGCACGATGTGCTGGTCAAGGTGGACATGGGCACCGGCGATGCCTCCGCCAAGGCGTGGGGCTGCGACCTGACCTACGATTACGTCAAGATCAACGGCGATTATAGAACTTAATGGAACTCCCCCCCGGCCGGGGAGGTGGCACGAAAGTGCCAGAAGGGGAATGGGTGGCATCGCGTAGCGATGACGGAAGGAGTTCGTCTGGTGGAAAACGAATGCCGGAGCAAGCGTGCTGGCGGCAAGGAGAGTATATGAAAAACGAAGAAATGGCGCGCCTTTTTCTGAGGCGACACCCTACATCCAGAAGTATCACGGAAAGACCATGGTCGTAAAATACGGCGGCAACGCCATGATCAACGAAGAGCTGAAAAATGCCGTCATGAACGACCTCTTCACCCTGACCCTGCTGGGCGTCCGGGTGGTGCTGGTGCACGGCGGCGGTCCGGCCATCAATGAGATGCTCAAAAAAGTGGGCGTCGAGAGCCATTTTGCCAACGGCCTCCGGGTGACGGACGACGCCACCATGGAGATCGTCCAGCAGGTGCTGGCCGGTAAGGTGAATAAAGACCTCGTGGCCAAGCTCCGGGGCCGCGGCGTGGGTCTGTGCGGCATGGACGGCCAGATGCTCCGCTGCACCGAGCTGGACCCCAGCTGGGCCATGTGGGCGAGATCGTCCATGTGGATGCGACCCTGATCTCCAGCCTGCTGGACGGCGGCTTTATCCCGGTCATCGCCACGGTTGGCATGGACGACCTGGGCCAGGCGTACAATGTCAACGCCGATACGGCCGCGGCCCAGATCGCCATTGCCCTCAAGGCCGAGAAGCTGGTCTCCATGACCGATATTGCCGGCCTGCTGCGGGATAAGGACGATGAGACTACCCTCATCCCGGAGGTGGAAGTCTCCGAGATCGAGGGCTACAAATCCGCCGGGATCATTGCAGGCGGCATGATCCCCAAGATCGGCGGCATGGCCGATGCCATCTATCAGGGCGTGCACGAGGCTGTCATCATTGATGGCCGTGTGCCCCCCACTCCATCCTTCTGGAGCTGTTCTCGGACCGCGGCTCCGGTACCCGTTTCTACCGCCGCAGCCATCGGGAATAAGGATTGCGGAAAGCACAGTAGGGCGATATAATAGAGAGCAAGAGAAGCCCTACGATCAGGAGGTAACATTATGGATTCCGAAAAAAGTCATCAAGCGGGACAACGAATATGTCCTGCATACCTATGGCCGCAACCCTGTTGTCCTCGAAAAAGGCCACGGCCTCTATGCCGAGGGCCCCGAGGGCCAGAAATACCTTGATTTTACCAGCGGCATCGGCGTCAACAGTCTGGGTTACTGCGACCTGACCTGGGCCGAGGCCGTGTCGGAGCAGGCCCACAAGCTGCAGCACACCTCCAACCTGTATTACACTGCTCCCTGCGGCAAGCTGGCCAAAAAGCTCTGCAAGCGCACCGGCATGAGCAAAGTCTTCTTTGGCAACTCGGGTGCCGAGGCCAACGAGGGTGCCATCAAGGCGGCCCGCAAATACAGCTTTGACCACTACGGCAAGGGCCGTGATACGGTCATCACGCTGGTCAACAGCTTCCATGGCCGTACCATCGCCACCCTGACCGCCACCGGTCAGGAAGTCTTCCACCAGTACTTTGGCCCGTTCAACGACGGTTTCCAGTATGTCCCGGCGGGGGATATCAACTCCCTGACCGAGCTGGTGGACCGCCACACCTGCGCCATCCTGCTGGAGCTGGTGCAGGGCGAGGGCGGTGTCATGGCGCTGGATCCTGAATATGTGCAGGCCGTCCGCGCGCTCTGCGATGAAAAAGACCTCATCCTCATCGTGGACGAGGTGCAGACCGGCGTCGGCCGCACGGGTACATTCCTCTGCTGTGAGCACTACAACCTCAAGCCGGATATCGTTACGCTGGCCAAGGGCCTGGGCGGCGGCCTGCCCATCGGCGCGGTGCTGATGAACGAAAAAGTGGCCGAGGGCATGGGCCCCGGCAGCCACGGCTCCACCTTTGGCGGCAACCCGGTGGTCTGCGCCGGCGCCAACGTGGTGGTGGACCGGATGGACGCCGCGTTCCTCTCCAATGTCAATGAGCGGGCCGTCCAGCTCCGCACCGGCCTTGCCAAGCTGCCCCGGGTCAAGAGCCTTTCGGGCATTGGCCTGATGGTGGGCATTGATTTCCTGGAGGGCATCCAGGCCGCCGATGTGCTGGCCGCCTGCCGTGAAAAGGGCCTGCTGGTGCTGACGGCAAAGACCCGTCTCCGCCTGCTGCCCCCGCTGACCCTCACCGCCCACGATGTGGACATGGCGCTGGAAATTCTGGACGAAGTGCTCACCGGAATGCAGCCCAAGACGGCGGAGGAAAAGGCATGAAACATCTGCTGAAAATGAGCGACCTCACCCCCGGCGAGGTGACCCACATCCTGGATGTGGCCGACCAGCTCAAAGCCCAGCAGAAAGCCGGGGGCACCCCTCCCCTGCTGGCGGGAAAAAGCGTGGCGCTGGTGTTCGCCAAAAACTCCACCCGCACCCGCAACAGCTTTGAAGTGGGCGTCTACCAGCTGGGCGGTCTGGGCCACTACATGAACGCGGCCACCGAGCTGCAGCAGTCCGGCCGTGGCGAGCCCCTCAAGGACACCGCCCGGGTGCTGGGCCGCTATTATGACTGCGTTGTCTGGCGCACCTACCGCCAGAGCGATCTGGAAGAGTTCGCTGAGTTTGCGGGCGTCCCCGTCATCAATGGCCTGACGGACTATGCTCACCCCTGTCAGGTGCTGGCCGACCTCATGACCATCCGGGAGCGCCGGGGCGCGCTGGCGGGCCAGAAGCTCTGCTTCGTCGGCGACGGCAGCAATATGGCCAACAGCCTCATCGTGGGCGGCCTGCTGGCCGGAATGAGCGTGACCTGCGTCTGTCCCCGAGACTACCGCCCGGCGGCAGATGTGCTGATGTTCGCCCACCAGTACGGCGAAAAATTCCACCTGACGACCGACCCCGCCGAGGGCGTCAAGGACGCCGACGTGGTGGTGACGGCTGTCTGGAACACGGCCCGCCCCGGCACCCAGGACAGCGAGCAGCGCCTGCGGGATTTCGCAGGCTACCAGCTCACCAGCAGCCTGCTGGCAGCGGCCAAGCCCGACCACATGGTGCTCCACTGCCTGCCCGCCCACCGCGGCGAGGAGATCTCCACGGCCGTTTTTGAAGGCCATGCGGATGAGATCTTTGACGAGGCTGAGAATCGCCTCCATGTCCAGAAAGCCGTTCTGGCCATCTTGCTGGGCGGAAAATAATGTTCTTTTCAAAAACAGAAACCGGTGTCTGCCAGACTCATCCGAGCGGCAGGGGCCGGTTTTGTTATAATGCAAAATAGAAAAGCACGGTGCATTCCGGCGTGGAGCGGGACAGATGAAAAACGGTTGACGGAAAGCGGAGTTTTTGTTATAATAATTAGGCTTGAATGGTGCGGGAGATGAGTTTCCCGTGAGATTTGAGCGGAACAGAATATGGAGATGTATCGAAGCGGTCGTAACGAGAACGACTCGAAATCGTTTTGTCCTTAATCGGGCACGTGGGTTCGAATCCCACCATCTCCGCCAACAAAAAGCACCGGCTCAGGCTGGTGCTTTTTTGCGGCTAAGATGGTGAGGATGAGAACAGGGCGGCGGTCCGCAGACCGCAAGCAATCAGCCCTGCGGGCTGTTGCTTAGCCCGCGGGAGAATGCCCACCATCTCCGCCAAAAGTCTCGGATTCAAACGAATCTGCGACTTTTTCTTTTGCATCAAGCAGAGAAAGGCCGCTTTTGCCTCATCACAGGATGCTTTATCGATATTTGCCAAAAAAGAAGGCTGGATTTCTCCAGCTTTCCAAAAGGATGTATTAATAATTTTTGCTCAGAATCTTCTCAAGCGTGTCCGCAAACCTGACATCCTGCTCCTTCGTCCGCTTTGGGCTTCCCTTGGGGTGCTTTCCGGCGCGGAGGAGCTTTTTGTTTTCATAACGCCGCAGCATGAGAGCGTCCATATTGTCGGCGGTGTATTCCAAACCGTTCTGATTCAGCACCCGGGCACACTTGGCAAGGCACATACTCGCCAGCCCGTAGTCCTGCGTCACAACCACATCTCCCGACTTTACCCGGTTGACGAGAGCAAAATCCACGCTGTCTGCGCTCCTTTATCGAACACCAATGTCTGCGCACCTTCACGCTCGATTTGGTGGGCTGTGTCGCACAGGATGATGACCGGAACGCTGAGCCGCTTTGCGATCTGCAACGTCAGGTCCACCACCGGGCAACCGTCTGCATCGATCAGAACGTGTCGGGGCAAGACCCCTCCATTTGCTTCGCAAACCGTTCTGTCGCTTAAACGCCCCACTGGGGCGTTCATTGCTCGCAAAGAATGGTCATGTGTGTTCCTCCATCACCCACTGAAAGGCTTTCGCCGTGCGCAGGTCGGCGTCTTTGAAATGCCCGCCGCTGTTCCATTCAAGGGTGCAGTCTGCGCCACGCTCTGCAAGTCGGCTGTGCAGGGTGCGGATATTATCCCCTACTGCAGCCATGACAGCGTTTTTTGTGCGCTCTTCCTTGTTGCCAAGGCTCAGATAAACGCGCTGTGCCTGTATCGGGTGCTGCTGTTCAAACTCCATCCAGTCCGGAAACCACACAGAGGGCGAGGCGGCGGCGATACCATAGAACAGATCAGTCTGGGTGGATGCCCACAGAGCAAACAATCCCGCCAGCGAGTAGCCGCCCAGAATGATTTTGACGTTTTCCGGGAGATCAAACTGTTGTTTCAGTGACGGAATGACCTGCTCTGTCAGGAAGCGCAGGGTGTCCGCAGCATTGCCACCGAATCCTTGTTTTCCCCAAACAGCAGGGGCTTCCCACGGAGAAAGTGCATCGTTCCAGCTTTCCACGGGCACGGCCGCAAACAGAAAGTGGTGCGCACTCTGTGCAATAGCGGCAACCTCGCTTTCCATGCTTTGCAGCTCGTGTTCGCCTGTCATTTGGAGCAGTAGGTATTCTGCATGGGGCTCGCCGTAAATGCGGCAAGGTTTGCTCCCAATTTGCATTGTCTGTGCGGTCACTGCGACGTCCTCCCGAAAAAATTTTGATAAGCCCAGTATAGCAACTGAAAAATCATTTTGCAATTCAAAAGGCTTTCATAGCAGCGGCAAGCAAATCAATGACTGACAATCAAGAAATTTCGGAACAATGCCCTATGACATTATCCCGGTTGACAACCATCGACAAACTGGAACTTGTCGGGGCAAAGCCCCTCCATCTTGCTACGCAAGACCGTTCTGTCACTTAAAAGCCCCACTGGGGCTTTCATTGTTCTGCTTCGCTCCACAAACGCGAACTTGTCGGGGCGAGGCCCCTCCATCTTGCTATCGCAAGACCGTTCTGTCGCTTGAAAGCCCCACTGGGGCTTTCATTGTTCGCTTCGCTCCACAAACGCGAATTCTTCAATTCTTTTCAATTCCATCTGGCATATGATCTTTCTCAGTTATCTTACGAATAACCCGGCATGGATTTCCAGCTGCCAGACTATAAGGTGGAATATCTCTTGTTACAACGCTTCCTGCACCAATTACACACCCCTTCTCCTATGGTGACACCACCACAAACAACTACATTAGATGCCAGCCAACAATTATCTTTTATAGTTATTGGTTTCGCATATTCAAGATTATAAAAACTGCCATCTTCTCTCTTTCGGATATTGCGTTCTTCAGGTAATAATGGATGCATAGGAGTCGCCAATGTAACATTTGGACCAATCATCACATGATCGCCTATGTGTATTTCACATACATCCAAACATGTAAAATTAAAATTAACAGAACTGAGTTTTCCAAAGAAAGTATTACATCCGTAATCAAAATAAACAGGTGCCTGCAAATACGGAAGTTCCTCTGTTGTTGGCAGTAATTTTCGCAAGATCTTTGCTTGCTCTTCTGGCTGATCTTCATCTGTCGAATTGTATTTTCTTGCTAATTTACGTGCATTCAGGCGTAATTGCTCCAACTCTTTATCTGTTGGATCGTATAACTCCCCACTTAGCATTTTTTCTCTTTCAGTCATTTCCAATGGCCTCCCAATTCCGAGTTGTCGCTCTCAGGATACCATGCTTTCTCCCCGCAGAAAAGCATGGCGAAAAACAAAAATGTCTCCGGAGGGCTTGTACGTATGTTTTTTCAGTATTTCCGATCTGAATTTCTCAGAACAGAATATCCTCCGGCTTGAACTTATCTTTTTCGGTAATGGGGCGGATCACCTTGCAGGGCACCCCCGCAGCGATGACGCCGGGGGGCAATAAAGGCACCTGCTCCGATGTTTACCGGAGAGGTATTCGCCCGACTGACCATAGAAGTAGTCCAGCATCATTTGGTGTTACATCGGATTTTCAACGGTGTGGGTGTGTTCATGTGGAAAACGATCCCTCCCCTCCGAAATGAATGAAAAACAGGTTGACATTCACCAGAAAAAACGCTTACAATGGTGATAATAAGTTGATATCAATTAGCATCAGCTGCTTTTTTGATCTTCATTCATGATTTTTCTGGCTCGTCCGCGCGTGGTGTCCTCGAAAGTTTCATTTTCGCTGAATCGCAGCCAGTAGGGGTCTTCCATCAGGCAGGCGTTGGTGCGTTTGACGATTTCCCACGCGTTGTAGTCGGGCAGACCCATCATTTTCAGAATTTCCTTGCAGTCCATCCGATTTTTCGGAAAGATTCGCTTCTTTGCCCAAACAACCACATCCACTAATGGAACTTTTCGTTTGTCACCGATGAAAAGGTTCAGTGGGAGGTCATACTGCGGCACGCCCTCATTGGCGCAAAGAGACTGCCCATCTTCGCTCAGGCTGGCGATTTCTTTTTCATCCATCATCAATTTCAGATAAGCCATTTTATCACCCCATGGCAGCTTTCAGATAGTGCATACGGTATTTTAGATATTGGCGGATCGCAGGTGCTCGTTTTTTACTTAGCAGTGCAAGAATAGGCGAAATAGACTGAATGATTTCTGGATACAGCGCATCCAGATCACGCACAGGCAGCACAGGCTCATCGATCATCTTGATTTGCTGGGCATGGTGACTGCGGAATGGCTTCGATTTGTCGAGCTGATAACGGAGTTTCGTGTCAGTCAATTCTTCATCCGTTGCCCACGCAAGCAGACTGCCGCCATTGTCGTAAATAGGCGGAGCATACTGTTTTCCATCCCGGACGATCACATCAAAATTGTTCTCGTGGCGGTCTTCGTTGCCGATAAAGGCGTCGAACGCCAGCATTTGATAGAGCCACTTCTTGCCATACAATTCTACCGCATACTGAAATAGAGCGTCCGGCGAAGATGTTTGCCCATTGGCAAGAAAATGGGCATCGGCCAAGTCTGCAAAAAATGGTACAGTTGTTCATCGTCCGTTGTGAACTTGGGGCAGCGCTGACCACATCGCAGGAATAGGTTTTGATATCAGGGAAGAGTTTGGCAGGCATCAGGGCGTATTCCACATGAGGCAGACCCAGCACCTGTGCAATCAGCGATGCCATCACCTCAGAATACGGCTCATACCCAGCGGTTCCGGCCTCTGTGATGGAGTTGCCCTTGACCATAACAAGCCGGTCATCCACGCGATACCAGCCCTTTGAGAGCATTCCACGGCTTGTGCGCGTTTCACGTTTTTCGATCAACTGGATTTTTGCAGGGACTTCGATTGGGCTCATGGTATCACGCTCCTTTGTTCCATTATACCATGTTTGGATGGATAGACAAGGTGAACGATACCATGCCCTGAGGATAGGAAAGATAAAACGGATGAGTTTGTACAGCGTTTTTCTCAAAAAATTAAAAGTGCGAACAAAAATTTTGTTAAAATGTATTGCATATAATTTCGGGTTAATGTATAATAATTTTGTGAATATTCGCCTGCTGCTTTGATGTGAGAGGGCTATCCTATGAAACATTTGCAGAAGCTTGTTACCATTGTCCTCGCATTTGTTTTGGCGTTGAGCCTCAGCCTGACTGCCTTAGCAGAAGAAGACTATGGGCAGGAAGTTACGGGAGAGGGTAATCTGTTCCAGAATAATGAAGCCAAGACTACATTCAGCGTCGTTGCAGTACCGGCAAATCTTTCTGCAACAGTTCCTCTCAATGTCACTTTTGCAGTCAAACGCAATGGTGATTTTGTTTGTCCAGAGGGCTATGCAATTACCAATACGGGCTCTGAAATTTTTCATGTTTCGGATATCCGCGTAACCATGCTCGATGCAACATATTCTTTTGTAGAGAGTGATGAGAATTTGCAGGAGCGGCAGATTTATCTGACGATGACTGGAACAAATCCGGGCATGATGAGTCCTATTTCGGATACTGTTACCTTTGTGTCTGGGAGTGATAATACAAAGCAATCGTTTGGGACTGAGCCCACGACATATAACACACCTGGAATGTCAATCAGGGCGGAAAAATTGAATTTGAGTTTAAGGGAAAAGTGAATGGCATCAGTGCGAAGTGGGCCAACAAGCAGGAACTCTTCACGATTGCGTATACCATAGAGCCAGGCGAGATATATGGGCCAAATCCAAAAGTATAAACTGTTTCCACCGGAGCGGGGACTCGCCCGCCCCGGTGTTTTTATCGTTTGAGAAAGTGGGTGCATTGGATGCGGGAGTATCACAAACAAGTCCTCCTTGGCCTGAAATTTCTCCTGTCCCGTGGGCTTCCGCTGGTGCTGGTTTCTGCCGCGGCGGCAGGTGTTTTCCTGCTGAAGACGCCGAACAGCGCAAAGCAGGCCTTTGCTCCGGGAGCCCGTGACCCCAATGCAACGGTAGGTCAGTACGAGGGAAAGTCTGAGGCGGAGATTCAGGCAGAACTGGACAAAGTCGTGCAGGAAGGAATGTTCAACATCTCCATCAACCCGGATATCCGGATGACCAGCGGCAGAGCGGAAGCGGAGCTGCGGGTGGAAAATATTCCGGCCAATCACCATTTGATGAGCGTTACTATGAGCCGGGATGATACCGGGGAGGTGCTGTATGCCTCCGGCCTCATAGAACCGGGATATCACATTCAGGCGGTGCCGCTGGAGACAGTCCTGCCCGGCGGCAGCTATACGGCAACAGCACTGTTTACAGCATACGATCTGGAAACGGAACAGCCCGCCGGACAGGCTGCGGCAAGAGTCCGGATCACAGTAGCAAAGTGAGAAAACGAGCCATTTACAGCGGTACTTGTAAATGGCTCGTTTTTTTGTTGTTGTTATTGCCCTCTCGCGATCTCCTGCAACTTCTGCTGATCCAGCACCTCCACGCCGCCACGGTAGAGGCGCACCCAGCCCTCCTGCGCGAAATATTTCAGCAGGCGGCTGACCACCTCGCGGGCGGAGCCCATATAGCGGGCCATCTGGTCGTGGGTCATGCGGACATTGCTGCCGCCGGTCTTGGCCAGCTCGTCGGTGAGGAAGATGGCAAGGCGGCGGTCGGCGCTCATAAACAGAATTTGCTGCATCGTCCACATGGTATCCGAGAAGCGCTCCGCGGTCATCTGGTAGGCAAAGCAGCGGACATGAACATTCTGCTGCATCAGGCGGCGGAACGTTCCCGCGCCGATGCAGTAGGCCTCGGTGTCCTCCTCGGCGTCGATGTACAGATCAAAATTGACCGAATCCATGACACAGGAGGCCGAGAGGATGCAGACCTCCCCCGGGAAGAGGCGGTAAAGGGTCACGTCCCGGCCATCCTCGGAGAGGAGATAGGCTCGCAGCTGGCCGGTGCGGAGGAGCAGGATGCCCACGCAGTTTTCCACGGGGCTGTGCACCCGCTCCCCTTTTTTGTACTTGACCGGCCGGGTGGTGCGGCAGAGAAACTCCTGCTCCTCCGGGGTCAGCTGCTCCCAGAACGGGAAGCCGCAGGCCAGGCAGTCCGGGCAGACAGGGGACTTTTTATCCAATTCCGGCATGATTCATCCTTTCCGCAGGGCCTTGGCGGCCTCGCTGCCCGCAAAGGGCACCCTCGTACACGGCCTTGGCGACCTGCAGCAGGCCGCCGGTGCAGTCGCCTGCCGCGTAAAGGCCGGGCAGAGTGGTCATCATGTGCTCATCGGTGACGATGCGGTTCCCGTCCACTTCGGCCCCCAGCTTGCGGGCCAGAGCGGTGCTGCCTGCCACGCCCAATGCGACGAACACGCCATCCAGTGCCACAGTCTCGCCGCCTGCCAGCTGGACGCCGGAGACCCGCTGTTCCCCCAGAATGGCTTCTACTTTTTCGGGGTGGACAGCCACTTCTGCCGGGAACTCCGCGGTCAGAGGCTGGCCGTTGGCCAGCAAAGTGACGCTTTTTGCCACCGGGAGCAGTGCCTGCGCTTCATGCAGGGCATACTCGCCGCTGCCCAGCACAGCCACATCTTTGCCACGGTAGAAAAACGCGTCGCAGGTGGCGCAGTAGCTCACGCCGTGGCCCTCCAGCCCGGTCAGCCCCGGGATGCGGGGAGCGGCCCGGGAAGCTCCTGTTGCCAGAATGACGGCGTCTGCCGGGTAATCGCCGTCCAGCGTTTCCACCGTCAGCTTATCGGTATAAGTCAGGCCAACGGCCTCGGTGGTGACGAATTTCACGCCTACAGCCCTGGCACCCTCTATGCCCCGGCGCTCCAGCTCTGCCCCCGAGATGGGCTCGGCAAAGCCGTAGTAATTCTGGATGAGCTCGGCGCGGTCCAGGGCGCCCGGGCCCTTGGTCAGGACGGTGGTGTCCACGCCTGCCCGCGCGGCGTACAGTGCAGCCGATACGCCCGCCGGGCCGGAACCGATAATGACAATGTTCGACATTTATATTCTCCTTTTCAGGTCCGATGTTTGCTTACACCTCTATTATACACAAAATCTGCCCGTTTTCCGTGACTGAGTTCCAAAAAGTTTTGGATTGTGTTATACTGGTTCCATGATTTGAATTTTCATGGAGGCTTCCATTTTATGTCCAAGCAACGCCTGCTTTTTATCACCACGGGCGGCACCATTGCCAGTGTACGCACGGCCCAGGGGCTCAAGCCCGTCCTTTCCAGCGAGGAGCTGCTGGCCCACCTGCCGGAGCTGCAGGAGCTCTGCTGCCCCGAGACACTGGCTCTGTGCAGCATCGACAGCACCGACCTGGGCCCCGAGCACTGGCTCATGATGGCCCGGGCTGTGCAGGAGAATTACGCCCTCTACGATGGCTTCATCATCTGCCATGGCACCGATACGCTGGCCTACTCGGCGGCGGCCCTTTCTTACCTCATCCAGAACGCGGACAAGCCCATCATCCTCACCGGTGCCCAGCAGCCCATCTCCAACGAGATCACCGACGCCAAGAAAAACCTGCGCGACAGCGTGATCTGTGCACTGGACCCGGGGAGCCGGGGCGTGATGGTGGTGTTCGGCGGGCATGTCATCGCGGGCACCCGCGCCAAAAAAGAACAAGACCATCAGCTATGATGCCTTTGCATCGGTCAACTTCCCGGCGCTGGCGCTGGTGCAGGGCGACCGTCTGGTGCGCTATGTGCCTTCGCCCTGGCCCACCGGCCCGGTGGAGTTCGGCCGGGCGCTCAACCCCAAAGTCTTTCTGCTCAAGCTGACTCCCGGCCTGAGCCCCGAGCTGATCCCGGCCATCTTTCAACATTACGACTGTGTGATCGTGGAAAGCTTTGGCGTGGGCGGCATCCCCCAGCGGCTGATGGACGCCTTCGCCGAGGGCCTCGGCGACTACGACAAGACCCACAAAGTGCTCATCCTCACCACCCAGGTCACTTACGAGGGCAGCGACGTGGGCATTTACGAGGTGGGCAAACGGGTCAAGAACCGCTTCCGTTTCCTGGAAGCCCATGACATGACCATTGAGGCGGTCATCACCAAGGTGATGTGGCTGCTGGCCCAGAACTGCGAGAGCTTCGACCAGCTCCAGCAGCGGTGCTACCGTCAGATCAATTTTGATACATTTTATCATTGATCGGTTGGCAGCAAAAAAGGACACGGCAGCGCGCCGTGTCCTTTTGCGGTACAAACGTTAAAATACAAGCTGCACCAGCAGCACATAGCAGAGCGTACCGCCTGCAATGGATCCCAGTGTTTCGTGCTTCCACTTGTGGAGCGCGATGGTCACGCCGATGGCGATAGCCTCCGGGATGCCGTGGCTGCCCGTAAAGACGCTGACGCCTTTGAGGCAGTAGATGATGAGCATTCCGAAGATGGCGGCGGGCAGCACCCGCCCCAGATACCGGACGACTTCCGGCGGCTGCTGGTCTTTGGACGAGAAGATCAGGAACGGCAGAAACCGGGTGAGCATGGTGGCTGCCGTGCAGGCGGCAATGGTGATGCCAAACTGGACTCCGCTCATGGGGCCACCTCCTCGGTTTTATCAGCCTGCTCAATGGGCTTGCGCAGCACGAGCAGCAGCACCAGAATGCAGATCATGGACGGGATCAGAAAACTGCCGGAGCCAAACACCAGCAGGCAGACAAACGGCACCGCCAGCCCGATGAAGCCGGAGGAGTGCTGCTTTTCTTTCTCCCACTGGTTGAGGAAGATGACCACGAACATGGCTGTCATGACAAAATCCACGCCCTCGGTGCTGAACGGCAGGATGGAGCCCACCGCTGCCCCCAGAAAAGCGCTGGCCACCCAATAGATCTGGTCCAGCAGGGTGATGAAGAACATGAACCACCCACGGTCTACCCCCTCGGGCGGCTCGGCCGAACAGGTGATGGAAAACGTCTCGTCGCTCATGGCGTAGATCATGTAAAAGCCGCGCGGGCCGTAACCCTGATAGCGCTCCAGCATGGTCAGGCCGTAGAACAGGTGCCGGGCCTGGATCATGAGCGCCATCAAAAAGGCAGAGAGGGGCGAAAAGCTGTCCAGCAGCAGGGAGGCCAGCACAAATTCCAGGCTTCCGCCGTACACCACGGTGCCCATCAGGGGCGGCAGCCAGATGGGCAGGCCCAACGACTGCACATAGATGCCGTAGCCCAGCCCCAGCACAAAATACCCCGCCAGCACCGGGATGGTTTGGGGAACGCGGCTTTCAGCGCCGCCAAAACCGCCCCGGAGGAATCGCGGGACGGGGTCAAAATGGTTTGATTCGTCTGTTGCATTTTATTCAACCCTCCAATCTAGTATTATAACAGGTTTATCCTGCTTTGCAAGAGGTGGTTTCGGATGCAAAACACCCCCGCTGAAAGCTTTTGGAAAGCTCCCGGCGGGGGTGTTGTATTTTGATGAGAAAGGGGATCTTAGGCTTCGTTCTTTTTGGCAAGGTCTTTGGTGTAGAGGGCACGGGTGGCGTTGAGGACGGCGATGACCATGACGCCGACGTCGGCGAAGATGGCCGTCCACATGCTGGCGATGCCCAGCGCGCCGAGGATGAGGCAGATGCCCTTGACGCCCAGCGCAAAGACGATGTTCTGGTACACGATGCCGTTGGTGCGGCGCGCGATCCGCATGGCCAGAGCGATCTTGGCCGGGTCGTCGTCCATCAGGACAACGTCCGCGGCCTCAATGGCAGCGTCGGAGCCCAGAGCACCCATGGCAATGCCGATGTCCGCACGGGACAGAACAGGGGCGTCGTTGACGCCGTCGCCCACAAAGGCGAGGTTCTCTTTGGGCTGCTTGGAGGCCAGAAGCTTCTCGATCTGATCGACCTTGTCGCCCGGCAGCAGGCCAGCGTGGTACTCGTCCAGGCCCAGCTCGGCGGAAACGGCTTTTGCCACCGGCTCGGCGTCGCCGGTCAGCATCACGGTCTTGCGCACACCGGCATCCTTCAGGCCCCGGATGGCCTGTGCGCTGTGGGGCTTTACCACATCGGCAATGAGCAGGTAGCCTGCATACTTGCCGTCAATGGCCACATGAACGATGGTGCCGGCCTCCGTTACAGCAGGGACGGTCAGGCTCAGCTTTGCCATCAGGCGGGCATTGCCGCAGACAGCTTTGCCGTCCACCTTGGCCGTAACGCCGTAGCCGCCAAGCTCCTCCACGTCGGTGACGCGGCTCTGGTCGATCTCCTTGTCATAAGCGGCCTTGATGCTCAGGGAGATGGGGTGCTTGGACCAGCTCTCGGCCAGGGCGGCAGCCTCCACCAGAGCGTCCTGCGAGGTGCCCTCCGTGGGATAAATGCCGGTGACTTTAAAGGTGCCCTGCGTCAGGGTGCCGGTCTTATCAAAGACCACCACACCGGTACGGGCCAGCTCTTCCAGATAGGTAGAGCCCTTGACCAAGATGCCGCAGGCGGAAGCGCCGCCAATGCCGCCGAAGAAGCTCAGCGGGATGCTGATGACCAGTGCGCAGGGGCAGCTGATGACCAGGAACGTCAGGGCGCGGTAGATCCAGTCGCCAAAGCGGGCGGGCTGGCCCATCAGCAGCAGCACGATAGGCGGCAGGAAGGCCAGCGCCAGCGCACCGTAGCAGACAGCCGGGGTGTATACCCGGGCAAAGCGGGTGATGAAGTTCTCGGCGCGGGCTTTCTTCATGCTGGAATTTTCCACAAGGTCCAGAATTTTGGAGACGGTGGATTCGCCAAATGGCTTGGTGGTCTGAATCTTCAGCAGGCCGGTGACGTTGACACAGCCGCTGATGACATCGTCCCCGGCCTTGACGTCCCGGGGCAGGCTCTCGCCGGTGAGGGCGGCGGTGTTCAGGGCCGAAGCGCCCTCCAGAATGATGCCGTCAATGGGGATGCGCTCACCGGGCTGCACCACGATCACGGTGCCGATCTCCACGTCGTCCGGGTCCACCTGCTCCAGTTTTCCGTCCTCGCCCTCAATGTTGGCGTAGTCCGGGCGGATGTCCATTAAGCTGGAAATGCTCTGGCGGCTCTTGCCCACGGCCACGCTCTGGAACAGCTCGCCGATCTGATAGAAGATGATAACGGCGCAGCCCTCAACGTAATCGCCCAGGGCAAAGGCACCCACGGTGGCAACCGCCATCAGGAAACACTCGTCAAAGGGCTGGCGGTTCTTGATGCCCTTGATGGCCTTGCGGAGCACGTCCCAGCCGACCACCAGATACGGGATGCAGTACAGCGCCAGCTCCACCGGCGTGGGGAAGCTGGGCAGCAGTTTCAAAATGGCTACAAGGATCACCGCTGCGATGATCTGCTTGAGCATTTTCTTTTGTTTTTGTTCATCTCAGTCTCTCCTTTTGCGCGGATCTCGGCACGGGTTTTCAGGGGAGTTTTCGTCCGATTCCACCTGTTTTCCACGGTAAGTGAGCTTTTCCACGTTTTCCCCCGCCTTTTCCACAGACTTTTCCCGACAAAAAGAGGCTGTTTGGCGTCTCTTTTGCACTTTTCCGCAAGAAATGTTGAAAACAAGGTGGAAACTGTGGAAAACCTGTTTTTTTCCACAAAAGCGTTCCGCTGTATAAAAGGCCCCTCCCCCGGGAGGGGCCCGAGGTTCCGGAAGATCAGATGCCGAAGATCTCGCAGTCGTCCTCCACTTTCTTGCAGGCGGTCAGCACTTCCTGCATGGTGGCCTTGGGGTCTGCACCCTCAGCAAACTCCACGTTCATCTTCTGGGTCATAAAGCTGACGGTTGCCTTTGCCACGCCGGAAACGGTGTTGGCAGCGTCTTCCATCTTGGCGGCGCAGTTGGCGCAGTCCACTTCGATCTTGTAGGTCTTCTTCATCGTAAGTACCAGCCTTTCTCATTCTTCAATATGATCCATCCCCATGGAGAGGATGCTGCGCACATGGTCATCGTCCAGTGCGTAGTAAACCGTTTTGCCCTCCCGGCGGAACCGCACCAGTTTGCAGTCCTTGAGCACCCGGAGCTGATGGCTCACGGCGGACTGGCTCAGCTGCACCGCGTTGGCGATGTCCTGCACGCACAGCTCGTTATCGTGGAGCGCGTACAGGATCTTGATGCGGGTGGAGTCGCCAAATACCCGGAACAGGTCGGCCAGCTCGTACAGCACCTCGTCATCGGGCATATCAATGGGCTGCGCGGCGGGGGCGCTTTTCTTTTCGGGTTCCTGCTGCGGCATCTGGACATCTCCTCTCGGGTCGGTTTTATATGAACGCTTGTTCATGTGTTCATGATAGCATGGGGAAAGGCTCCTGTCAAGGGGTTTGGAGAAGAATTTTATTGGAATTTCAAAAAAGATATTTTTTGCCCCAATACGCAAAAAAGTGGCATTTTTATTTTGCAAAAAGGGTGCGGTTTCAAGACCTCAAATCCAGCTTGCTGCTGCTTGACTTTCCACCGCATCCTTGCTATAATACAAATAGAAAAGGCACTGCGACAAGCGGTTAGCCCTTTAAGTAGAACAGCTGAGCAAAGCTCGAACCGTCACCGTGCCGGGTGGCGGTTCATTTTTTTACTCTGATCGTAAAAGTGAATCCAAAAAGATGGAACGTCAAAGTAATAGGCATATGCTTCACCCCCTTTTCAGTGGGATGAAGAGCCGAACCGCCTGCCGTTGTATGCAGTGCCTTGCTGCCATTTCGGACAGCATCTTTAGCGTATCATAATTTTTGACAAAAAGCAACCAGATGAGGTTGCTTCTATTTTTTCGATGAATATCCCATGGCAGATACATCCCCGCCAGCACCAGCGCCACGGCGGGGAGAAAGCCCAGGAGATACCACTGTTCCCCAAACCACTGGGTAAACAGCGCCGTCACCGGGCTGCTGGTGGGGCCGTTCAGAAAGTAAAAGTTTGTGTACAGCACTTTATTTAAAAAGTAAATGGGCAGCGCCGAGCCAAACAGGAATGCCAGTACCGCCGGGAGCCGCCGCACCTGCGGGCGGAACCCGCCTGCTACCAGCAGAACCGGGTAAAGCACCAACAGCCCATGGAGGGTAACAGAATGCAGGTTGATGAGGCTCCACGCCTTTGTCCCCAGCCAACCGGGGCAGAGCAGCGCAATGGCGGCCCCCGGTGCGCAGAGGGCGTAGAGCTCCTCTTTGCACCAGTCCTTTCCTCAGGGTGCAGGTTGTGCAGAGGAAAATATGGATGCTGCACAGGTGGAGAGGCAGGTAGCTCCAGTTCCACTGCCCGGTGGCCAGCATGGCAATGACCAGCACGGCTTCATCTGCCAACAGCAAAACCGTAACGCCCCACAGGATGCGCCGCCGGGTGCGTTCCGGGCTGCGGCGGTACCAGCGGGCTGTCAGCAGGATGCAGACCGCCACTGCTGCCAGCTCCGCCCAGTGGACCGCCCCGAATAGCGGGTAGCCCTGATACCCCGGGCCATACCGCTGGGCGATCATTTCATACGACATCCAGAACTCACTCATCTGCTCCACCGCCTTTTTTTTTGCCTTTATTATGGGCTCGTTCGATCCAAAAGGAAAGTGTTTTGGCGGAAAAATTTCCAAAACAGGTGCACAGCGGCGCAAAATGTGGTATTCTACTGTTGGTTCGTAAATTCATGTCGTTTCGACATCTTACACAAAAAGAAAAGGAGAATTTTTATGACTCTGACAACTGGGATCCACGGCGAGCAGTCCGTGGCTGTGACCAACGAAAACACCGCAAAAACCATGGGAAGCGGCACGCTGGACGTGTTTGCGACTCCCGCTCTGGTGGCACTGGCCGAGAAGACCTGCTGGATGAGCGTGGCCGAGGCTCTGGATGAGGGCTGCGGCACCGTGGGCACCAAACTGGAGCTGGAGCACACGGCCCCCACTCCCGTGGGCATGACCGTGACCTGCGAGAGCGAGCTGGTGGCCGTGGAGGGCCGCAAGCTGGTGTTCAAGGTCTCGCTCCACGACGAGAAAGGCCCCGTTGGCGGCGGCACCCACGAGCGCTTTGTCATCAACAACGCCAAGTTTGCGGCCAAGGCCGAGAGCAAAAAGAATTAAACCTCTCAGTCGAGCTTCGCCCGCCAGCCACTCCTCTTTCGGCACGTTCGTGCCACCTCCCCCAGCCGGGGGAGTCTTTCTGGACAGGGGAGCCTTTGGCAAATAGATCAACTTTCATCCGACTGCCAAGGCCTCCCCTCGACAGGGGAGGTGGCATCGCGTGAGCGATGACGGAGAGGTTCCAGTTCCAGCGGCGGCGGGTCGGCCCGCAGGGCCTCCTGCTCGGCTTTCTGCTGGGCCTCCCACAACAGGCGGGCGGCCTGCTCGCTGGCGCGGAACAGCTCAAAATACAACGCTTTATAATCCGGCGCGGCAAACACCCCCTCTCTTCTTTTCTGGGGGATAGTCTGCCCCGCCGCACCCCAAAACAAACCTGATCTTCAAGAGGAATCATTTTCATGAAAAAAAGAACAATCTCTCCTGGGTGGGCGCTCTGCTCGTCTTCGGCCTGCTGTTGTGGTGCACGTCTGCCACACCGGGCAAGATCGCGGACCCGTCTACTTACACCTGCGCCGTGTACAGCACGGCACTTTCCCTGCTGCCTCCGGTGGTGGCCATCGTGCTGGCCCTGAACACCAAGGAGGTCTACACTTCCCTGCTGGTGGGCATTGCCACCGGTGCCCTGCTTTACGCCAACGGCAACCTGGAGCTGGCCCTGACCACCCTGTTCTTCAATGAGGACGGCGGAATGGTGTCCAAGCTGTCCGACAGCAGCAATGTGGGGATCCTGGTCTTCCTGGTCATGCTGGGCATTCTGGTGGCCCTGATGAACAAGGCCGGCGGCAGCGCGGCCTTTGGCCGGTGGGCCTCCACCCATATCCACACCCGGGCCGGGGCACAGTTTGCCACCCTGCTGCTGGGAATCATGATCTTTGTGGACGACTACTTCAACTGCCTGACCGTCGGCTCGGTCATGCTGCCCGTCACCGACCGGCACAAGATCTCCCGCGCCAAGCTGGCCTACCTGATTGACGCCACGGCGGCCCCCGTCTGCATCATTGCGCCGGTGTCCAGCTGGGCTGCTGCTGTTACTTCCTCGGTGCCCGAGGGCTCCGGCATCAACGGCTTTACCATGTTCCTGCGCACCATCCCGTATAACTATTACGCCATCCTCACCATGGTCATGAGCCTGTTCGTCATCTTTACCGGGACGGACTACGGCCCCATGAAGCTGAATGAGACCAACGCCATGAACGGCGACCTCTTCACCACCGAGGACCGCCCCTACGGCGACGATGTGGACGACGGCACCGACACCAAGGGCCATGTCATCGACCTGGTGGCCCCGGTCATCGTCCTCATTGTGGCCTGCATCTTTGGCATGGTGTACACCGGCGGCTTCTTTGAGGGCACCGATTTCATTACCGCCTTTGCGGACTGCAACGCTTCCATGGGCCTTGTCATGGGCAGCAGCATTGCCCTGCTCTTTACCTTTGTGTTCTACCGCGTGCGGGAAGTGATGACCTTTCAGGACTTTGCCGCCTGCATTCCCGAGGGCTTCAAGGCCATGGTCAGCCCCATGCTGATCCTGACCCTCGCCTGGACGCTGTCCGGCATGACCGGCCTGCTGGGTGCAAAATATTACGTCGCCAACCTGCTGGGCGGCTCCGCCGCGGCGCTGCAGTATCTGCTGCCGGTGATCATCTTCCTGGTGGCCGTCTTCCTGGCCTTTGCCACCGGCACCAGCTGGGGCACCTTCTCCATCCTCATCCCCATCGTGTGCCATGCCTTCCCGGAGGGCGAGATGCTGGTCATTTCCATTGCGGCCTGCCTGTCCGGTGCCGTCTGCGGTGACCACTGCTCCCCCATCTCCGACACCTCCATCATGGCCTCGGCGGGTGCCCACTGCAGCCATGTGAACCATGTGTCCACCCAGCTGCCCTATGCGCTGACGGTGGCCGGTGTCTCGGCGGGCTGCTATGTCCTCACCGGCCTGTCGGAGGCCGTGCTGGGTGCCCGGGCCAATCTGGTCAGCTCTCTGGTACTGTTGGGCGTCGCCATTTTCCTGGAGCTTATCGTGTTGAGCGTCATCCGGGTGCGGACGGGCCACGGCAAAAAAGTTGTTCGCTGAAAATTTTGCGACAAGCGTTGATTTTTCCCTCCAAAACGTGATATACTAAAAGAAATTGAGTTAATTTGCCACAAGGAGGGCGTTCATCTTGCTGGAAGAAGTGTTTCAGGAAGTCTACACCAAGTTCAAACTGCATTTTTACCAGAGCGTGTTCCAGCGCTTTGCTACCCGGGAGGCGACCCTGACCACGGTGGAGTCGTTCTGCATGGAGGGCATCATGGCCATGGGAGAGCCCACCATTGCCGAGTTTTCCCGGATGATGGGCATTTCCACCCCCAATGCCGCTTATAAGATCGGCAGCCTGGTCCGCAAGGGCTATGTGGAAAAGATCCAGTCCACGGTGGACCGCCGGGAGTACCATCTCCGCCCCACACAGAAGTATATCAACTACTACAACATCAGCTATTCCTACCTGCACACGGTCATTGAGCGTGCCAGGGAGCGGTTCTCCCCGGAGGACTGCAAAAAGCTGGAGGAAATGCTCTCGGTGGTCAGTCATGAGCTGATGCCCGAGATGGATATGCTGACCCGTGTTCAGGCCGAGGCCCCGGAGCATGTCGCGGAGGATGAGAAGACCAACGCATAAAAGCCGCAAACAAAAAATCCATCGCTGTCAAAAACAGCGATGGATTTTTTCTTTCCCGAAATACGCTCAGACGTTCGCCGCGCCCCGATCGAGAATTTTATCGAACCGGGACAGGAACGTGAACACCGTGATGCTGGCCGCCGTGATGTCGCTGACGGGCTCCGCGAGGAAGACCGCGAACACCGGGTCCGGCAGGAGGTGCGGCAGGAGGAAGATGAGCGGGATGAGGAGAATGAGCTTGCGCAGGCAGGCCAGCAGGAGGCTGACCTTGGCCTGCCCCAGCGCCATAAAGCTCTGCTGGCAGGCGATCTGAACGCCCATGGCAAAGATACCGGCCATGTAGATGCGCATAGCCCAGGTGGTGTACTGGATGAGGGAGACATCGGAGGTGAAGATGCCGGCCACCAGCCCGGGCACCAGCATCATCCCCAGCCAGAACAGGGTGGTGTACCCGAAGCAGAGGGTGAACTGGAAACGGAACGCCTCTTTCACACGGGCCTGATTGCCCGCGCCAAAGTTGAAGCTCATGACCGGCTGGCCGCCCTGGCAGATGCCCTGAATGGGCAGGGTACAGAGCTGGGACACGCTGGTGATGACGGTCATGGCACCCACGGCCACGTCACCGCCGTACCGGGCCAGGCTGGAGCTGAAGCTGATGGAGAGCAGGCTCTCGGTGGAAAGCATCACAAAGGTGGAGATGCCCAGCCCCATCACGGGCAGGATGCCCCGGCCCTCGGGCCGCAGGTGCTCTTTGCGGAGCCGGAGGATGGTCTTGCTCCCGGTGAGGAAGCGCAGGATCCAGAAGCGCACCCACGGCCTGGCTGAGCACCGTGGCAATGGCGGCACCCCGCACGCCCATGTCCAGCACAAAGATGAAGATGGGGTCCAGGATGATGTTGATGACCGCGCCGATGACGGTGGTCAGCATACTGATCTTAGCAAAGCCCTGGGTGGTGATAAAGGGGTTCATGCCCATGACGAGGAGGACACAGACCGAGCCTAGGATATAGATGCGGCTGTAGGCCAGCGCATAGGGCAGGGTGGCCTCGCTGGCACCAAAGAGCCGCAGCAGGATGGGAGCCCCGGCATAGAACCCGATGGTAAGCACCACAGCGAAAAACAGCAGCATGGTAAAGCTGTTGCCGATGATTTTTTCGGCCTCGTTTTTATTGCCCTGTCCCAGCGCGATGGCCGTGCGGGGCGCACCGCCCGCGCCGATAAGCATGGCAAACGCGTTGAGCAGCATCAGGATGGGGGCAAACAGGCCCACACCCGTCAGCGCCGCCGCGCCAATGCCCGCAATATGGCCGATATAAATACGGTCCACGATGTTGTACAGCAGGTTGACCACCTGAGCCACAACGGCGGGGATCATGAGCTGGAGCAGCAGTTTTTTGACATTGCCGCTCCCCATATCCTGTCTGGTCTGCGCCATGAAATCTCTCCTTTGAGTTGAATTTTGCAATAAAGTGCAATTCGTAAAGCAAAGCACGGCAAAAATCGACCGGCTTTGACAAAAAACACGAAAAACGCCTGAGACTATTGTAACACGGCGGCGGGGGGAACACAAGAACGCCTGCGGGGCCGGGCATAGCAACATACTGTTCCGGTGCATTGAATTTGCCAATGGCCTGTGCTACACTGGATTCGTTCGTTTTGGAAAGGAGAAAAACATGGAACCTCAATACAAAAAGCGGAGCGCGTTCTCCGGCAAGATCGGCTTTGTGCTGTCCGCGGCCGGCGCGTCCGTTGGCCTTGGCAACATCTGGCGTTTCCCGTATCTGGCGGCCAAGTATGGCGGCGGCATCTTCCTGCTGATCTACATTCTGCTGGCGTTGACGTTCGGCTATACCATGATCGTCGCGGAGACGTCTCTGGGCCGCATGACCCACAAAAGCCCGGTGGGTGCTTTTGGGGCCTTTGGCAAAAAGGGCGGGCTCTCGTTCGGCGGCTGGATCAACGCAATCATCCCGATCCTGATCGTGCCGTATTACTCGGTTATCGGCGGCTGGGTCATCCGGTACCTAGCGGATTACATTGCCGGGCACGGCAAGGAGCTGGCCACAGACGGCTATTTCTCGTCGTTCATCTCCAATGGTGCTTCGGCGGAGATCTGCTTTGTCATCTTCACCATCTTCACCCTTGCCATCATCTTTGCAGGCGTGCGCAACGGCGTGGAACGGGTCTCCAAGGTGATGATGCCCATCCTGGTGGTGCTTTCCGTCATCATTGCGGGTTACTCCGTCACCCGGCCCGGGGCGCTGGCGGGTGTGAAGTATTTCCTCGTGCCCAATGTCGCCCATTTCTCCTGGATGACCGTCGTCACGGCCATGGGGCAGATGTTCTATTCGCTGTCCATCGCTATGGGCATTCTGATCACTTTTGGCTCCTACATGAAAAAGGATGTCTCCATCGAGGATTCCACCGAGAACGTGGAGGTGTTTGACACGGCCATTGCCATCATGGCGGGCCTGATGATCATCCCAGCGGTGTTTGCGTTCTCTAGCGGCGACCCGGACACCCTGCAGGCCGGCCCGGCCCTCATGTTCATCACCATCCCGAAGGTGTTCGAAAGCATGGGCCTTGGCACCGTGGTGGGCATCCTGTTTTTCACGCTGGTGCTGTTTGCAGCCGTGACCAGCTCCATCGCACTGACAGAAAGCGCGGTCTCCACCTTTGAGGACGAGCTGGGTTGGGACCGTCATCAGGCCACCGTCCTCATCGGCGTCATCATGCTGGTGCTGGGCAGCCTCTCGGCCCTGGGCTACGGCCCGCTGGCAGGTGTGAAGATCATCGGGATGCAGTTTTTGGATTTCTTCGATTTTCTGACGAACTCCGTCATGATGCCCATCGCGGCCATCACCACCTGCCTGCTGGTCTCCCGCGTCATCGGTGTCAAAAAGATCGAGGAAGAGGTCACTTTGAGCGGCAAACCGTTCCGCCGCAAGGTCATCTTCAACTTTATGATCCAGTATCTCTGCCCCGTTTTCGCGGCCATCATTCTGGTCAGCTCGGTGGCAAATGCACTGGGCTGGATCGCCATGTAAAAGAAAATACAGCAAGTTACAGCAAAACCCCGGCGGGATCGTTCGACTCCGCCGGGGTTTTATGTTACGGATTCAAAAAATGCAGATCAGCCCTTGCAGCCCTGCTCTTCCCAATCGCCGAAGTCGGAAGCTTCCGCGATCTTGGTGGGGTCGAACTTGCCGTTCTCATCTTTGGGAGCAACGGCGGGGCCGGCCTCCACGGGGTTGGGGTTGGGGGTCTCCGCTTTGGCTTCGCTCTCCACTTTGGCTTCGCCCTCCGCTTTGGTTTCGCCCTCGGCGTAAGCCTGTGCGGTCTTGGCGGCCTCCTCGGCGTCATTTTCGGCGTCCTCGGGGAACTCGATTTCCTCCACATGGAGTGGGGCCTTGTCGTTGAGGATCTTGTCCAGCACAACGATGGCAGCGCCGGTGACAGCAACGGCAGCCGCCGTGCCCAGGATACGGAACAAAGCTTTCATAGCAACCTCCTAAAGCCAACTGGCTATAGACCGGCCCTTGCCTCTCTGTTTGGGAGAGGCGTCCGCAAAGCAGACGGGCGAATTTAAGAGAACGTCACAACGTCGTTCAGGGGCTTCTCAGCGGGCTCCACGGAGAGGGCGGTCAGCACCGGGCCCTTGCCGCGGTAGATATTGTGGAACTTGTAGTTGACCTTGGCGGTCACGCGCACCCAGGCGCGCTGCTCCAGGGCTTTGTAGCCGTCGTAAACGCAGGGGAAGCCGACAAACTGGATGTCCTGCACGCAGCATGTCATGCCGAAGCGGCCGGGCACAAAGCTGTTTTTGCCGGCCCGGTTGGTCTGGCAGACCTGCGCCAGGAAGCGGACCGTTTTGCCCGTGTACTTCTCGGGCTCGTCCTGGCAGTCCATATACCAGATGCCAAAGTCTTCATCGCCGATCTCCACCACCGGGGCGTTCAGGTCGAACGGCAGCGGGTCGGGGATATCATCGTAAGCCACGCTGCCGTCGGCAAACTCGTAGGCGATATCGCACTTGCGGGAAGCCTGACGCACCAGCTTGTGCAGTTCCTGCCGGGCGGCGTCGTTGTTGACGGCCTCGGCCCGGTTGAAGACGATGAGCTCGCTGCGGGCGATCTTGTCCAGCATCAGGCTGCGCATGGAGTTGTCGCGGGCGTAGGTCAGGGCCGTGGTGCCGTCCGCCGTGGCGATGCACTGGTACACGATCCAGTTCTCCGGCAGATTGTTGGCCAGATCCTGCAGCAGCCACATGCCGTTGTACTCGATCACCACGCGGCCTGCATCGGCCTCCTTGGCCAGCTTGGCCAGGTTCTGGGGGTTGAGCTCGGCCTTGTCCTCCAGATTGTAGAGGGTCACGCCGGGGAACGCGAATTTCTTCTGGTTGTATTCTTCCTCGCCCTCCTCGCAGACCAGCAGAAGGGTCTTGTCGCCGGAGTCGAAGTTGGGGTCTTCAAAGGTCTCCTGAATGAACTTGGTCTTGCCGCTCTCGAGGAAGCCCACAAACAGGTAAACGGGAATTTCGTTTGCCATGGGATTCTCCTTTTATACTTTCGTCTTGGCTTGAGAGGGCATCAGCAGCCAAACAGTGCGGCGATGGCCTTTTCATCCAGCTTGGAGCCGATGACCACCAGCTTGCCGCCCACATCGGCACCGCGCTGACGGACTTCCCACTCGCCGGGAACGTAATCGAACTCCAGCCAGCCGTCTGCGCCGCCGTCCACGATGCCCTTGGAGCGGAGGATCATGCCGTAATTGCCGGTGTCCAGCTCGGTGAGGGCGTGCTCAATGTCAGCCTTGGAGAACTTCTTAGCCGTCTCGACGCCCCAGCTGGTAAAGACCTCGTCGGCGTCGTGGTCATGGTGGTGGTGATGATGGCAGCAGTGGCCGTCGTGATGGTGCTCATGCTCGTCATGGTCATCGTCGTCTTCGTCGTGGTGGTGATGGCCGCAGCAGCAATGATCGTGGTCGTCCTCATGGTCGTGATGATGCTCATGCTCGTCGTGGTCATCGTCATCCTCGTCGTCATCGTGGTCATGATGATGGTGGCCGCAGCAGCAATGATCGTGGCCGTCCTCATGATCGTGATGGTGCTCGTGCTCCTCTTCCTCATCCTCGTGGGCGTGCTCTTCGTTAGCCTTGGCAGCCATAGCGATCAGCTCAGCCTTGAAATCGTCCTTGGTGGACATGGCCTTGAGGATCTGCTCACCGGTCAGGGAGTCCCAGGCGGTGGTCACGATGGTGGCGGTGGGGTTCTTCTCCCGCAGCATGGCCACGGCAGCAGCGATCTTCTCCTCGGTGGCGTTCTGGGTGCGGCTCAGGATGATGCAGCTTGCATGGCTGATCTGGTCGTCGTAGAACTCACCGAAGTTCTTCATATACATCTTGACCTTGTTCACGTCGGCCACGGTGACGAAGCTGTTGAGCTGGACATCCAGGTGCTCGGCCACGCCCTCCACGGCGCGGGTCACGTCACTCAGCTTGCCGACGCCGGACGGCTCGATCAGGATGCGGTCCGGATGGTACTGCTCCACCACCTGCTGCAGGGCGGCGCGGAAATCGCCCACCAGAGAGCAGCAGATGCAGCCGGCGTTCAGTTCGTTGATCTGGATGCCGGACTCCTTGAGGAAGCCGCCGTCAATGCCGATCTCACCGAACTCGTTCTCGATCAGCACCACTTTCTGGCCTGCAAAGGACTCCTTGATCAGTTTTTTGATCAGGGTGGTTTTGCCGGCACCCAGGAAACCGGAGAAGATATCAATTTTGGTCATGATTCAAATGCCTCTTTCTTTTTAGCACACAGAGCCGCAGAGTGCTGGCTCAAACATCTTACTCCTCTATTATAACAAGGCTGTCAATGGTAAAACGCCGTTTTTGAAGAAAAAAATTGTAACATTTTTTGCAAATTGGTTGCGTTTTGGGGCAAATGACAAAAAGAAAGGGCTGCGGGAGCCAAAATTCGGCCCCCGCGGCCCTTTGCATCAGGGGTGAACGGCGGATTGCAGTGCCTGCGCAATGGCGGCGGTGTGGTCCTCGGAATCTCCGGTGAACCAATACACCTGCCCGCCTGCCTCCACCCGGAGAAAACACTTTTGGGTGGGGTCGAGGCAGAACCGGGCGTTTCCCTCCCCGATCACATAGAAATCCCCCTGCAGATAGTGGTCCATCCCGGTGCCCCAGGTGCGGGCGGCATCCGGCAGGGTGTCTCGGAGCTGGACATCGGTGATGGCGTCGGTGTCCAAGCGGTATTTTTCGCTCTGGCCATGGGAGGCCACGAGGCAGACCGGAGCGCTGCCGGAGAGCTCCAGCCGGACGGGGATGCTGTCCACAATGCCGAAGATGGGGCCGATGGCAAGGCAGACCACCAGCACAAGGCCGACAAAGGCATAGTAGAGTTTGCCCGCCCAGGTGCCGAGGTTGACGGTGGAGCCAAGGCCGATCCGCTTGGCGACCAGAAAACGCTTGTCCGTGGGGTTATAGTAGAAGATACCGCCCAGCGAGGCGGCATCCTCATCGGCCACGATGGGAGCCGTCTCCGTCAGCGCGGCCTGCGCCCGGCGGACCGAAAACTCCATCCAGAGCGAGCCTGCCAGCAGGAGGACGGTAAAGCCAAGGCTGAGGCCCAGAATGGCAGCCTCGGAGCGGTAGCCCAGAATCAGAAAGAGGTTGAGCAGGGCGATGGCCCAGAGGATCAGCCGCCAGAAGCGGTCCCAGTAGAGCCGCCGCACCCGGAGCAGGGTCTGGTTGCGGGCGGAGTCCTCGGTGACCATATCCTCCCGGCGGCGGAACGTCCACCGCCCCAGCCCCCAGAGCAGGAGGACGCAGGCGGCGTCAATGCCGCAGACCAGCATCAGGCCCCGGGGCAGGCCGGGCAGGGCGATGGGTGCAAGGCTCAGCACCAGCGGCGGCAGCAGCGTCCACAGGCCCATGGGCTTTGGCAGTGCAAAGGCCGAAGCGGCAGTGTCCACCACACGAGTGGGCGCATTCTGCCCGGCTGCGACTTTTTTCAGGGCCTTGAGCCGGGTGTTGGCCCCAAACAGCGGCAGGTAGGGCAGCAGCAGCCCCACAAAAACCAGAACATCCAGAGCGTCAGAAAAAGGTCGGTATCCTTCACAAACGCCAGCGGGACAGCGCTCACCGCACAGAGAAGGCTGCACCCACCTAGCTGCCGCCGGAACCGTTTCACCACGGCCTGCACCGCCGGGTCCTCCCCGGCCTCCGGGGGCAGGGTAACGCCCAGGAGCAGGCCCTTCTGGCGCTTGCTCATATTGCGCAGCATGATGTAATTGACGCCCGCGCAGAGCCAGAAGGCCAACAGCATAAATCCACTCATGGTCTCCATCGTTCAGTCCTCCGTTTCGCCAAAGGCGGCTTTGCAGGCCGCCACAAAATCGTCCAGGGTCAGCCCGGCCAGCCGCGCCTCGCCTGCCAGCAGGTTCAGCCGGGCGGTCTGGTCGGCAGACAGGCCCGCTGCCTTGCCCCGCGGGGCGCGGACGACGGCCCCGGCCCGGCGGTCGGTGACGAGATATCCCTCGGCCTTGAGCAGCTGGTAGGCCTTGCTCACGGTCATTACATTGACACCCGCGTCCTCCGCCAGTGCCCGGGTGGTGGGCAGCCGCTCGCCGGGGGTCAGCTCCCCCTGTGCCACGGCCAGCACCACCTGATCCCGGATCTGGCGGTAGATGGGCACCGCGCTCTGAAAATCCAACCGGAACAGCATTTTCATTCCTCCTGTTTGTATTATTAAGTATAATACAACAAATACAAACTGTCAAGAGGGGATGCGGATTGCATTCTCCGCGCGGGGATGTTACAATAAGAAGCGGCAAACCAACGCCGCCGGACGTTCTTCCGGCAACTGTAAAAGTGTAAGATTTGGAAAGAAGCGCTTTACCCAATGAGCATGAATTCTGTTCCTGAGCGTCTGGCCGCCCTGCGCGCCGCCATGAAAGCAAACGATGTGGATGTTTACCTGATCCCCGTGGGCGACCCCCACGCCAGCGAGTATCTGCCGGAGCACTACACCTCCCTGACCTATTTCTCCGGTTTCCACGGCGAGAACTCCAACTTCGTCGTCACCATGACCGAGAGTGCTGTCTGGGCCGATGGCCGCTATTTTGTGCAGGCCGAGAAAGAGATCGCCGGCACCGAGATCCAGCTCCAGAAGATGGGCGAGCCGGGCGTGCCCACCGTGGAAGAATATTGCGCCAAGGTCCTGCCCGAGGGCGGCAAGCTGGGCCTGTGTGGCCTGACGGCCTCCTGCGGGCTGGTGCGCGGGCTGGAGAAGCGCTCTGGAAGCAAAGCACGGCAGCATCAAAACGCTGAATCTGGAGGACGAGCTCTGGACCGAGGGCCGCCCGGCCCTGCCCGCCACCCCGGCTTGGATCCTGCCCAAAGAGTACGCAGGCTTCTCCCCCGCCGAGAAGCTGGGCCAGCTGCGGGCAAAGCTCAAGGAGCTGGGCTGCACCGCCCAGCTGGTGGGCAAGCTGGACAACCTGGCCTGGCTGCTCAACCTCCGTGCCATGGATATCCAGTGCACCCCCTACGCCATGGCCTACTGCTATGTCACCGAAAACCGCGCGGTCCTCTTCCTCAACACCGCCCGCCTCAAGCCGGAAGCGGCCGCCGAGCTCAAAGAGAACGGCGTGACCCTTGCCGAGTACGACGACGTGCTCCATTTCCTGGCGGCCGAGACCGAGCCCCAGACCGTGCTGGCCGACCCGGCTTCCGTCAACTTTGCCGTGTATGAGACCCTGAAAGAGAACAAGGCGCTCACCGTGAAAGACGAGGCCGACCCCCTGCTGCCCATGAAAGGCATCAAGAACGAAGTGGAGCTGGCCCACACCAAGGAAGCCCACATCCGGGACGCCGTGGCCATGGTCCGGTTCCAGAAAGAGCTGGAAGAGCGTCTGGCTGCCGGTGAGGAGCTGACCGAGCTGACCGTGGACGAGATCCTGCACAAGTACCGCAGCGCACAGGACAAGTTCATTGTGGAGAGCTTTGGCACCATCGCCGCCTACGGCGGAAACGCTGCCATGATGCACTACCACGCCACCGAGGAAGACCACGCCAAGCTGGAGCGGAAAGGCTTCCTGCTGGTGGACTGCGGCGGTACCTATCTGGACGGCACCACCGATATCACCCGCACCTACCCGTTGGGCGAGCTGACCGAGGACGAGCGGCTGTTCTACACCTGGACGCTGCAGTGCCACATCGACATTGCAAAGGCCGTCTGGCTGGACTACTGCGACGGCCATATGCTGGACACCATCGCCCGTGAGCCGCTGTGGCGCCACCTCATCAACTACCGCTGCGGCACCGGCCACAGCGTCAGCCATGTGGGCAACGTCCACGAAGGCCCCCACGCCCTGAACGGCCGCAACACCACCGTCTTCAAGCCGGGCATGATCGTCACCGACGAGCCGGGCGTCTACGAGGGCGGCCAGGTCGGCATCCGCATTGAGAACGAGCTGATGTGCGTCCACAAGGCCGACAACCAGTACGGCACGTTCCTGGGCTTTGAGCCGATCATGTTCGTGCCCATTGCCACCTCCCCCGTCGTGCCCGGCGTCCTCACCCGGGACGAGCTGGACTGGCTGAACGCTTACCACCGCGAGGTCTTCACCAAGCTGGCTCCCCGCCTGACCGAGGAAGAGCGCGACTGGCTGGCCAAGAAGTGCGCCGCCATCGGGGCTTGACCCCTCAGGCCGCGCTTTCGCGGGTCCAGCTCCCCTGTCAGGGGCGCTCAATCGCAGAAAAAAGGCGGGTGACCGCAGGGTCACTCGCCTTTTGTGTTACTGTTTGTGGGCGCGCCAGTACGCCTTTGCCTCGTCGATGGCCTTTTTGAACGGCCCGGAGGGGTAGGTGCTCTCGGCAATGTCCACGAGGAACTTGTACAGCTGGGGCCGTACCTCCTCGTACATCCCGAGCCGGGTGTAAAGATCTTTGTAATAGCGGAACATCTGTAATTTGTTCTGCACGATGGTGGCCGGGTTGATCTGGGTGTGGCAGATGCTCTGAGGGTTCTGCACATAGTAGTACCCCGGCGTGCCGATGGCGACAAACACTTCCGCGTACTGGATATACTGCATGTTGAAGACAAGGTCTTCCGCCCAGCGCACCTCGCTGGTAAAACAGATGTCGTTGCCGGTGAGCAGGATGCGGCGGTAGAGTTTGTTCCAGAGCACGCTGTAAAAATAGGAGGCAGGCTTGTCCATCAGCCGGAGCGCGAAGTGGTCTTTGTCATACACGCCCGCGGGCAGGAAGCCATATTCCCGCACTTCCGGGGGCCGGGCCACGGTCATCACGCCCAGCTCGTCCTGGAGCTTGTCCAGCACCTGTTCGGGCTTGGTGGCCCCGGCGGGGATCACCATCTTGTAAGGTGCGATGACCAGGTCAGCGTGGTGCTCCTCGGCAGCGGTGACCAGATGCTCGGTGAAGTCCGGGTCGATATAGTCGTCGCTGTCCACGAACTGCACATACTTGCCGCTGGCCAGCTTCAGGCCCAGGTTGCGGGTGTCGGACACGCCGGAGTTGGACTTGTCCACCAGAATGATGCGGGAATCCTTTTTGCGGAACTCTTCGCACACGGGCAGGCTCTGGTCTTTGGAGCCATCGTTGAGGACGATGATCTCAAGGTTCTGGTAAGTCTGGGCGCAAATGCTGCTCAGGCACCGGGCCAGATGGCTCTGGGCGTTGTAAACGGGCAGGATGATGCTGACAAGCGGCTGTTTCATGGCGGCGTCTCCTTTTTTTTGTTGTAGTCTGGTGTTTTTCTGTTATGATACTCTCGCTGCCCGCAAAATGCAAGCGGTGCGGCACACAGCCCGGAAAGGGGGCTTTTGGAAACCATGATCTTTCACATTGCAGTGTGCAGCCCGGACCCGGTGCTGCGCGGCCGGGTGGAGCGGCAGTGTCTGGAATATTATGCCCGCCGGGCGGATGCCTGCATCGTGGAGCAGCTGCCCGGGGTGGACGCCCTGCCGGCCCGGGACGCCGAGGGCACCCGGTACGAGCTCTACCTTGTGGAGCTGACGGCGGGCAACGCCCCGGCGGGCCTGAAAGCCGCCGATACCCTGCGGCGGCACGGCGCGCGGGCCCCGCTGGCCTTTTTTGCCCACACGCCCGCCCACGCCTACAATGCCTACCGGGTGGACGCCATGCAGTACCTGCTGCTGCCGTTCCGCCCGGAGCAGTTCACCGCCCTGCTGGACCGTGCCACTGAGCCGGAGTACGGCCCGGTCATCGCGGTGTCCACGGCGGCGGGCCTGCGGGCGCTGCCCTTTGCGAACATCGAGTATCTGGAGTGTACCCACCATGTGGTGCATTTCCATCTTGCCACCGGGGAGGACGTGCCCTCCCTCTCCCTCCGGGTGCCCTTTGCGGAGGTGGCAAAGCCCCTGCTGGCGGACGACCGCTTTTTGCAGCCCCACCGCTCCTATGTGGTCAACCTGGCGGCGGCAGAGCAGCTGGCGGCAGGCGAGTTCCGGATGCGGAGCGGGGCCCGGGTGCCCATCCCCCGCGGCAAGGAAGCCGCCGTCCGAGCCCGGTTTAAAGCCTGGATGGAACAAAATCCGTAACGCCAACAAAGAAACTGGAGAGGGAAGCAAAAAACTTCCCTCTTTTTTTGTTGCAAAAACAGAGAGAATTTTCCCGGAAAGTATGCTATAATTTGAAAAAACTGGAACCGACCAGAGGGAGGCGCGGACCATGGCCTGGAATCGACCTGTAAATAACTCTGTCCATGCCCCGGTGCGGGCACTGGTGCTGGCAGGCGGCGGTGCCCGCGGCAGCTATCAGGTGGGCGTATGGCGTGCCCTGACGGAGCTGGGCTGGCGGCCCGGGATTATCACGGGCACCAGTGTGGGCAGCCTGAACGGGGCCATGTTTGCGCTGGACCTCTATGAGACGGCCCGGGATATGTGGCTGACCATCCGCAGCCAGGATGTGATGGAGCTGCCGGAGCAGAACGCCGACCTCTCAGAACTCCACGCCTTTTTGCGGGACGTGGTGCGGCAGGGCGGCATGGATGTCTCCCCGCTGGAAGAGATCGTGGAGCGGGTGCTGGACGAGGACGCCCTCCGTGCTTCCCCCATCCGGCTGGGTCTGGTCACGGTGGAGCAGCGGGGCCTCAAGGCCCGGGAGCTGGCGCTGGACGACATCCCCCACGGCAAAGTCAAGGACTACCTGCTGGCCTCCGCCGCCTGCTTCCCCGCCCTGCGGGCCCACATCATTGACGGCGTCTCTTACCTGGATGGCGGCTACCGGGACAACATGCCCACGGCGCTGGCCCAGAAGATGGGGGCCGACGAGCTGGTGTGCGTGGACCTGGAGGGGGTGGGCATCACCCGCCCCAACCGCACGGGCCTGCCCACCACCCTCATCAGGAGCTATTGGGAGCTGGGCGATATCCTCCACTTTGACCCCGACACGGCCCGGCGGAACATGGAGCTGGGCTACTACGATACCCGCCGGGCCATGGGCTACCTGCGGGGCTGCGCCTACGCCGTCTCCTGTGACGCGCGGAGCTGCCAGGACGCGGCGGCCTTTGCGTGGCAGTTCGGCCAGCAGCAGAAGTCCGTGCGGGAAAAATACCCCGTTACCCTGACGGCAGACCTCGCCCTGCGGCTGGCCAACCTCAAGGACGCGGAGCTGGCCCCGCTGGAAGCCGCCGCCGAGGATGTGGGCGTGGACCCCACACAGTTCTATACCACGGAGACACTGGGCAAGGCGTTTCTGGAAAAATGCGAAAAAGACCGCATTGAGAGCTTTGCCCCACTGTTTGAGGGCAGCGGCCGCGCGGCGGATGCCGCCCGGGCCGCGTTATTGCCCAACACGTTTTTACAGGCACTGGTGTATCGTGTGCTGACGGGCCCGGTGCTGCCGGAGGTGATCGAGAAATGAAAGTTTACAAAGGGAGCTTCTGCCTCGCCCGGGCTGGTGCTGGGCCAGGTGAGCCGTCTGGAGCGTCATGTGGAAACGTTCAGCGATGGGCCGTTCAACCCGGAGCGGGAACAGCGGATGCTGGACGAGGCCATCCACACGGCCCAGACTGAGCTGGATTCCAGGGCCGAGCGCTCGGCACCCACCGAGCAGGCCATCTTCCTGTTTCAGAGCATGATGCTGGAAGACGAGGGCATGATGAATGAAGTCCGCTTTCAGATCAAGGCGGGCGTGGGAGCCGCCGAGGCGATGGACCGGGTGGGGCGCCGCTATGCCGAGCGGCTGGCCAATATGAAAGACAACGCCTACATGCAGCTGCGGAGCGTGGATATCCTGGACGCCACCAGCCGCGTGGTCAATATTCTGGGCAACCGTCCCCGGGTCTGGATGGCGCTGGATCACCCGGTGATCCTGGCGGCAGATGTCCTCATGCCCACCGACCTGTTCAGTGTGCCCTCCGGCATGATCCTGGGACTCATCACCTCCGAGGGCAGCGGCCAGAGCCATGCCGCCATCATTGCCCGGGCCATGAACATCCCCGGCATCGTGCAGGTGGGCCAGGGTTTTCTGGACGACTGTGATGGCCGTGCCGTGATCCTGGACGCCACCAAGGGGAGTGCACGCTGGACCCGGACGCTGCCGCCCGCCAGCAGGCCGAGACCCGCATCTGTGAGCTGCAGCGGGAGAACGAGGAGCTGAGCGCGCTCCGCGCCCTGCCCAACCGCACCCGGGATGGTGCCGCCTTTGAGCTGCTGGCCAACTGCTTCGGCCCGGAGGACATCGACACGGCCATGCAGTCTGGTGCCTGCGGCGTAGGTCTGCTGCGCAGCAGCTACATGATGCTGCCCGGCCGCATTCTGGACGAGCAGGAGCAGTATTTCTTCTACACTTCCTGCCTCGCCGCAGCCAATGGCTGCCCGGTGACGGTGCGCACCTTCGACTTCGGTGCCGACCGCACCATGGCCGACGCCTATCAGGGCCTCCAGTCTTCCAAGCTTGGCCTGCGGGGCATCCGCAACAGTCTGCGCAACCCCCGCCAGTTTGAAACGCAGATCTACGCCCTTATGCGGGCGGCGGCCCGGGGCCCGCTGCGGGTCATGTTCCCCATGGTGACAGACATCGAGGACTGGGATTCCGCCATGCAGGTGGTGGAGCGGTGCCGCCAGCGCCTGCGGGAGCGGGGCGTCTCGTTCAATGAGGATACCTCGTTCGGCGTCATGCTCAGTGTGCCCTCGGCCTGCCTGACGGCGGAAGAATTTGTGGCCCATGGCTGCGGCTTCTTCGTCATCGGCACCAACGACCTGACCCAGTATACCCACGCGGTGGACCGGGAGCTGGCTCCGGCGGAGCACTACTACCGCCCGGCCAGCAAAGCCATGAAAAAGCTCATCCGGATGGTGATGGGCGCCGCCAAACAGGGCAATGTCCCGGTGACGATCTGCGGCCTTGCCGTGGGCAACCCGGCCAACGCCACCCAGTACCTGCAGCTGGGCCTGCGGAGCTTTTTCCATGAGCCCCCAGAACCTGCTGGAGGCCAAAAAAGCCCTGCTGGAGGCCGACGCCCTCCCGGAGGAGGAAGAATTGGAATAACAAAAAGAAACCGCCCGGTCGAGCAAAATTACTCGGCTGGGCGGTTTTGCGTCTGATGGCTTACTCCAGGTTCCCCGTCAGGGTCATCACGGCGGAGAGCACCGCCAGGGGGGCGGTCTCGCAGCGGAGGATGCGGGGGCCGAGGCCCACCGTTCTGGCACCGGCCTTTGCGGCCATTTCGGCTTCCTCGGCGGCAAAGCCGCCCTCGGCACCGGTGATGATGGCGATTTTCAGCTTTTTGCCGTCAGCGGGCTTGGCCTCCGCCAGCAGCTGGCGGAGAGGCTCGCCGCCGCACTCATAGCAGAAGAGCACGAGGTCGTACCCGGCAAGGCTGCGGCAGACCGCCCCGAAATTGGGCAGGGGCAGAGCCACATCCGGCACCACGCCCCGCCCGCACTGCTTGGCGGCCTCAAAGGCGATGCGGTTGTAGCGCTCGTTTTTCTGCTCCTCTTTTTTGGGGGCGGCCACGCAGTAGCGGCTGAAGAACGGGATAAAGTGGGTGCAGCCCAGCTCCACGCCGTGTTTGATGATCTGCTCCAGCTTGTCCTGCTTGGGATAACCGGCCAGCAGGGTCACTTCCACGCCGGGTTCGGCGGCGCTGGGATAGCCCGGCTCCACCCGGAACTCCACGCACTCGTCCCCAAAGCCGGTGATGGTGGCGGTGTACTCCACAGCGTTGCCGTCACATAAAATGACAGTATCGCCCTGTTTTGCCCGCATCACCCGGGCCAGGTGGTTGGCGTCGGAGCCGCGCAGCACAGCCGCGCCGTCGGCGATCTCGGTGGTAAAGTAACGATGAGGCATTTTATAAACTCCCGTTGATTTGTTTTGCAGCCATTCGCAGTCAGCAGAGCTGACCCGTTATGCCAAGGGCTCCCCTGATGGGAAAGACTCCCCCGGCCGGGGAGGTGGCACGGAAGTGCCGAAAGGGGAGCGCCTGAGAGGTTTTACTTCTTACAAATGATGCACTCCCAGCCGCGCTTCTCTTTTACTTCCTGCACGGCGAGGCCGGCGGCTTTCAGGGCGGCCAGCACCTCGTCCTTGCGGCTGTCAATGATGCCGCTGGCAATGAAGACGCCGTTGTCGGCCATCAGGCCGGGCACGGCGGGGGCCAGGGACATGATGGCGTTTGCCACAATGTTTGCGGTGATGATGTTGTATTTGCCGCTGGCCTTGTCAGAAAGGTCGCCCACCAGAACGGTGAGCTTGTCGGCCACGCCGTTGAGGGCGGCGTTCTCCCCGGCGGTACGGACGGCGACCGGGTCGATGTCCACGCCCTCGGCTTCGGCAGCGCCCAGCTTCAACGCAGCAATGGCCAGAATGCCGGAGCCGGTGCCGATATCCAGCACACGCTCGCCGCCCTTTACCATGCTGTCCAGCGTTTCCAGGCACAGGCTGGTGGTTTCGTGGCCGCCGGTGCCAAAGGCCATGCCGGGATCCAGGATGAGCTTGACACGGTCGGTGTCATATTCCTGCCAGGAGGGCACGATGGCCAGGTGCTGGCCGATGTCCATGGGGTGGTAATATTTGCGCCAGCCGTTCTGCCAGTCCTCCTGCTCCACGCCCTCGGTCTCGGCGGTGTAGGGGATGCCTGCCGCCTCCATCCGGGCGGCGATGAGGGCCAGCGTTTCCACGGGGAAGCGCCCGGCTCCAGATACATGTGGATGATGACCTGATCGCGGGGCTTATCCAGCAGCTCCTGCTCAATGAGATCCACATGGGCGATCTCAGCTACCTGCTGCTCGATGTCGCTGTAATCCTCGATGTAGATGCCGCCCTCGGCGATCATGGTGGCAACGGCTTCGGCGTTTTCAGCATCAGCCTTGGCCACGGTCAGGCGGATATCGGTCCATTCCATTGCGGAAAATCCTCCTGTTTTGAAAAGTGTTGTACTTATATAGGAAAAGATTTTTCAAGCGTGAGGAAAGATAAATTGGATTTTGCGTAAAACAAAAAATCCAAAAATTTTGACTCCTGAACCGTCAAATAGGGACTTTTGAGGCAAAAACATGAAAATTTGATGGGAACGACTTTTTTTTTGCTGAAAATGTGTTAAGATGATGTTACGAAATTATGGACGGCTTTCAACCAGGAGCCGCCATAACACAAACATTCTCTTAAGGAGGAATGTGTCTTATGATGAAGTATCTCCAGAAATTGGGCAAAGCGCTGATGCTTCCCGTCGCCGTGCTGCCGATCTGCGGCATCCTGATGGGTCTTGGTTATGCCTTCGCTCCGGGCGTTATGGGCGTTCCCGGTGCAGCAACTTCCGGCGCAGCATACACGGTCGGCTTCCTGCTCATCAAGGCTGGCGGCGCTCTGATCGATAACATGGCTTGGCTGTTCGCCATCGGCGCCGCTGTCGGCCTTGCTGACAACGATGGTACCGCAGGTCTGGCCGGTCTGGTCAGCTTCCTGATGATGCAGCAGCTGCTGAACCCCGGTGTGGTCGGCGCTGTGCGCCACATGGAAGAGGGTACCGCTACCTACATTGCATACCAGAAGGTCGCCGGCAACTCCTTTATCGGCATTCTGGCCGCCGTCATCGGCGCTGCCTGCTACAACAAGTTCAAGGATACCCAGCTGCCTGACTGGCTGGCATTCTTCTCCGGCAAGCGCTTCGTTGCGATCGCTACCGGTCTGATCTCCATTCTGGCGTCCGTTGTTCTGCTGTTCGTCTGGCCTTTGATCTTCGACGCTCTGGTCGCAATCGGCAACGGCATCGCTGGCATGGGCGGCATCGGCGCTGGCATCTACGCTTTCCTGAACCGTCTGCTCATCCCCACCGGCCTGCATCACGCTCTGAACAACGTGTTCTGGTTCGATACCATCGGCCTGGGCGACCTGACCCACTTCTGGGCAGGTGAGACCTCGCTGACGTGGGCTGGAGCCTTGGCATGTACATGTCCGGCTTCTTCCCCTGCATGATGTTCGGTATCCGTGTGGCTCTGGCTATGGTCAAGACCGCTAAGAACAAGAAGCCGCTATTGGTCTGGTCGTCTCCGCTGCAATCTGCGCTTTCGTCTGCGGCGTTACCGAGCCCTTCGAGTTCGGCTTCATGTTCCTGTGCTTCCCGCTGTACGTTGTGTACTCCGCTCTGTACGGCATCTTCACCATCATCACCTACTACTCCGGTTTCCGTGCTGGCTTCTGCTTCTCCGCAGGTGCTACCGACCTGGTGTTCTCCGCTTCTCTGCCCGCAGCTGCTAAGACTTGGATGATCATTCCTCTGGGCATCGCAGCATTCCTGGTGTTCTACTTCGTGTTCTACTTCGCTATCACCAAGTTCGACCTGAAGACCCCCGGCCGTGAGGATGACGACGAGGAAGCTGAGAAGAAGGTCGTTCTGGCTAACAACAACTACACCGAAGTCGCTTCTGCTGTTCTGGCTGCTGTCGGCGGCAAGGAGAACGTGAAGGACGTTGGTTACTGCGCAACCCGTCTGCGTTTTGAGGTGAAGGATAACGCTAAGGTCGATGAGAAGGCCGTCAAGGCTGCCGGTGCTGCCGGTGTCATCCGTCCCAGCAAGAACGCTTGCCAGGTCATCATCGGCACCAAGGTGCAGTTCGTGTACGACGAGCTGAAGAAGATGCTGTGATCCTGCACTTCTGAAAAGAATGAACTGCAAAAGTCTCCGCGCAGGTTGACTTTTGCAAGGGGCGGCATGAACGCCCAGCTGGTGGTGGGCCGCCAAGGGCGGGGAGGTGACCACAGCTGCCCCCTTCTTCATGCGAACCTGTTCGACCATGTGAACATCCGCTTTTTGAGGCCATTCAGACGGTACAACCCCGATGTTGCGCCCGTTACAACGGTATCATCCACAAGCTGGGCGGCATCGACCTGCAGCTGCTGGGCATCGGCCCCGACGGTCATATCGGCTTCAATGAGCCGGGCGAAGCCTTTGAGCTGGAGACCCACTGCATCGAAAAACCACCATCGAGGCCAACAAGCGCTTCTTTGACGGCAACGAGGATCTGGTGCCCAAGCAGGCTTACACCATGGGCATCCGCACCATCATGCAGGCACGCAACACCGGTTTGAGCGGTCGCGGCACTATCGTCATCCTGCGCGCATGGCCGCTCTGAGCCTGTTATGATCATCTGGTCCTTCCCCGCCCCGGAAAAGGGGAGCATCGTCATCCGGGAGGGCCGGTGCCCTTTGCTGGAGGGCGAGGAAGTTCTGGACGCACAGGGCCTCTATGCCCTGCCGGGCCTTGTGGATATCCACTTCCACGGCGATGGGCAAGGATTTCTGCGACGGCACCGAGGAGGCCATCCAGACGCTGGCGGATTTCGAGGCCAGCAAGGGTGTGCTGGCTATCTGCCCCGCCACCATGACATTCTCCGAGGAGATCCTGAACAAGGTGATGGACGCTGCGGCCGCTCATAAAAACGGCAAGGGTGCCGATCTTGTTGGCATCAACATGGAAGGCCCGTTCATCAGCCCCAAAAAGGTGGGCGCGCAGAACCCGGAGTATGTGCAGGGCGCAGACGCCGCCATGTTCCGCCGTCTGCAGAAGCGTGCGGGCGGTCTGATCAAGCTGGTGGACGTTGCCCCCGAGGAGCCGGGCAATCTGGACTTTATCCGGGAGTGCCATAACGAGGTGCGTATCTCTATCGCCCACACCTGCACCGACTACGACACCGCCATTGCCGCTTTTGAAGCCGGTGCCACCCACATGACCCATCTGTACAACGCTATGCCCGGCATCACGCACCGTGCGCCCGGCCCCATCATTGCGGCCATGGAGCACGATGCCGAGGTGGAGCTCATCACCGATAACGTGCACATCCACCCCGCGATGGTGCGGTTCACCTTCAAGGCTTTCGGTGACGACCATGTCTGCCTGATCGCAGACAGTGCCATGTCCTGCGGCCTGCCGGACGGCCAGTACAGCCTGGGCGGACAGGCTGTGACGGTCAAGGGCCCCCGCGCCACCCTGACCGAGCAGCCGGGCACAATCGCGGGCAGCACGACCTGCCTGTATGACTGCATGAAGCGCGCCGTCCTCGACATGAACGTGCCGCTGGAAAGCGCCATCCTCATTGAGGCCGAGCTGCCGGAAAAGGCCGAGGACGCCGCTATGGCCGTGCGGCGTCTGGGCTTCTACGCCCGCTGCGGGGCCGTGGATACGGGCTGGACAGAAAAGCTGTTCGGGGCCTCCTGGTTCCGGGTGCTGACACTGGCCGCCCCGGGGCAGCAGCCCATGGGCGCGGAGGATGCCTGCCGCGCACTGGCCGACTGCTACCGCCGTGTCATCGGGGAGCCCAAGTGGCGGCAGTACATCGAGCTTTACCGCCCGGACGGAACCACCGCCCAGCTGCTCTGAGCAGAACACAAAACAGAACCGCCGCCCTGTGTGGAGTGCCGCTGCACCCGCCGGGGCGGCGGTTTTTTGACGCTGTATCACCACTGAAATTCGGACCGAAAAAGGACGCTTGACACCACGCCCCAAAGTGGTAACATAAGGGCGTGACTTGTAGTTTTTGGAAAAATTCAGGAGGGATTTTTTATGGTATATGAAGTATCTCGCCGCAGCTTCCTCAAAGGCGCTGCCGCACTGGCCGTGGCAACGGCCGCATCCGGTCTGCTGACCGCCTGCGGTGGCGGCAAAGGCGATGGTTACACCATTGGTGAATATACAGTTTATCTGTCTTTGCAGAGCTATGGCTGGATGAACGAAAAGAAGAATCCTTATGGCTTTGTGATTCCGGAAGTAAACATCAAGGGCAAGAAGAGCGGATTCAACAACAAGAGCTATAAAGAGATGTTTGCGCTGAAAGTTGGCGATGTAGAATTTAAGCTGGACGAGAACAAGCATGTAACCCTCATTCAGGGCAAAAAGGGCTGACTGTCTGCCGAAATTTACCACTACCGACGAGACCGCATACAATGCAGCCATTTCCGGCGAGAAAACACTGGAGTTCAGCATTACGCTGTCCGGCCAGACTCAGACTTTTGTGGTTGATTTGAAAAACAAGAAAATTACTCTGAAAACTGCATAAATCAAAAATAGATTCCTGCCGCCCGGCGCTTTGCAAAAGAAGCCGCCGGGCGGCTTTTTTGCTTCTTGACAAGTGCGGTACGCATGGTATGATGAAGACAGGAATCATCCATTTTCCAGAGGAGGAATGAAATTATGAAAAAGAACTTACCCGCCGCTCGTTTCTCAAGCTCGCCGGTGTGGGGACACTGGCTGTTGCGATGTCCGGCTCTCTGACGGGCTGTGATGTGATCGACAATCTGAAAGATATGGATTCGGTGTCGGCAGCCATCGGAGACGTGAAATTCATGATGAGCGCAAGTGCGTGGACCAATGGTGTCGGTGGCCAAGAAAACGATGTGACCTACCAGCCGACCTGCGAGATTCGGAATAACAGTAAAAAGGCTGTGACCTACGGCGGCAGCGGCAGTGGCTGTGAAGTCATTATTACGGGTGTGCTCACGGATAAAAACGGCAAGGAATATCCGATGACCTACAAAGGCAAAAATGGCAGTTTCCCGGCAGGCGAAAAAGTGGAGATCAAAGATTCTGTCCTCCCGCGCCCTGAAGGACGATGAAAAGAACGATGTGGACGGCACTGTCGTGGCGCTGGACGGCATCGCCATCATCGTGAACAAGGACAGCAAGGTCGCTGACCTGACCGTGGAGCAGCTCAAGAAGATGTTCACCGGCGAGATCACCAACTGGAAGGATGTCGGCGGCGATGACGGCGAGATCGTTCTGGTGGGCCGTGAGGCCGGTTCCGGCACCCGCGATGGCTTTGAGAGCATCGTGGACGTGAAGGACAGCTGCAAGTACGCACAGGAGCTGACCGCTACCGGCGCTGTCATCAGCGCTGTGGAGGCAAACCCGCTGGCTATTGGCTACGCTTCCCTGTCCGCTGTGGGCGACACCGTTGCCATGGTCACCGTGGAGGGTGTGGAGTGCAGCGAGGACACCGTGAAGGACGGCAGCTACAAGATCCAGCGTCCCTTCGTGTTCGTCACCAACAAGAGCGTTGCCCTGTCGGAGCAGGCACAGGCCTTTGTGGACTTTGCCACCAGCAAGGACGCTGCCGACCTCATCCGCACCGCAGGCGCTGTGCCCGTGAACGAGTAATTGCCGGGTGGTTTGCCGGGGAGTTTCCCCAGCGAATGATCCGAGGGTGGGACCCTGTTGCCGTAGGCAATAGGGCGGGAGCTGGAAGCCCCGAATTTCGCGGGGAAAGCTCCCCGGTGAACCACCTGTCCCGCATCTGAACAAGAGAATCGCCGCGTCGGCCTGCCCTAAAAGGCTGGGCTGGTGCGGCTTTTTATAGGATCGCGTTATGAAAAATACAACCTCTTCTCTGCGCCGGGTACGGCTGCCCCGTACCCCCGCCGACTGGCTGGAAGCGGTGATGAATTTCATCTTCTTCCTGTGCGGAATGCTGGCGGTGTGCTGTGTGGTGCTCATCTCGGTGTACATGGTGATCTCCGGCGTGCCGGCTATCCATAAGATCGGCATTTTCAAATTCCTGTTCGGCACAAAGTGGGCGTCCACCGCGGCAGAGCCGCTGTTCGGCATTCTGCCCTTCATCCTGTCCAGCATCTACGGCACGCTGGGCGCTACCATCATCGGCGTGCCCATCGGCCTGCTGACGGCAGTGTTCCTCTCCAAGGCCGCAAACCCCAAGCTGCGCACCGTGGTGGTCACCGCCATCGAGCTGCTGTCCGGCATCCCCAGCGTAGTGTTCGGCCTTTTGGGTATGCAGGTGCTGGTGCCCGCCGTGGCAAGACCTTCGGCAAGGCCTCCGGTGCCTGCCTGCTCAGCGCCATCGTGGTGCTTTCCATCATGATCTTACCCAGCATCGTGTCCGTGTCGGTGACGGCGCTCAACGCCGTGCCGCCGGAGTATGAGCAGGGCAGTCTGGCGCTGGGCGCTACCGACACCGAAACATGGTTCAAGATCAGCATCCCGGCGGCCAAAAGCGGCATTGCCGCAGGCGTTGTGCTGGGCATCGGCCGCGCCATCGGCGAAGCCATGGCTGTGATGATGGTGGCGGGCAACAGCCCCAATATGCCGGACAGCCTGTTCCGCAGCGTCACCTTGCTGACCACCGCCATCGCCAAGGAAATGAGCTACGCCGGCGGCTTGCAGCGGCAGGCACTGTTCAGCATCGCGCTGGTGCTGTTCGTGTTCATCATGCTCATCAACGTTGTGCTGAATGTGGTACTGAAGGGAGGAAACCGCGATGAATAACGGCTTTTCGCCCTCCCGCCGGGCATGGAACCGGGTGATGACCGTGCTGGTCTGGGCAAGCGCAGTGCTGGTGATGGTGCTGGTGGCCGGGATCATCGGCATGGTGCTGGTGCGGGGCATCCCCCACATCAGCTGGAAGTTCCTTTCTACCACTGCCAGTGTGCTGAAAAAGACCGACGGCATCCTGCCTGCCATCCTCAACACACTGTATGTCATTGTGCTGACATTACTCATCGTACTGCCTCTGGGCGTGGGTGCGGCGGTCTACCTGACCGAATACGCCTCCAACCGGCGGCTCATCGAGGTCATTGAGTTCACCAACGAAACGCTGGCGGGCATCCCCAGCATCATCTACGGTCTGGTGGGTATGCTGGTGTTCAGTCAGGCGCTGGGCTTCCAGACCTGTCTGCTGTCCGGTTCAGTCTGACGCTGGTGGTCATGAACCTGCCCACCATCATCCGCACCACGCAGGAATCCCTCAAAACGTGCCGCAGGGCTACCGCGAGGGTGCCATGGGTCTGGGTGCAGGCAAGTGGCACATCATCCGCACCATCGTGCTGCCTTGCAGCATTGACGGCATCGTCACCGGCTGCATTCTGGCGGTAGGACGCATCGTGGGCGAAAGCGCCGCGCTGCTGTTCACCGCCGGTGCGGCAGAGGTGATCGCCAAGAGTGTGTTCAAAGCCTACACCTCCAACGGTGCCACCCTGTCGGTGCTGCTGTATCTGCGCGCCTTTGAAGACGGCGATTTCACCTCCGCATGGGGCATCGGCGCAGTGCTGCTGGTGCTGGTGCTGCTGATCAATCTGGCAGCACGTCTGGCGAAAACGAAACTGAAACAGAAGCAGTAAAAATAAAGAGGTACTCTATGGAAAACACGAATGTGCCGGTGATATCGGCAAAGGATCTGAACCTCTGGTACGGCGACTTCAAGGCGCTGAAGAGCATTTCGCTGGACGTGGGCGAGCGAGAGATCACCGCACTCATCGGCCCCTCCGGCTGCGGCAAGTCCACCTTTTTAAAGACCCTGAACCGCATGAACGACCTTGTGCCGGGCGTGCGCATCGAGGGCGATGTGCGGCTCAAGGGCGAGGACATCTTTGCCCGGGAAATGCAGCTTACCGACCTGCGCCGCCGGTGTGGGCATGGTGTTCCAGAAGGCAAACCCCTTCCCCATGAGCATCTACGACAACATCACCTACGGCCCCAAGCTGCACGGCGTGCGCAATAAGGCCGAGCTGGACGAGCTGGTGGAAAGCTCGCTGCGGGGCGCAGCCCTGTGGGACGAGGTGAAGGATCGCCTGAAAAAGAGCGCCCTTGGCCTGTCCGGCGGGCAGCAGCAGCGTCTTTGCATCGCCCGGGCATTGGCGGTCAAGCCCGAGGTGCTGCTGATGGACGAGCCTACCAGCGCACTGGACCCCGGCTCTACCATGAAGGTGGAGGAGCTGATGAACGAGCTGAAAAAGAACTACACCGTGGTCATCGTCACCCACAATATGCAGCAGGCGGCTCGTATCAGCGACCGCACCGCCTTCTTCCTGCTGGGTGAACTGGTGGAAGTTGGCCCCACGAACCAGATCTTCAGCACACCCCGGGACAAGCGCACCGAGGACTACATCTCCGGCCGGTTCGGTTAATGCAGGGAGGAACAAAGCAATGAGCATTCGCAAACAATACGACAGCGATCTGGAGTCTCTCAAGACCGCACTGGTGGAGATGGGGCAGAACGCCGCCGAGGCCGTGGAGAACGCGCTGGAAGCGCTGTGCACCGCCGACACCGCAGCCGCCCAGAAGATCGTGCAGGGGGATGACCGCATCAACAACATGGAGCGGGACATCGAGCACCGCTGCATGACCTTGCTGCTGCGCCAGCAGCCGGTGGCGGGCGATCTGCGCCGCATTTCCACGGCCATGAAGGTGGTCACCGATATCGAGCGCATGGGCGACCACGCCTCGGATATCGCCGAGATCATCCCGCATCTTGTCACCGTGCGCAAGGAGAGAGACCCCGCCGTCAGTCAGGCCATTGCCATGGGGCGTAAGGCCTACCAGATGATCTTAGACGCCATGGATGCCCTGACCGCCGAGGATGAGACCGCCGCCCGCCGCGTCATCGCCGCAGATGACGCCGTGGACTACGACTTCAACGCCATCAAGCACACACTGGCACAGGAGATCGCCGCCGACCCCGCCAAGGTGGACGCCGCGCTGGATCTGCTGATGGTCATCAAGTATCTGGAGCGCATCGGCGACCACGCCGTGAACGTAGCCGAGTGGGTGCAGTTCGTGCGCACCGGGCGCTACAAGGACGAAAGTATGTTCTGATACTCACTCTGCCCTTTTGGGTGCGTGTTTTCCTTATTTTCTTCTGGAAAAGGCTGTCTGCCGTTTGGCGGGCAGCCTTTTTCTGTGGGAAAGCTCCCTCTACAACGAAAATTGACTAAAAAATTTTTATCTTTTCTGCAATGTTTGCGGCGGGTGATTCGTATTCAGGGTATAAGAGCCCGGAAGGGGCTCCGCAGTTATCGTGCGGCGGGTGGTCCGGCTTCCCCCAGTCCCCCGCCTGCCGCACCGTTACGGAGGACAGATACAATGATGGCAAAGCTTGAACGCTCCCCGCAGCAAGCCCGCATGGAGGCCGTGAGCCGCGATGCACTGGTGCAGGCGGCGCTGCAGGAGATCACCCAAAATTATCGTGAGGCCAGCCTTTCCAATGTGGCAAGGGCTTATGGTGTTTCGCTGGCGTATGTCAGCGAGTGCGTGCGCGCGCAGACCGGGCGCACCTACAAGGAGCTGCTGCAAAAGCACCGCATGGAGACCGCCGCGCGGCTGCTGCGCCGCAGCGACCTGAACATCCAGCAGATCATTTCTCTGGTGGGCTACGAGAACACCAGCTATTTCTACCGCCTGTTCCACGAGCGGTATGGTCTCAGCCCGCGGGAATACCGGCTGGTGCGCACCGGCGCCGCTCCCCGCCGCCCCACCGCATGAAACCCTCTTTTGATTTGCTGCCCCGACCGTCGTGCTGTTGCCCCGCGCACGGCGGTCTGTTTTTGCCGCGAAATGGAGAAAAATCTGGTACTTTATGGAATATTGTGTTATACTAAAATAAATGTACCCCGCGCGGCAGGGCGCGGGCAAGAGAGGATGAGTGGATATGTTTCGCGGAGCGGTAAGAGCAGATATGGCACGGATTTTGGATATCTATGCCCGTGCGCGGGAATTCATGGCGAAAAACGGCAACTCTACCCAGTGGGGGGACAATTACCCAAGCCCGGAGCTGCTGGAAGAGGATATCGACACCAACCGGCTGTTCGTGTACATGGTAAACGGCCAGATGCAGGCGGTGTTTGCCTTTATCCTTGGCGAGGACCCCACTTACAAGGTCATTGAGGACGGACAGTGGCTCAACGACACTTTGCCCTACGGTACGTTGCACCGGCTGGCTTCGGCGGGCGAGAGCAAGGGCATCGGCAAGGCGGTGTGGCCCGGGATGCCCGCACCGCCGTCCAGCGCGGCTACGACTGCCTGAAAGTCAAGGTCGGCATTGACCCGGAGCTGGATGTGGCCCGTCTGGCCGCCGTCCGCGAGGCCGTGGGCAAGGACATCTGCATCCGCATCGATGCCAATCAGGCGTGGAATGCAAAGCAGGCCGTCCGCATCCTGAACCAGATGCAGGACAAGGGCCTCGACATCGAGTTTGTGGAGCAGCCTGTCCCCGCCGCCGATCTGGAGGGGATGCAGTACGTCACCCGCCACGCCGATGTGCCGGTACTGGCCGATGAGAGCGTGTTCAGCCCGGCGGATGCCCTCAAGATCATGCAGACGGGCGCTGCCGACCTCGTGAACATCAAACTGATGAAATGCGGCGGCATCACCAACGCCCTCCGCATTGCCGCCGCCGCTGAGGTGTACGGCGTGGAGTGCATGATCGGCTGCATGCTGGAGGCCAAGATCTCGGTCAACGCCGCTGTGGAGCTGGCCTGCGCCAAGAAGATCATTACCAGGATCGACCTGGATGGCCCCGTGCTCTGCAGTGAGGATCACATCCTCGGCGGTGCCACGTTCGATGAAAAGAACATTACCGTCTCGGACGCGCCGGGCATGGGCATTCAGGGCTTTGTGGCCGGAAAAGTGCACTATCTCGATTGAAATAGACCATAAACAGGACTCCCGCCGCGTGAAAAACGGCGGGAGTTTTTTTGCTTGTGTCAAAACTGTTCTCGATGCAGATACAGATGAAAAAAGTTTATCTCAGTGCACTCTTAGATGAAAAACAAAATAATTGGCTAAAATCTTTGACTTTCGGCCCATACACGACTATAATCGTACATGTTCCTGGTAGAGGAATGGGAAAATATGTGCGCAATAGAAGTACAACTTGCAAATGGAGGAGTGTAACGATATGAAAACTTTGAATGCGGCTGCTGCCAAGTACAACAGCATCAGCCTGATCATCCGCATCCTGTGCGGTCTGGTCATCGGGCATTGCCCCGGTGCTGGTGTTCGTCATTGTGGCAAGCGCACTGGCACAGGGCTCCTCCAAGCTGGACCGCCGCTTCGGCACCGTGATCTGGCTGTATATGCTCACCACCTTTCTGGCGGCAGCCATTGCGGTCATCACCAGCTTTATGTTCCCGGTCACTGTCGTCCTGGCGGACGCGGCAGAATCGGACGTCATTCCCCAGGGTCTGGGCGAAGTGCTGAGCACCCTGCTGACCAACTTTGTGGCCAACCCCGTCAGCGCCCTGATGAACGGCAACTACATCGGCATTCTGTTCTGGGCCTGTATGTTCGGCATTGCCATGAAGAACATCGGCGCAGAGAGCACCAAGGTCTTTCTGGCAAACACCGCCGATGCCGTTTCTCAGATCGTGCGCTGGATCATCAATCTGGCCCCCTTCGGCATCATGGGTCTGGTGTACACCAACGTGTCCGGCAACGGTCTGGCCATCTTTACCCAGTACGGCAAGCTGCTGGCGCTGCTGGTGGGCACCATGCTGTTCATGGCGCTGATCGTTTCCCCCTTTATCATGTTCGTTTACCTGCGCTGCAACCCGTACCCGCTGGTATACCGCTGCTTCAAGGAATCCGGTCTGACCGCTTTCTTCACCCGCTCCTCCGCTGCGAACATCCCGGTGAACATGCAGCTGTGCGAAAAGCTCGGGCTTGACAAGGACATTTACTCCGTGTCCATTCCGCTGGGCGCCACCATCAACATGAACGGTGCGGCCATCACCATTACCATCATGACGCTGGCAGCCGCTAACACGCTGGGCATGCAGGTGTCTTTGCCCGCCGCCATCGTGCTGAGCGCCATGAGCGCTCTGGGTGCCTGCGGCGCTTCCGGCGTTGCCGGCGGTTCGCTGCTGCTGATCCCGATGGCCTGCTCGCTGTTCGGCATCTCCAATGACATCGCCATGCAGGTCGTGGGCGTTGGCTTCATCATCGGCGTTATTCAGGACTCGGTTGAGACTGCGCTGAACTCTGCCGGTGACGTGGAATTTGCCGCCACCGCCGAATACCACCAGTGGCTCAAAGAGGGCAAGCCTCTGCCGGACTTCCTCCAGAAGAAATAATTTTCAAAAGCATGAGAAAAGGGCTGGCACTTCGTGTGTCAGCCCTTTTGTGCTGTAAAAATCAGTCGATCCGCTTTGCCTTGGTCAGCGCGTTGACAATGAGCGGGATCAGAATGAGCTGGGCAAGGATGCCGGGCACGGCGGTAAGGAGCGCGCCGGACAGGAATGCTGAGAACGGGAAGCTGGAACCGGTGAGCCCGGCCAGGATGAACCGGACAGCGCCCCAGACCAGACGGCCAGCCACCATGGCGGAGAGGAGGGTGGCAAACATCATCGGCAGGGTGTGCTGGACCCGGCGGTAAACAACGCCGGAAACAAAGCCGTAGGTGGCCAGCTCAAAGGCCATGGAGATGGCCACCGGGAACATGGGGGGCATCCCGAACAGCACCGAGCGCAGCAGCGGGGCGGCAAAGCCCACAGCCAGCCCCCACGGGCCGCCCAGCACAAAGCCGCACAGCAGCACCGGGAAGTGCATCGGGCAGAGCATATTGCCCACCTTGGGCACCTGTCCGGTGAGCAGGGGCAGCACAAAGGCCAGCGCTAGAAACAGGGCCGCCAGCACAATGCCGCGGGTGGCAGAAGTTTTGGTTTTCATGGTGATTCCTCCTGTGAGCCAAAAAAAAAAAGGAGCCTGCCCCGGCATCCATGCCAAAGGCAGACCCCTTCGTGGCGTCTGTTTCAAAAAAATTTTGCTTGCTGAGCTAAGCGGCAGGCTGCTGCCCGCCCGTGTCCGGCTTCCTGCCGGAACGATGGTCAAAAGTATAACAAATTCCCAGCTTTTGCCCCTGTCAAGCGGGGCGGAACGTCTGCAAAATAGACAAAAATCGGTCTATTTCGCAACGGATTTTCCCCCCGGGATGTATTTTTTTGCTGAAGAAGCTTGACCTTTTTGCGCAGAATGGATAATATAAAATTGAAAAAAAGCGCGCTGCGGCAATCTTGACGCCGGGGCGCTGACGAGAGGCTTTTTTGAGCGCATGAATTCTGAGGTTCATACGGGAGGACCATCATGACAAATGCTGAAAAACTTACCCTGAAAAAGCACGCCTGCCACATCCGCATGGGCGTGATCGAAGGGACCCACAGTGCAGGCTGTGGTCATCCGGGCGGCAGTCTGAGCATCGCAGACGTGCTGTCTTATCTGTACTTTAAGGAATTGAACATCGACCCTGCCCAGCCCAGGATGGCCGACCGCGACCGTCTGGTGCTGTCCAAGGGTCATGCCGCCCCGGCGCTGTACGCAGCGCTGGCAGAGCGGGGCTTCTTCCCGGTGGAGGAGCTCAAAACCCTGCGCAAGATCGGCAGCCGCCTGCAGGGCCACCCCAACATGAACAGCGTGCCCGGCGTGGATATGTCCACCGGCAGTCTGGGTCAGGGCATCTCCGCCGCCTGCGGCATGGCGCTGGGCGCAAAGCACGCCGGCTCTGCCGTGAACGTTTACGCCATTCTGGGCGACGGCGAGGTGGAAGAGGGCGAATGCTGGGAGGCCTTTATGTTTGCCGCCCACTACGGCCTTTCTAACCTGTGCGTTGTGCTGGACCGCAACCATCTGCAGATCGACGGCACCACCGAGACCGTGATGAACAGCGCCCCGCTGGAAGAGAAGCTCCGCGCCTTAACTTCAATGTGTCACCATCAACGGCCACGACTTCGACCAGATCGAGAGCGCCGTGCAGGCTTTCCACGCCGAGACCGAAAAGCCCACCTGCATCATTCTGGATACGGTCAAGGGCACCGGCGTTTCCTATATGACCAATTCCGTTGCATGGCACGGCAAGGGCCCCAACGATGAAGAGTATCAGGTGGCCATGAACGAGCTGAACGCCGCCTATGCCGCGCTGGAACAGGAGGAGAACTGAGATGGCAGACGTGAAAAAGATCGCGACCCGCGACAGCTACGGCAACACCCTGAAGGAGCTGGCCGCGGAAGGCCACGATGATCTGGTGGTGCTGGACGCCGATCTGGCCGCCGCTACCAAGACCGGTATGTTCCAGAAGGCATACCCGGATCGTCACTTTGACTGCGGCATCGCCGAGGGCAACATGGTAGGCGTGGCAGCAGGTCTGGCCACTATGGGCTATGTGCCCTTTGTTTCCAGCTTTGCCATGTTTGCAGCCGGCCGCGCCTTCGAGCAGGTGCGCAACTCTGTGGGCTACCCGCATCTGAACGTGAAGATCGGCGCGACGCACGGCGGCATCTCCGTCGGCGAGGACGGCGCTTCCCACCAGTGCTGCGAGGACTTTGCCCTGATGCGCAGCATCCCCGGTATGACGGTCATCTGCCCCGCTGACGATATCGAAGCACGCGCCGCTGTCCGTGCCGCCTACGAGATGCAGGGCCCCGTCTACCTCCGCTTTGGCCGTCTGGCGGTTCCCGTGTTCCACGACGAGGCCAACTATCACTTTGAGATCGGCAAGGGCGAGCAGCTCACCGAGGGCAGCGATATTGCCATCATCGCCACCGGCCTGATGGTCAACGAAGCACGCATGGCTGCGGAGCAGCTGGCTGCCGAGGGCATCCACGCCCGGGTCATCAACATCCACACCATTAAGCCCCTGGACGAAGAGATCGTCCTCAAGGCTGCTAAGGAGTGCGGCAAGGTCATCACCGCCGAGGAGCACAACGTCATCGGCGGTCTGGGCGAGGCCGTCTGCGCCGTCCTCAGCGAGAAGCTGCCCACTCCCGTGCGCCGCGTGGGCGTGCAGGACGTGTTCGGCTGCTCCGGCCGAGGCATGGGATCTGGTGTCGGATGTGGGGCTTTTGTGTTTGAATGAAATACTGATAAATTTGGCGATAAAATGGTTGACATTTTGATTGCGGAACCCTATACTGAAAGTACAGGAGGTGGGCACAATGAACTCACTGGTAAATGCGAAAAAAGAATACAGTGCCGATCACGCAGTTCAACCGTGGTCTGGCCGGAAAAATATTTGAAGACGTCAAAAAGCAGGGCGCGAAGGTCGTGATGAAGAATAACACGCCGGGTGTGTTCTGATGTCGCCGGAAGAATATCTGAGTCTGATGGAAGAGGTGGAGGACGCAAAGCTTCTCCGGCTGGCAGAAAGCCGCTTGCAGAATTTTACGCCTGCGGAAACAATTCCGGCAGAGGATGTCTACCAGAAGTACGGGATCACGGACGCAGACCTTGCGGATTTTGACGAGGTAGAGCTGGAATGAACTGGAGAGTAGAATTTCTCCCGGAAGCGCAAAAGGACTTTGATGGCCTGGCGGGCAACCCAGCGGCTTCTGGTGGCAAAAGCACTGAAAAAGGTCCAGCAGAATCCAGTCTCTATCTATGATGGCGGCTATGGCAAGCCGCTGGGCAACAAGGGCGGCACGGACTTGACGGGGCTGTTTAAAATCAAGCTGCGGGCAGCAGGGCTGCGCGTAGTGTATAAGCTGATCTATACGGAAACCGAAATGCTGATCGTTGTGGTCGGAGCACGTGCCGATGACGAAGTCTACCAGCTGGCCGAAAAACGTCAAAAAATAATTTATAATCAGGGCTCCATCTCCGCACGGCAATGTGTCGGAAGTGAAGATGAATAAAACACGATAGAACGAATGAATTTTTGAAAGATTGCATGAAATTTTATCAAAGTGTTATTCTTCTATGAATTTTAGCACTCTAGGCTTGACATTGCTAATTAACGGTGCTATAACAGGGTCGTGCTCAGGAGGACAGGGCAAAAGGAGAGCCGCGAGGCTTTCTTTCGTGGGAACTGGATTTTGACGCTGCGGTACTACTACCACGAGAACGTCTACCGTCCCTCTGCCGAGAGCCACACCTTTAAAGAGATTTCCCAGATGGGTCTGGAGCTGCTGGGCGCTGTGGGCGAAGCAGAGGTGCAGCAGGCGGTGTGTCTGGCGGCGCAGTCGCTGGCGGCGCTGGGCGCAGAGTGGGTGCTGGAAGTCAGCCACATGGGCTACCTGTTCGGCCTGTTCGATGCGCTGGGCGTGCCGGAGGCCGCCCGGGCGCAGCTGCTGGAAAAGCTGCGGCAGAAAAACGCCCACGAACTGCGCGCCGCCGCGCTTTCTGCGGGGCTTTCCGAAACGGCGGCAGACGCTTTGTGCGGGGTGCTGGAGCTTTCCGGCGGGTACGCTGCCACCCTTTCCAAGGCGGCAGCGCTCTGCCGTAACCCCGCTATGACTGCCGCTGTGGCAGAGCTGACCGCCCTAGCGCCCACGCTGGGACACGCGGGCGGCAGCATCCGGTTAGACCTGACCTTAGCCGGTGAGATGGAATACTACAACGGCCTTGTGTTTCAGGGCTATCTCAAAGGCTTTGCCCCGCCCGCTGCTGAAGGGCGGACGGTACGATTTACTGCTGCAGAAATTCACCCCCGGGGCGGGTGCCATCGGCTTTGCGGTGTATCTGGACGAGCTGGACCGGCTGAACGCGATGCCGCCGGTGCAGCATCAGGACACCGGCAAGGTGATGCTGAACGTGGCGCTGCCCAAGGGCCGCCTGGGCGACAAGGTGTATCAATTTGCTGGCGGGCATCGGCTACGGCTGCCCGGAGGACTACAACGCCACCCGCAAGCTGGTGGTGGAGAACCCGGAAGCCGGCATCCGGTACTTCCTGGTCAAGCCCAGCGACGTTGCCATTTATGTAGAGCACGGCGCTGCGGACATTGGCATCGTGGGCAAGGATATCCTGACCGAATCCGGTGCAGATGTGTACGAGCTGCTGGACACCGGCCTTGGCCGCTGCCGGATGTGCGTAGCCGCCCCGGCGGGCTACCGGGACGACCCCAGCCGCCCGGTGCGGGTGGCCACCAAGTTCGTCAACATTGCAAAAAGCTATTACGCGTCCATGGGCCGGGACATCGATATCATCAAGCTGAACGGCTCCATTGAGCTGGCACCCATCCTTGGGCTTTCGGATGTGATTGTGGATATCGTGGAGACCGGCACCACCCTGCGGGAGAACGGCTTACAAGTGGTCACCGAGTTCATGCCCATCTCGGCGCGGTTCATCGCCAACAAGGCCAGCTACCAGTTCAAGCACCGGCAGATGGACACCATGCTGGAAAAGCTGCGCGACACCTTGCACAAGCAGGAGGAAGAGAAATGATCAAGCTGTATAATTTTGACGAGCTGAAACCGGAGGAAATTCTGAACCGCGACATCCGCGCCGAGAAGAACGTGGAGGACGTGGTGGACGCCATCATTGCGGACGTGCGCGCCCGGGGCGACGACGCCCTGAAGGACTACGCCCTGAAATTTGACGGTGCAGAGATCGAAAATTTACAGGTGACGCAGGCCGAGATCGACGAAGCCTTTGCGGGCATGGACCCCTATTTCCTCGAGACCCTGCGGCAGTCGGCGGAGAACATCGAGCAGTTCCACCGCCAGCAGGTACACAAGAATTTTGTGATGAACGACCGCCCCGGCATCGTACTGGGGCAGAAATATACCCCCATTGAAAAGGCCGGTGTCTATGTGCCCGGCGGCACGGCGGCGTACCCTTCCACCGTGCTTATGGACGTTATTCCTGCCAAGGTGGCAGGGGTGTCCGAGACCGTCATGACCACCCCCGCCGGCAAGGACGGCAAGGTGAACCCGGTCATTCTGGCCGCCGCTGCCACCGCCGGCGTGACCAAGATTTTCAAGACCGGCGGCGCCCAGGCCGTGGCCGCGCTGGCTTATGGTACCGAGAGCATTCCCGCGGTGGATAAGATCGTCGGCCCCGGCAATATTTACGTTGCCACCGCCAAACGCAAAGTGTTCGGCAAGGTTGGCATTGATATGATCGCAGGCCCCAGCGAGATTCTGGTGCTGGCCGATGGCGGCTGCAATCCCGCGTGGGTGGCAGCTGACCTGCTAAGTCAGGCCGAGCATGACAAGCTGGCCAGCCCCGTGCTGGTAACGGACAGCGCCGAGCTTGCCAAAGCCGTACAAGCCGAGCTGGAAGTACAGATCCCACAGCTGCCCCGCGCCGCCATCGCCCGCGCCAGCGTGGACACCAACGGCAAGATCATCCTCTGCACCGACCTGCACAAGGCCATCGAGGCCTGCAACATCATCGCACCGGAGCACCTGGAGGTCTGCGTGGAGGACCCCTTCGGGGTGCTGAACGAGATCAACAACGCGGGCAGCATCTTCCTGGGCCGCAACGTGCCCGAAGCTCTGGGCGATTACTTTGCCGGCCCCAACCACACCCTGCCCACCAGCGGCACGGCACGTTTTTCCAGCCCGCTGGGCGTGGACGATTTTGTGAAGAAGTCCAGTTTCATTTACTACACCCGGGACGCGCTGGAAGCCGTTGCGCCCCGCATTGCAGACTTTGCCGAGCGCGAGGGCTGCACGACGCGCGAGACGGCCGAGCGCGAGGGTCTGCACGCCCACGCCCGCAGCGTGACCATCCGGTATGAGAAGTAAATGAGGAAACCATTATGAGTCGTTTTGAGCCGTCTTTCCCCTGCCCTGTCCGCTGTCACCCCCTACACCCCGGGGAGCAGCCGCAGGATCAGCAGTACATCAAACTGAACACCAACGAAAGCCCCTATCTGCCGTCTCCCCGGGTGGTTGCAGCTGTGAGCGAAGCCGAGGTGGAAAAGCTGCGCCTTTACTCCGACCCCGCCTGTGCCCAGCTGCTGCGCACGGCGGCGGCGCATTTCGGCTTGCAGCCTTCCCAAGTCATGCCCGGCAACGGCAGCGACGAGAACCTCTTCTTTGCGCTGCGGGCGTTCTGCGACGAGATCACCCGCTGGCCTATGCCGACATCACCTACGGCTGCTACGGCGTGTGGTGCGGTTTGCTGCACATCCCCACCCATATCATCCCCTTAAAAGAGGACTTCACCCTTGACCCCGCCGATTACCACGGCCTGCACGAGACCATCGTCATTGCAAACCCCAACGCCCCCACCGGGCTGTGCCTGCCCCGGGAGGCCATCGAGGGCATTTTGCGATCGAACCCGGACAGCGTGGTCATTGTGGACGAAGCCTATGTGGACTTTGGCGGCGAGAGCTGCGTGCCCCTCATCGACCAATACGAAAACCTGCTGGTGGTGCAGACCTTCTCCAAATCCCGGCAGCTGGCGGGTGCGCGGCTTGGGCTTGCCATGGGCAACGCGGCGCTGATCGCCGATTTGAACCGGGTCAAGTTCAGCCTGAACCCCTACAACATCAACCGCCTGACCCTGAAGGCCGGGCAGGCTGCGCTGGAAGATACCGCCTACTTTGAAAAGACCCGCGCCGCCATTATGGATACCCGCGCATGGACGATGCAGCAGCTGGCCAACCGGTGCTTTACCGTGCTGGACAGCCGCGCAAACTTTGTATTCGCCAGCACAGAGCGGATAAACGGCGGCAAGCTATACAAGAGAGTTAAAGAAAAACGGCATTCTGGTGCGGCATTTTGATGCGCCGCGCATTGACAACTGGCTGCGCATCACCATCGGCACGCCGGAGCAGATGCAGGCGCTGATGGACGCCGTGGACAAAATACTGGAGGTGTGACAATGGCAGAGCGCATGGTAACGCTGGAACGCAGCACCAACGAGACCCAGATCGAGCTGACCCTTGATCTGGACGGCACCGGCCGCTACGAGATCGACACCGGATGCGGCTTTCTGAACCACATGCTGGAGCTGTTTGCCCGGCATGGCCGGTTTGACCTGGTGCTCACCTGCCACGGCGATGTGGAGGTGGACTACCACCACACCACCGAGGATATCGGCATTGCACTGGGGCAGGCTTTTGCCAAGGCTCTGGGCGATATGCGGGGCATCCGCCGCTACGGCAGCTTCTACCTGCCCATGGACGAGGCGCTGGTGCTGTGCGCGGTGGATCTTTCCGGCCGGTGCACCCTGAACTGGGACATCCGCTGCCAGACCGAAAAGGTGGGCGATTTTGACGTGGAGTGCGCCAAGGAGTTCTGGTACGGCTTTGCCCGCAGCGTGCCCGCCACCGTCCATTTTGTGCAGTTCGCGGGCGAGAACACCCACCACATTCTGGAAGCCTGCTTCAAGGGCGCGGGCCACGCGCTGGCCGAAGCCGTGCGCATCGACGCGGCACACCGGGACGAGATCCCCTCCACGAAAGGACTGCTGGTATGATCGCAATTCTTGATTACGGGGTGGGCAACCTGTTCAGCCTGCGTTCCAGCTTGCAGCAGCTGGGGCTGCAGGCAGTGGTCACCGCCGACGCCGCTGCCATTCGCGCCGCCGACCGGCTTATCCTGCCGGGGGTGGGCGCATTCGGGGATGCCATGGCAAAGCTTACCGCCACCGGCCTTGTGCCGGTGCTGAAGGAGCAGGCGGAACAGAAGCCCCTGCTGGGCATCTGCCTTGGGATGCAGCTGCTGTTTGAAAAAAGCTACGAATACGGCGAGCACGCCGGGCTGGGCTTATCAAAGGCGAGGTCTGCCCGCTGGGGCCCGACCTTGCGGACAAAAGGCTGAAGGTGCCGCAGATGGGCTGGAACGCTTTGCACATCGTAAAGGATGATGCGCTGTTCCGCTACATCCGCGAAGGCGAGTATGTGTACTACGTCCACAGCTACTACGGCAAAAACTGCACCGAAAGCACCCTTGCCGTCAGTGATTATTCCATCCCGGTCACCGGCGCGGAAAACGGCGGGCGGGGCAAGGTGTACGGCACCGCCCTCTCAGTCACCCTCGGTGACCTCCCCAAAGGGGGAGAGGCACCCTCCACCCGGAAAAAAGCGGCGACACCGGTCTCAGAATTCTCAAGGCGTTCAGCGAATTGTGAGCGGGCGAGGACGCTAAAGGAGAAACAACTATGCAGCTATTTCCAGCCATTGACCTGCGCGGCGGGCAGGTGGTGCGCCTGACACAGGGCGACTACGACCGCATGACTGTTTACGGGCAGGACCCCTGCGCACAGGCACGCAGCTTTGTGGCCGCCGGGGCAAAAAATCTTCATGTGGTGGACTTGGACGGTGCCAAGGACGGCACCCTTTCCAACTACGACACCATTGCCGCGCTGGCAAAGCAGGGCGGCCTGTACATCGAGGTAGGCGGCGGCATCCGCACCGAGGAGCGGATCGAAAAATATCTCTCCCTCGGCGTGGGGCGCTGCATCCTGGGCAGCGTGGCGGTGACGGATTTTGCCTTTACCGCCCGGATGCTGCAAAAATACGGCGATAAAATTGCCGTGGGCGTGGACGCTAAGGACGGCTATGTTGCCATCCACGGCTGGAAGGAGGTCAGCGCCGAGCCGGGCGTGGCCTTCTGCAAGCGGCTGGCAGAAGCCGGCTGCACCGCCATCATCTACACCGACATTGCCTGTGACGGCGCGATGCAGGGCACAAACCTGAGCCTTTACCGGCAATTAGCGGCCCAAGTGCCCGGGGTGGCCTTTACCGCCAGCGGCGGCATCTCCTCCGAGGCAGAGCTGCTGGAATTGCAGCAGATGGGCACCGCAGCGGCCATTCTGGGCAAGAGCCTGTACACCGGCGCGCTGGACCTTGCCCGCTGCGTGCAGCTGGTGCAGGACTGAGAAAGAGGGAGCTTTATGATAACCAAACGCATCATCCCCTGTCTGGACGTGCGCGACGGCCGGGTGGTCAAAGGCACGAACTTTGAGGGCGTCAAGGACGTGGCCGACCCGGTGGAGATGGCACGGCTGTACAACGCCGCCGGGGCGGACGAGCTGGTGTTTTACGATATCACCGCCAGCTTTGAGGGACGCGCCCTCTTCACCGATATCCTGACCCGGGTGGCGGGAGAGATTTTTATCCCCCTGACCGTGGGCGGCGGCATCAACACACTGGAGGATTTTGACCGGGTGCTGAAATGCGGCGCGGATAAGGTAAGCGTCAACTCCGGTGCGCTGAAGACCCCGGGCTCATCCCCGCCGCCGCGCAGCGGTACGGCGACCAGTGCGTGGTGCTTTCCGCAGACGTCAAGCGGGTGGACGGCCAGTTCCGCGTTTTTGCCAAGGGCGGGCGCGAGGATACCGGCCGGGATGCGCTGGACTGGATCAGCTGGTGGCCGCCGCCCACGGCGCGGGCGAAATATGCCTGAACAGCATCGACACCGACGGCGTGCGCAACGGCTTCGACCTTGAAATGCTGGACGCGGTGGCTGCCCAGGTAAATATTCCCATCATTGCCAGCGGCGGCGCGGGCAAAAAAGAGGATTTTCTGGAGCTGTTCCACCACAAGGGCATCGACGCCGGGCTGGCGGCGGGCATCTTCCACCAAAAGCTGCTGAGCATCCGGGAGCTGAAGGAGTACCTGAACGCCAACGGCGTGGAAATGCGGCTGTAAAAAGCACAAAAACACCTTGCATTTTTATCTTGAATACGATAAAATACAACAGTATCCCCATCCGAGGAGGGAGAACCGTCATGGAACTGAAATTTGATGAAAAGGGCCTGATCCCCGCCATCGTGCAGGATCACTACACAAAGAGGTGCTCACCCTCGCGTACATGAACGCCGAGACGCTGGCGCTGACCATTGCCGAGGGCCGCACCGTATTCTGGAGCCGCAGCCGCCAGGAGATCTGGCGCAAGGGCGAAACCAGCGGCAACGTGCAGCGCGTGGTTTCCATTACCGCAGACTGCGATGCGGATGCACTGGTCGTAGATGTCATCAAAAGCGGCCCCGCCTGTCACACCGGAGCGGAGAGCTGCTTCTTTAACGAGGTGTACGTCTCTTTCCGGAGCTGAAACAGTTCACCTGGCAGGGGCTGTATAAGCTGATCGAAGGCCGCAAGGATAACCCCAAAGCGGGCAGCTACACCACCTACCTGTTTGACAAGGGCCTGGAGAAGATCCTGAAAAAGGTGGGCGAGGAATGCACCGAGGTCATCATTGCGGGCGAAAAAGAAGACAACGCCGAGACCGTCTACGAGATCAGCGACCTTGCCTATCATGTGCTGGTGCTGATGGTCAGCGCGGGCATCACCGTAGAGGATGTGACCCGGGAGCTGGAAAAGCGCCACGTTATCGACCACAAGGTCAAGCAGGAAAGGATGCAGTGAGAAGCCTATGGCAGATTACAGAAAATCCAGCGTACATTGCCACTCTACCCTGTGTGACGGCAAGAACACCCTGCAGCAGATGGCGGGTGCCGCCTGTGCGCAGGGGCTGACCACCCTTGGGTTCAGCGGCCACAGCTACACAAAGCCCGACCGCGAATACTGCATGACCCCCGGCCGCACCGCGCAGTACCGCGCCACCATCGCCAAGCTGAAAAACGAGTACCGGGGCAAGGTAGATATCCTGTGCGGCATCGAGTGGGACCTGCTGAGCGAGGGCACGCCCAAGGGCTTTGATTACTGGATCGGCAGCGCACACCATCTGTACGGCAAGAACACCGGCAAATACTACGAGATCGATTTCCGCCCCGAGGATCTGCGGGACTGCATCAATAACGATTTTGACGGCGACCCGCTGGCAGCGGTGGAAGCCTATTTTGCCGAGGTGGAGAAGATCGCCGCCAAAAAGCCGGATATTCTGGGACATATCGACCTTGTCAAAAAGCTGAACGCGGACGGCAGCTTTTTTGACGAGGAATCCTCCCCGCTACAAGGCCGCAGCGCTCAAGGCGCTGCAAGCCGCCCGGGAGAACGACTGCATTCTGGAAGTGAACACCGGCGGCGTATACCGGGGCTACCGCAAGGACTTCTACCCCGGCGCATGGCTGCTGGGCGAGTGGAACAAGCTGGGCGGCAGGGTGATCATCACCGCCGACGCCCACGACACCGCCGCGCTGACCTTCGGCTTTGACGAAGCCGCCGCCGCCATCAGGGCTGCCGGCTTTACCGCCGTGACTGTGCTGACCGTCAACGGATTTGAGCAGCAGGAGTTATAAAAAGCAGTTGCGAAACACCTACGGTGTTTCGCAACTGCACAAATAAATTTTTTTAAATCGTTTTACCGCAAAAGAGGCCACTGCACACAAAAAATGTGCAACGGCCTCCTTTTTGCGCGAAGAAAGGAACCCTATGACCCAGACGCGACCCCTGAAAACAAACCTCTTCAACCGGAATGCCGACCTGCTGCACGGGCCTATTTTCAAGAACCTTTTTCTGTTCATGCTGCCCATTCTGGTGTCCAATTTATTCCAGCAGCTGTATAATACCGTGGATACCATGATCGTGGGCAACGTGCTGGGCGATACCGCACTGGCCGCCATCGGCTCCTGCGGGTCCATCTACGAGCTGCTGGTGGGCTTTGGCATCGGCATTGGCAACGGGCTTTCCATCGTGGCTGCACGCTCCTACGGGGCACAGGACGAGGATCTGCTCAAAAGGACGGTGGCCGGGTCGCTGGTCATCGGGCTTTGCGCAAGCTTTGTCATCACCACGGCGGGCTTTTTCGGCCTGCGGCCGCTGTTGCAGCTGCTGGACACCCCCGCCGAAATTTTAGAGGACGCCTACCGGTACATCATCGTCATCGACTTGGGCGTGCTGGTGATGTTCCTTTATAACCTGTGCGCCGGACTGCTGCGCGCCATCGGCAACAGCGTGATGCCGCTGGTGTTTTTGCTCATCAGTTCGGGGCTGAACGTGGCGCTGGATCTGTGGTTCATTGCCGGGCTGGGCATGGGCGTGCGGGGCGCGGCGGTGGCAACCGTCATTGCACAGGGCATCTCGGTGGTGCTGTGCATTCTGTATGTGATGCGCCGCGTGCCGCTGCTGCTGCCCGCCCGCAAGCACTGGGCGGTGGGACAGCATTTGTACTGGGAGCTGTTCAGTCAGAGCATCTCCATGGGGCTGATGAGCAGCATCGTGTCTGCGGGGTCGGTGGTGCTGCAATACGGCATCAACGGGCTGGGCACGCTGACCATTGCAGGGCACACCGCCGCGCGCAAGCTGTTCTCCTTTACCAGTATGCCGCTGATCTCCATGGCAAACGCCGGCTCCACCTTTGTCTCCCAGAACCGGGGTGCAGCCCAGCCGGAGCGGGTGCGCAAGGGAATGCGCACCATGTACCTGTGCTCGGTGGTCATCATGGCGGCAGAGGTGGTGCTGATGCAGCTTTTTGCCCGGCAGCTGGTGCAGCTGATCTCCGGTTCCTCCGCGCCCCTCGTGCTGGAAAACGGCGCACGGTATCTGATGTGGAACGCGCCGTTCTACGCGGTGCTGGGGGTGCTGCTGTGCACCCGGTACGCCTTGCAGAGCCTTGGGCAGAAGGTGCTGCCGCTGTTTTCCAGCGTCATCGAGCTGGTAGGCAAGGTGATCTTTGTGCTGGTGTTCATCCCGCGCTACGCCTACAACGCCGTCATCCTGTGCGAGCCCATCATCTGATGGTATGGTGTTGTGCTGGTAGGCGGCCACCAGCTCTTTTGCCACGGCTTTGGCTTCGGAAAGGCGGGCCTTTTGGGTGGTCACGTCGATGTAATAGTTGATATGGCTGTGGCTGGTGGCAAAATGGCCTTTGGCCACGCGCAGGAACAGACTGCTCTTATTGGTGGGAAGCTTTACCATATTGATCATAACTGCAACACTCCTGTTCTGATAAATGCGGCGCGGACGCCCTTGCCGAAAAAACACAAACAGCACAGCAGCTCTCCTGAGCCCGCCGCTGTGCTCCCCTCCGTTTTCATGCATCTATTGTAACAGCAAGCGGGCACTGTGCACAAGACACAAAACCACTAAAAATCCCACTGAAAATTTGAACAGTATGACGTGAAAAGGGCGCAAAAAGCCGCCCGGCACTGCCGGGCGGCGGAAAGCGCAAAAACTGAATTACTTAGCCATATTGTTGAGAATATACTCACCGGTCAATTCCCAAGTAGCACCATACTCAGTGTCGGCATCAGGCTGATAGAAGAAAGTAACGACGTCTTTTTACCCAGAGAGGAAACACCAGAAATAGTAACAGTACCCTCAGCGGTCTTGTCTTTCTTCAACTGGGCATTGTAAAGCTCTTGACTAATCTTCAGATTGGCAAAATCAGAAGCATATTTCTTGGTAGTTTCTTTCCCGGAATCGTCGGTACTGGTAATACCGACATAGAAGCAAGAATTGTTGACACGCATCGGATTGCCGCGACCGCACTTAACGCTGAAATCAAAAGTAAGCTCGCCCTTGGAAGCATCATAAGTTGCACCAGAAAGCGTGGACTGTGCCTGCAGGACGGTGATTTTACCATACTCCGTACGGGTAGCTTTGTTATCATCCTTGGAGCAGCCAGTGAACAGGCTGGAACCAGCCACGGCCACAGCAGCAACAGCGGTATATTTCAGGAAAGAGCGGCGGGAAAATGTTAAGGACATAATCGTTCCTCCTCGTATGTACAAATACAATTTTGCAATTTTGCTCAAAAAGCATATAGGCGAAAACAGAGAAAAATGTCAATGATTTTCCGCAAAACAAATGTGAATATTTTGTTGCAGCATCGCGCATTTTAGACGAAGTTTAAGTGTTTTTTCTGGTGATTCTGTCAGCTGCGGATCACATCGGAAGCGTTCATGACGAAAGTCAGGCTCTTGGTGACAAAGGTCGGAAGGTGGGCACATAAGTGACCTTCAGCTGCTTCCAGTCCTTAGGCACCATGAGCATCAGCACGATGTAGGCGCTGCCCTGCGGGGGCAGGCTCTCCACATCGGAAAAGCTCTGGGAATTGGCGTTGTACAGCGAGATATTGGCGCAGCAGGCAGCGGGCTGGCCATCGCAGACGGCGGTAAAGTCCGGGGTAGCGGCGGCCATGGCCTGAAAGTTTGCGTCCACGTTCTCCAGCGGGGGCACGGGGTAGGCCTCGTTGATGGCGTCAATGCCCTGTGCGCCGATGGCGTAGCTCTCGGTCTTGCTGCGGTTGACGGTGGCACCCGATGTTGCGTGACGCTCGGTCTTGCTGCGGTTGACGGTGGTCACCCGCACGCCCAGATACTCGTAGCCTGCCGGCTGCACAGGGTCCTGCGTCAGGTGGAACACGCTGGTCAGCTGCACGCCCAGACCGTTCCAGTTGCGGACGGTGTCGCCGACCTTGACCTCCACCACAGTATCGTTGCCGTTGGACTTGCAGCCGCCCAGCAGGCTGGCTGCGCCCAGTACGGCGGCAGATGCACCGGTGCACTTGAGGAAGCTGCGGCGGGAAATGACAGTAGACATAAAATATATCCTCCTTGAAGGGTCAGTTTCTTTTTCTTCTTTCTCTGGTTATACCGTTTCCGGCGCACAGATGCAAGAGTCCGGGCCGATTCTTTACAACAATTTCACAAGCCGGTCACTCCTGCGGCGAAAGCCCCTTGACATGGGTCTCACTGGTCTTGACCAGATTTAACAGACTGGGCGTGTACAGCGGAAATTCCCGCGTCAGGCTCTCGGTGGTCATGGCAAGGCAGGCGGGGTCCTTGACGCCCTCGCCGCCGTTCACATCCTGCCCGTCCAGCAGCGCCTCCACGTTGGCTTCCGCCATTCGCATCACCGCATCGGAATAGCCGTGCCAGCGGTGGGGCTCAATGCTGAACATGCTGGAGGCGTTGTGCGGCTCCGCAGAGTAGAGCAGCCGGAACATCTTGGCCACGGCCATCATCAGGTAGGCGCTCACCTCGGTGGTCAGGGCCTTGCTGTGGCACTGGCCGATCTTGGCGTACAGCACGTTCAGGCTGTTGGAGATCAGTTTTTTGTTCATGGTGGGCAGCACGCTGCCGTGGTAGACGTTGTCCTTCATCTTTTCGGGGTTGGGCAGATCCTCGGCAGAGAGCATCATGCCGTTGCGCTCGGCGCTGCGCCCCAGCAGATAATCGCAGGAAACATTATAGTAATCTGCCACCCGCACCACAAAGTCCAATCCGCACTCGCGGATGCCTTTTTCGTAGTGGGACAGCAATGCCTGAGAGACCCCCAGATCCTCTGCCGCCTGCTTTTGGGTAATGCCGCGCTCCTTGCGCAGCAGCTTGATGATACGATTGAACTCCATGGTGTGCTCTCCTCAATGTCCGCAGGATCTGTTTTTTGGTAACATCCTTGTTTTTGGTTTACAACAGGTTGATTATACACATTGGAAAACGACTTGTAAAGCAAGAAAAATGCCGATATTTTTCGTCTTTTTTCGTCATTATTGTCAAAAGTCTTGCCGGAGACCCCACATCTATGCTAAACTATGGGTATTAACACATAGATTTTGTGTTTCCGCTGCGGCAAAAAAACGACAGGCGTAGTGAAAGCAGGTCTTTTTCGAAACAAAATTTTTTCAAAGAGGTGGTTCCATCTTTCTGCAGTTTGTGCTATAATCTCTTTTTGGCGGCTGTTCTTGACCGGCGCACAAATCCGCGAAGGGCAAGCCAGACGCTATAAAAGGTAATATACCAAGAATAAGAAAGAGGAAACTTCATCATGAAACTCGAGCGCAAAGTCCGTCTGTGCAGCGCTGCCGCTGCCGTCCTGATCGCCGCCATCGCCCTGACCGGCTGCGGCGGCTCCAAGACCACTGCTTCTTCCGCAGCCGCTTCTTCTGTGGCTGCTTCCACCGCTGCTGCTACCAACAACAGCTGCGGCGAGGGTGTGACCTGGGCACTGGCTGACGGCACCCTGACCATCAGCGGCACCGGCCGTATGACCAACTTCACCAAGGACGCTCCGGCTCCTTGGGCTGATCAGGCCGACCAGATCACCACCGTTGAGGTGGAAGGCACCGTTACCAGCGTGGGCGCTACCGCCTTCAAGGACTGCACTGCCCTGACTACCGTGAACATCGCCGACGGTGTGGAGTACATCGAGGCCGGCGCTTTCAACGGCTGCACCGCCCTGACCGAGCTCAACATTCCCCTGAGCGTGGGCTACATCAAGACCGGCGCATTCAAGGGCTGCACCGCCCTGACCAGCGTGACCATCCGCGACAACTGCCGTCTGGACATGAATGTGTTCCCCGATACCGTGGAGGTCAACTACGCCGAGGGCTAAGCCCCATCCGTAATTCTGAACCAAAAGAGGTGTGATCCATGAAAACCTTCAAGCTTCATCTCATCCGCCACGGCATGACCGCGGGCAACCTGCAGGGCCTGTACATCGGCAGCGGCACTGACCTGCCCCTGTGCGACGAGGGCCGTGCGCAGCTTGCCGAGCTGAAAGAGCGGTTCGTCTACCCGCAGGTAGATACTGTGTTCTCCTCCCCCCTGCTGCGTGCGGTGGAAACTGCCAACATCCTGTTCCCCGGGGCTGCCCACCAGTTTACGGTGCACGATCTGCGGGAGGCCGGTTTTGGCAAGTTTGAGGGGCGCCCGGTGAAGGATCTCGTCCACGATGAGGACTTCAAAAAGTGGATCACCCCGGGCTCCGGCTATCTGCCGGAGGGCGCAGAGCCTACCGACCAGTTCCATGCCCGCTGCGCAGAAAGCCTGATGAAGCTGTTTGAGTATATGATCCGCATGGATGTGACCGAGGCCGCCTGCGTGACCCACGGCGGCGTGATCATGAGTATGCTCAGCCAGCGCGCCGTGCCCACCCGCCGCCCGGAGCAGTGGATGGCAGACCCCGGCTGCGGCTACACCGTGCAGACCGATGTACAGCTGTGGATGCGGGACAAGCTGGTAGAGGCCATTGACATCGTACCCTTTGGCTATGCCGACACCCTGCAGGGTCAGGCCGAAGCCGAGGAAAACGAAGCCTACGAATAAGAAAGGGTTACAGTTTCCTGAAGAAATCAACTTTTGCAGCTTGTCCCGGAGGCAAAAGCCTTCATTCGAAAAATTGATTTCCATGAGTTTCCCGCCGCCCCTTGACAGAACACGCAGAATCCTTTATTGTTAAGGGGTAGTATTGTATCGTATACGGGAGGAACGCTGTCATGTCCCAATCCATCTCCCGCCGGTCATTCCTGAAATGTGCCGGTTCCGGTGCGGTCAGCCTTGCGGCAGCGCTGCTCACCGGTGTATCTGCTGCGGCGCAGCAGCCGCGTCTTGCGGGTGAGCCTGCCCTGCTGGACGGCAAGGCGGCCGTGGAGCTGCTGGGCTATGCCCCGGCACCGGAGCTGGGCGGCGTGCTGGTGTACCTCTCGGTGGAAAACCTCTCGGCAGCCAGCCTGCCGGTGGATACCAGCTACCTGCAAAGTCGGGGTCTGCGTACCCGGGAGCAGCTGTACAGCATGGGCACCGGCGTGACCGCTGCCTGCAACGGCCAGAGCGTGCCCTGCGGCAGCTTTGCCGCCCCGCTGTACAACGAGAACGCGGCGGATGCTTCGGTGTTCACCCTGAACCTGACGGCAGGCCGCGGCGCGCTGCTGCACTGCTTCTGCGCAGTGCCGGACAACTGGCAGACCCTTGAACTGACTTGGCACCCGGACTTTGCCGCCGGGCGCAGCGCCATCTTTACGGTGCGCCGCGATGCCGACGAGGCCGCTCTGGGCCCCGTGCCCACCCTCCCGCCGAGGTCGGCAACGTGGTGGATCTGTAACAGCATACCAAAAGAGCCATTGCACAAATTGCGTGCAATGGCTCTTTTTTGCTTGGTAAAACCCCTTCCGTCATCGCCTGCGGCGTGCCAGATTTCTCCGAGGTCGAGACGATTTGAAATGGCCTCCGCTGTGCTCTGGCCATAATCAGCGGAAGAATGATTTTAAATTTCGGGTTACAGGAAAGTCTGCGGACTTTCCTGTAACCCATTTTCACGGGAGGAGTCATAGAGGGAACGGCATTTGCAGCACCGCTTTCTGCGAAAGCGCGGCGCTGCGGGCGTGCGCCTGCTCCCCCCGGGGAGCTGTCGCTGCGACGCTGGGTTTTGAATCGGCGGAGCCGAAAAAACGGTTAAAGATCTTCAGCGCCGAACAGGCGTGAATCTTCGTTTTTCCGGTGTAGCCGTGGTGTGGGGTTGCCCGAGCAGCCCTTTTTGATGGTCCAGCGCGTCCAAATCGCTGGTGGTTTTCTGCCGCCGTCGTGTTGGTGGTTTTTCTGGTTCTTTTGCCACCAAAAGAGAACATCCCTCGGCAAGCAGAACCTCCCCGCGGAGCGCATTCAAAATCGTCCCGTTGCCGGAGATCAACCGGCTCCCACCAGCGCTTCGCCGGTGCTGCTTTGCACCAGCAGCTCCTGCCCGGTAAGGCTGGAGAGCAGGGCGATGTAGCTGCGTCCCGCCGGGAGGTTCAGCGGCTTGCCGTTGGAATCGTAGAGGGCAAGGGTGCTCTGGGTGCCCTGCGTCCATGTGATCTGCCACAGGTGCCCGCCATTCAGCCAGACGCCGCCGCCCATGGAAAGGTCGTAGTCCAGCGTGCGGCCGTCGTCCCGCAGGGAGGAGCCGCTGTACAGGATGAGCAGGTTGTCAAAGACCGCCTGTGTGCCGGTGTTGGCATCCAGCTGGGGGGTGCCGTCGGCGTGCAGCATCCCGTAGGCGGCAAGGGCATCGTCATAGACAAAGCCGGTGGCACCGCCGGACTGGAAATTCACGGTCGCCTTTACCGCATCGGCGGCGTTTGCGTCCGGCAGATGGCCGGTGTCCCGCTGGGGCAGCAGGGCAGGCAGAACGCCTGCCGTTTCACTCTCGCTGCCGGAGGCGCTCTGGTTCACGGCGGCAGAGATGCTCAGGCTGTCCAGCACCGAGGCGACTGCCTTGCCGCTGGTGCGCCACAAAGGGGTGTTGTCCCAGCTGTAACCGGTGCTGACAAAGGCATTGCGTCCCACCTCCTGCGCGTCCACCGCGCGGAGGTTATAGTATTCCAGATACCGCTTGGCATAGGCGCTGCTGCCGCACTGGATGGGCAGCACCTGCTGCCCGCTGAGCAGCCGCCAGTATAAGTCCTGCCCGCGCGTCACCGGCCCTACCACAGGCATGGCGCTGAGGGCGGGGTACACCAGACACAGCTCGGTGGAGCTGCCGCTCTCGGTCATTGCTTCCAGCACCACCGAGGCGCTGCCGATGCCCCATTGCGTGGTACTGTCGGTGGTGTTTTCAATGACCACCGCCGCCGCCCGCTGCTCCGGGTACAGCAGCTGCTGCCCGGTAAGCGGGTCTGCCGGGGCGGTGCTTTCTGCGGGTGCAGCGGCGGTGCTGCCACAGCTGCCCAGCAGCACCGCGCACAGCACGGCTGCACCAAGGCGCAGACTCCATTTGCGTTTCATGGGCTTCTCCCCTTACTGATAGTTGAAGTTGGACCACTCGTCGTCGTCCACGATGGCAAGATAGGTCTTGCCGCGGTTGAAGCAGATCTCGCTGCCGTCGGCGGCGTAGACCTTGAGCGGGTGCTCCGGGGAGGCCTTCTGCCATGTGCCGCGCTGCACTGCGCCCCGGTGAAGAAATAGGCCTCGCCGCCGGACACATAGTCCACCTGCTGCACGCCGCCGGAGTTGCCGGGATAGTCCGCGATGCCCGCAAAGCAGACCAGCAGGTTGGTAAAGCCAAGCTGCTTGCCGGTCAGCTCGTCCACGGTGTTCTCAAAAGCACCGGCGGCGCGGCTGTACATGGACATTTTATAAAGGTGATCCCAGCGGTTGTAGCTGAAGGTGGTCTTGTAGCTGTCCGAGTGCACGATGTTGATGGTCTTGGCGGCGGCAGCGCCGGACATCTTGTTCCTTTTCCGTCTCGCTCAGGTCAAGAGCGCCGCCATCGGCGACGGTCACGTGCAGCTCATAGAGCGTACCGGCGGTAAGTTCCGTTACAGCCTTGCCGTCCTCGTCTGTGATCGACCACAGTGCAGGATCGACCTTTGCTAGCTTGCCGTCCACGCCATAGGCGTAGAGGGTCAGACCGGAGGTGCTGCCGGACAGGTTATTCATGCGGAAAGCTACCGTGGTGTTGGGATGTACGTTGCGGACGGTCACAGTGTTGCGCCAGCTTGCAACGGTGCCTTCGCCGCCGTCCTGCGCAAACCGCTCCTGCGAAAGGACGTTTCTTGCCGCCTGATCAAGCTCGACCTTGCGGTAGGGCATTTCGGGCAGGTACACGAAGCGATCCTGCAGACGCAGCAGTTCCAGATAGCCCGTCGGGCAGTAGAGCGTGTTTCCGCTGCTGCCGGTGTACATGCCGATGGCCATATTATTGTAGCCGTACTTGTTGGACACATCCATCGTGAAGACCGTTTCGCCGGTTGCAAAGTCCAAAATAATGTACTGCCACATGCCGGTGGTCAGATCCTGCACATAGCCGTAGATATAGCCCGTTGCGGTGGAAAGCTTCAGGATGGAGTGTCGCTCAGGTCGTTCCGGCTCCAGATGCTCTTCATCTCATAGCCGTCGGCGGTCTTTACGGT
>VOFE01002400.1_pt1 | contig 148001 bp, 224 predicted proteins | sample 5384071 | NCBI WGS metagenome assembly VOFE01 (sample SAMN12384724, study PRJNA508395) | human gut metagenome | isolation source: healthy gut D | host: Homo sapiens
ATCAGGACACCATGGCCATTTTCACGTCCAGCAAGGTGCTGGGCTATGAAAACGACCCCATTCTGGGGCCGGTCGGTTCCGTCGCTATCCCGGAATTCGGCACGGGCTTCACGCGCGGGATGCTGCAGGAGACGCAGCCGACAAAATTCGATACGCTCATCCGGCTGTCCGGCTTCTCCCATGGCACGGACCGCGACCAGTCAAATGAATCTGTTTGAGATGTAAGAATGAGGGGAGATCGGCTGTGCTTGCCTATTTATGGCCTATCCTGTTGATCATTGCGTCCAACGTCTGTTACAACATCGCGGCCAAGTCCACCCCGGGCGGGGTGAATCCGTTCGCCTCCCTTCTGGTGACCTACCTGGTGTCGGCCCTGGCCACCGGCGTCATGTTCGCGGTGTCGTCGGTGGGGAAGGACGGGATCCTCGTTCAGTTCCGGCAGATCAACTGGAGCAGCGTCGCGCTCGGGCTCAGCCTGGTCGGGCTGGAATTCGGCTACATCATGGCTTATCGGGCCGGCTGGCAGGTCAGCGTGGGATCCCTGGTGGCGAATATCGCGCTCGCGGTCATCCTGGTATTCGTCGGGGCGTTGTTTTATCAGGAGAAAATCACCGGTTTTCAGGCGGTCGGGATCCTGCTTTGCCTGGCCGGCCTGGTCTTTCTCAATATCCGGCCGCGTTCCGCTTCTTGACAGATTAAGTTTATCGTGATATCCTAGTAGCACATTAGTGAAGTAAAGTATATATGGGTTTTCTCCCGCGAAAGGGTTGAGCTTGTCATGAGACAGAATATCCGCATCACCCCCGAAGGGACCGGGACCTGCTCTTTGAAGAATGCCTGGCACGCAGGGAGGCCGAGAGTCTGCTTGCCGATCTCTTCGTCTGTCATGGCTTTTCCGAGGTCATGACGCCCGGGCTGGAATTTTTGACGTTTTCCAGGCCGGCCATCCGGCCATCCCGGCCGAGAGCATGTATAAGCTGACCGATTCCAAAGGCCGGCTTCTCGTCATGCGGCCGGACTCGACCCTCCCATTGCCCGCCTGACCGCCACCCGGCTGCGGCAGGCGGCCCTCCCCATCCGCTTATATTACGCGCAGGACGTGTATCATCTCAACCACAGCCTGTCGGGGCGGAACGACCAGGAGTTCCAGGCGGGGGTCGAGCTGATCGGAACGGGCGGCCAGCGGGCGGACCTGGAGATCCTTTCCCTGGCGGCGGATGTCCTGCGTCTGCCCTGCATCGGGGGCGATTTCCGTCTGGAGATCGGCCATATCGGTTCTTCCAATCCCTGGTGGAGGAGCTGGAGGTGGGGAGGAGGTCGGGATGAGATCCGCACCCTCATTGAGACCAAGAATTATGCCGCTCTTTCGGATCTGCTGGACAGCCTGCCCAAAAGCGGGGCCGCCGAGGCGCTGCGGCGCCTGCCCCGCCTGTTCGGTGGTGAAGAGATCCTCCGCGAGGCCGGGCCCCTCTGCCACAAAGAGCAAAGCCGGGCGGCGCTCGGGCATCTGGCCTGGCTCTACCGCTCCCTGCAGGCGCTCGGGCTGGGGGATCAGGTCATGATCGATCTGGGCCTCGTCCATCGCAACGAATACTACACCGGCGTCATTTTCCGCGGATATATGGAGGGCAGCGGGGACACTGTCGTGTCGGGTGGACGTTACGACACCCTGCTGCAGCAGTTCGGTTCGCCGCTCCCCGCGACCGGGTTCGGGGTCAATGTCGACGCGGTCATCAAGGGTATGCTGGACAAGGGACAGGTCGAACCGCCCATGCTGCCCGAGGCTTTGGTTTTTGCGGAGGACGGCTGTGAAGCCGCGGCGCTGGACAAGGTGCGTACCCTCACCGAAGGGGGATCCTGACGGAGTTCAGTCTGCAGGAAACCCGCGGAGAGGCGCTCCGTTACGCGCGGGAACGGGGAATTCCGCTGGTATACGTCGTGTCGGCCGGCGGCGAGGACCGTGTCGAGGTCTGATCGAAAAGGAGATTGGGATATGAGACCGATACGCATGGCATTGACCAAGGGGCGTCTGGAAAAGGATACGGTGGCGCTGTTCGACCGTATGGGCTTCGACACGCGCGCCGTCAAGGAGAAAGGCCGGCGCCTGATCCTGCCGGTCGGTGAGCATCTGGAAGTGGTACTGGCCAAGGCCGCGGACGTCATCACCTATGTGGAGCACGGCGTATGTGACCTGGGGGTGGTCGGGAAGGATACCATCGCGGAGAGCGGCGGCAGTTTCTATGAGGTGCTGGATCTGGGCTTCGGCCGCTGCCGCTTCGCTCTCGCGGCCCTGAAGGGAACGCCGTTTTCGACGGCTACCACGTCAAGACAGTCGCCTCCAAATACCCGAACGTCGCCCGCGCGTATTTTTGGCCGGAAAGGGCTGGACGTCCGGATCATCAAAATCGAGGGCTCGGTGGAGCTCGCGCCGCTGCTCGGGCTGGCCGACGGCATCGTCGATATTGTGGAAACAGGATCCACCCTGCGGGAAAAACGGGCTGGAGGTGGTGGAGGACGTGATGCCGATTTCCGCCCGTCTGATCGTGAATATGGCCTGCATGAAGCTGCGCAAGGCCGAAACCGAGGATTTGATCGCCCGGATGGTGTCAGCCCTAGGTAACACGGAATAAATTACGCCTGACGGCTCTATAGAGAGACTATAAATTTGAAAGATCGGCATCCGCCTTTCTTTCAAACGGGTTTTGTGCTTTTCCCGTTCATAACGGACATGTTGGCCGCGCCAAAAGGCACAATTCCCCAGCCCGTGGAAAGGAATGAGCATGAATATGATAATGCCACTGGTGAAAGCGGATGGGAAAGCCGAATACGCCCTTCTCGAACAGCTGACCTCGCGCAGCGGGAGGTGGACCGCAAAGTGACCGCCGCTGTCTCGGCGATTCTCGACGGCGTCCGTTCCCGGGGGGGATGACGCCCTGCTTGAGTATACGCGGCAGTTTGACGGGGTGGATCCGGTTCTGGAACCCGTCGGGCGGGACCGGCTCGGGAGCTGGCGGCCGCCTGTGACCCCGGCGTCTATGCCGCGCTCGAACGCGCGGCGGCCAACATCGCGGACTTCCACCGCCGCCAGCTTCAGCAGAGCTGGCTGGATACCCGGAAAGACGGCACCATCGTCGGGCAGCGGGTTCGTGGCCTTGCCCGGGTGGGGATCTATGTGCCCGGAGGCACGGCCGCTTATCCTTCGTCGGTCCTGATGAACGCTATCCCGGCCCGCATCGCGGGGTGGAAGAGATCATCATGGTTACGCCGCCCCCGAAAAACGGCGGTTTCAATCCCGATGTCATGGCGGCGGCCTATATCGCGGGGGTGGATGCGGTCTATCTCGTCGGCGGTGCCCAGGCCGTCGCGGCCTGGCTTACGGCACCGCCTCGGTTCCGCGGGTGGACAAGATCGTCGGTCCCGGCAATATTTACGTGGCGACCGCGAAACGGTTGGTCTACGGGCAGGTGGACATCGATATGGTGGCGGGACCGAGTGAAATCCTCGTCCTCGCGGACGCGTCCGCCGATCCACGGTACCTGGCGGCCGACCTGATGTCCCAGGCGGGCACGACGCACTCGCGTCGTCCATTCTGCTCACCGATTCGGCGGAGATTGCCGAGCGCACCCTCGCCGAACTGGAAAAGCAGGTGCAGGCGCTGCCGCGCCAGGAGATCATCCGCCGTTCGCTGGCCGATTACGGCGCCGTCATCGTCTGCCGCGATATGGAGGAGGCGGTGGCGTTTGCCAACCGTCTGGCGCCCGAACACCTCGAGGTGATGTGCAGCGATCCGATGAGCTATATCGGCCGCTTGGACAATGCCGGTTCGGTATTTCTCGGGAAATACTCGCCCGAGCCTCTGGGGGACTACTATGCGGGGCCCAACCATGTCCTGCCCACCAGCGGCACGGCGCGCTTTTTCTCCCCTTGTCGGTGGACAGCTTTATCAAGAAGTCGAGCTTCATCTGTTATAATCGTGCCGCTCTGGAAGCGGCACGGGACGATATCCTATCCATTGCCCGTGCCGAGGGGGCTGGACGCCCACGCCCACGCCGTCGCTGTCCGGTTTGAGCGGGAACAGGCCTGATAAGGGAGTGTTGTTTATGTATACGCTGTGTGACAAGGCGGTCTCCTGACGCCGTACGATCCCTCCGAAGGGCGCTACCGGGTACGGATGGACGCCAACGAATCCTTCCTGCTGCCCACCGAACGGGACCGGGTCAGGATGGCGCAGGCGGCGGCCGATACCGCGCTCAACCGGTATCCCGACCCGCTGGCTGCAGAGGTCTGCGCCTCCTTCGCACGGGCCTATGGAATCCGTCCGGAACTGGTCACGGCCGGCAATGGGTCGGATGAGCTGATTTCGATTATTCTGTCGGTCTTTTGACAAAAGGTGAAAAGGTATTAACCTTGTCGCCTGATTTTTCCATGTATCGGTTCTATACCGCCATCACCGAGACCCCTGCGTCACTCTGAAAAGGACGAAAGCCTGTGCGTCCCGGTCGACCGGGTGCTGGATACGCTGGAGAAGGAGAACATCCGGCTCTTGATCTTCTCCAATCCCTGCAATCCCACCTCGGTGGGCCTTGGACGGAGGAGGTGCGCCGGATCCTCAGCGGAACCGACGCGCTGGTCGTGCTGGACGAGGCGTATATGGATTTTTGGGATCAGTCCCTGCTCGGTGAAGTGGAGGAACACGACAATCTCATCATCCTGCGCACCTGTTCCAAGATGCTGGGGATGGCCGCCCTGCGCCTTGGTTTCGCCGTGGCCAATTCCCGCTTGACAGGAGTGCTGCGGGCGGCGAAGTCCCCTTATAACGTCAACGCGGTCACCCAGGCGATGGCAAACGTGGTACTCGCTAACCCCGTCTATCAGGATGTCTACCGTGAACTTCTCATCGCGTCCCGGGACGGGCTGCTTGGCGGGTTCGGGGGCTGGAAGAGGACGGACTGGTCGAACGGGTTTACGACAGCCGCACCAATTTTGTCTATGTGCGGCTGAAGGACGCGGGTCGGATGTATGCGCTGCTTTGTGACCGCGGGATTCTGGTACGGCGGTTCGGCGACCGTCACCTGCGCGTCACCGCCGCCACCCAGGCGGAAAACGAAGAGCTGCTGGCGGTGATGCGGTTCCTGCTCACCCATCAAGAAATCCAGTAAAGCAAATATGCTTTACATGACAGGAGGGACGATTATGCGGATCGGAACCTATAGCAGAAGTACAAAGGAGACCACGATTTCGGCTGCACTGAACCTGGACGGCGGAGCGGTGGAAATCTCGACCGGAATTGGGTTTTTCGACCACATGCTGGAGGCCTTGGCCGTGCACGCGGGATTTGGGCTGACCCTGAAAGCCGAAGGAGACCTGAGGGTGGACGGACACCACACCGTCGAGGACACCGGCATCGTGCTGGGCAAGGCTTTGGCGGAGGCACTCGGGGACAAGGGCGGTATCCGGCGGTATGGTACCTTTTTCGTCCCTATGGACGAGTCGCTCGCCATGGCCTCGCTGGATGTCGGCGGCCGCCCGTTTTGGTTTTCGACGCCCGTTTTCCGGAGGAGTGGATTGGGGATTACGATTCCTGCCTGACCGTCGAGTTTTTCCGGGCGCTGGCGTTTCATGCCGGCATCACCTTGCATCTCAAGGTGCTGTATGGGCAGAATTCCCACCATATCGCCGAAGCGCTCTTCAAGGCGGCCGCCCATGCGCTGAAAGAGGCCGTAACGCCTGCCGAGGGGATACTCTCGACCAAAGGCGCCCTGGACTGACCGGCCACAAACCAGAATAAAGGGAGAGAACCCATGATCATTCTACCGGCTATCGACATCCAGAACCGCCAGTGCGTCCGCCTCGTCAAGGGGGATTTCGGCACGGCGCACACCGTGGCCGATGATCCGCTGGAAACCGCCGCTGCTTTCCGCCGGGCGGGTGCGGAGTGGATCCATATGGTGGATCTGGACGGCGCTCGGACGGGCAACCGGGTCAACGCCGACATTTTCTTTGCCGTTGCCGCCCAGAGCGGGCTGAAAGTGGAGCTCGGAGGCGGGATCCGCGACATGGAGACGCTCGAGGATTATCTGTCGGGAGGGATTTCCCGCTGTATCCTGGGTTCCGCCGCCCTCAAAAATCCGGATTTTGTCCGTCAAGCGGTTTCGCTTTACGGGGATCGCATCGCCGTCGGAATCGATGCGGTGGGCGGACGGGTGGCTGCTGAGGGCTGGCTGGAGGTCTCACAGGTCTCCTACCTGGAACTCGCCCGCCGGATGGAAGACATCGGCGTTCGAACCCTCATCTTTACCGATATCTCCAAGGACGGAACCCTGTCCGGGCCGAACCTGGAACAGCTGGAAGAGCTCGACGGGGCGGTCTCCTGCAGCGTCATCGCCTCTGGCGGTATCCGGGAACTCCGGGATATCGAACGTTGCGGGACCGCCGCCTGTACGGCGCGATCTGCGGCAAATCCTTGTACAGCGGGACGCTGGACCTCGCCGACGCTATCGCGGCGGCGGCATATCCGTCGGACCGGCTCGGGCTTGAGCGTTTTTTCAAAAAAACGCCGTTGGTTCCGGCTATCGTGCAGGAGGCGGCGACCGGCGAGGCGCTGATGCTCGCCTATATGAACCTGGGTGCCCTCCAGCGCACGGCCGATACCGGCACCACCTGGTTCTGGAGCCGTTCCCGCCGGGAATACTGGAACAAGGGCGCGACCAGCGGCCATGTGCAGCGTGTCGTCTCCATGTCCGGGGACTGTGACGGCGACGCGCTGCTCATTCGGGTGGAGCAGACGGGTGCCGCCTGCCATACCGGGGCGCACAGCTGCTTTTTTTGACACGATTTTGGAGGAAAATGACCATGAATGACACGATCCGCACCCTTTACGACACCATTCTCGACCGCCGCGACCATCCTTCCGACAATTCCTACACCCGGTATTTGTTTGACCAGGGATCGACAAAATACTCAAAAGGTGGGGGAGGAAAGCGCGGAGGTCATCATCGCCGCGAAAAATGGCCATCATGAGGACACGGTCGGTGAGATCGCCGACCTGACCTATCACCTTCTGGTCCTGATGGCGGAACAGGGGATCCGGCCGGAAGACGTATCCGGGCTCCTCGAACAGCGCCACGGGAAATCCGGTAATCTCAAAACCATGAAAACGGTGGATAAAAACACCTGAGGGGAGAGCGCCGATGTACGAACTGATCGAGGCGGGAGCCCGGACCTTTTATTTTGATGCCCCGGCCAAGGTGGGGGCCTATCTGCTGCCGGACAACGGCGTCCTGCTCATCGACAGCGGCAGCGACAAGGACGCCGCGAAAAGATCCTCCGCATCTGCGCTGAAAAGGGCTGGACCGTCTCCGCCATCCTGGCCACCCATTCCCACGCCGACCATATCGGCGGAAACCAGGTCATCCAGAACAAGACGGGCTGCCCGGTATATGCCAGCGAATTCGAGGCCGCGGTCGGCCGTTTCCCGATCCTGGTGCCGGTGTCCTTGTACGGCGGGTACCCCGTTAGGGAATTGTGTACCAAGTTCCTGCTGGCGAAAACGAGCGATGTCCGGCCGCTTCCCGATCCCCTGCCCGGCGGCCTGACGGCGATCCCGCTGCCGGGTCCCAGCTTCGATATGGTGGGTTTCCGGACCCCGGACGACGTCGTGTTTTTGGGTGACAGCCTGACGGGCGAACAGCTTTTAAAAAGCATCTGGTGCCGTTCCTGTACGATGTGCGCACCTATCTGGCCACGCTGGATGAGATCGAACGGCTCCCGGCGGCGCTGTATGTGCCGGCCCACGCGGACGCCGTCTCGGATGTCCGTCCGCTCGTCTCCCCTGACCCGTGACAAAACGATGGAACTCCTCGAAGAACTGGCCGATATTTGTGCGTCGCCCCAAACCGGCGAGGAGATCTTGAAACTTCTGTTTGACCGGCATGGCATGTCTCTGGATATCCTGCAATACGGCCTGTCCGGTTACACCGTGCGTTCCTACCTCGCGTATTTGAAGGAGGAAGGGCGGCTTACGGCGTATTTTCAGGAGAACCGGATGCTTTGGAAGACGGTTTCATAACGTCGTTTGACAATAGGCCCTGCGGCACTCTCCAAGTGCCGCAGGGCCCGTTTTTCTCTATCCATTGAAGAATTTGCGGAGGTATATGTCCATAAAAAAAGGGGGTCTTGGGCGCCTTTTCGGCTTCGGCCGTTTTTCCGTGGGGCGGCATAAGGACATTTCTTGGATCGCAGACCATGAGCAGGGAAGGGGATGATGGCCATGCACAGGGCACACGCCTCCGCCATATCCTGGTAGGGAGGTGATGTCAATGAACATCAACGACACCTTGCGCGGCATGGAACTCTGTGCCCTGGCCTACAAAGAGGTCCAGCCGCAGTTTCCCGGCATGACGCTGGAGGTCATCGACGACGAAAATGGCGTCCAATGTTATCTCCGCCGGCAGGGGCGATACCCTGTTCATCACCTTCCGGGGTTCCAATTCAGCCAAAGACTGGAAGGTGGATCTCACCTTTTTCAAAACCTGTATCCCTTTATGATATCTGCAACCCCAAAATCCGGGTACATTCCGGGTTCCTAAATGCCTATAAGCGGCCTTCGGTACGAAACCGGATTCACTGTGCAGTCACGTCCGACGTCCGGCATGTACGGGTGGCCGGCCATTCTTACGGCGCGGCCTTGGCCGTACTCTGCGCCGTCGACCTCGAATACCACTATCCCTGTCTGGATTATGAAGTCCTGCTCTTCGGCTGCCCGCGGGTGGGAAACCGCGCTTTCCGGAAATCTTACAACAAACGGGTATTTAAAACCCTGCGGGTCGAAAACAGGAACGACATTGTCGCAAAGGTGCCGCCAGCCCTGTGGGGCTTTCGGCATGTGGGGTGAAAATCCATGTGGGGGCCCCGCGGCTGCCCGGCGTGGTGTCCTTAACCAGCACCGTCCCCAGTATTACGTTGCCTCCCTGTTCCGCCAATTTTTACCACAAGGCCTTTTAATGAAAATTCGATTGACAAACCAGCTTGGCCGTGATATACTTATTGCCGTAATCACGACGTGTAACGGAGCTCACATGGGTTGTAAGTCATGTTCGTACGATGATTTACTGCTGTGTGGGTTTTTTGTTTGCCACACGATTACCACTATTTTTTTCAAGGAGGACCCACCATGTACAACGGCACCGTCAAATGGTTCAATGCGGAAAAAGGATACGGCTTCATCTCCAGCGAAGAGGCCGGCGAGGATGTGTTTGTGCACTTCTCCGCCATTCAGGCCGACGGCTACAAGACCCTCGCCGAGGGCCAGAAGGTCACGTTTGAGACCGAGCCTGATCCCAAAAACAGCAGCAAACTGCGCGCGAAGAACGTGAACGTCGTCGCGGAATAATCGGCGTCACACCCTGGTCCGCCTCTTTTATGAGGCGGACTTTTCTATACCGGGCACATCCGAGGCCCACTCCGCGAAAGGGTCCAGGAGGAGGGGCGGATCCGAGGGACTTATCCGGCGAGTTCCCGGAGCTTTTGGTATACGGCCTCGTAATTGGGATGGTTGCTCACCTCCGGCACCACCTCGGCGTATACCACCGTATCGTTTTCGTCCACCACGAAGACCGCGCGGGCGAGGAGGGCGAGCTCCTCGATATAGGTGCCGGTCGCCTTTCCAAACGGCGCTCCTTGTAGTCGGACAGGGTTCGGACGGCCTCGATGCCGCCCCCCGCCGCACCAGCGGGCCTGGGCGAAAGGCAGGTCGAGGCTGACCGCCACAATCGTCACCCCCGGCAATTCCGCCGCTTTTTCGTTGAACCACCGCACCTCCTGGTCGCAGACACCCGTGTCGAGAGACGGCACGGTCAGGAAGACCCGGATACCGCAAAGGTCGGTATCCCGCACTTCAGTGAGGGCCGTGTCGGTCAGGGTGAAGCCGGGCATCGTGTCTCCCACCCGGAGGGGCGGGCCCTGGAGGGTCAGAGGGCTGCCTTTAAACGTAATCATCGGTCATGCCTCCATATATTTAAAATTGGAACCCTCCTAGTATGCCCGGATTCCGCCGTTCCATGTGGAGGAGGCTAGCCGCCGGTTTTGCCGAACCGTTCGGCCCATCGGAACAGGCAGAGCCATTGGACATACCGCATATCGGCCGAGCGGAAATCCCGTGGCAGGCCCGCATCGCGCAGAGCCGCCGTCAGCTGGTTGCGGGTCAGGATCCGACGCAGGGCATCGGCTCCGCCGCCGAAACAGCGTTCGCAAAAGGCCGTGTACGCCCGGTGCTGTCCCCAGGGCAGGTCGGGTGCTTCCCTGCGCTTGAAATGGAAGAGCACCACTTCCACCCCTGGGGCCGGGTGAAAATCTTCCTTCGGAAATGATAGGCGATATCACAGTCAAACCATGGGGCGAGCAGCAGCGATTTCCGTGTCGTTTCCGGGCGGCCCATATAGCGTTTGGCAGCTCCCTTTTCCATAACCAGCCACGCCTCCCGGGGAGGATGGCTGCCCTGGGTCAGCCGCCGCAGGATGGCGGAGGTGATGGAAAACGGGATGTTGGCAAAACCACGTAATCGCTTTTGGGAGGGGCCAGGTGAGAAAGTCCTGGTGGTAGAGCCGGACGGGGCCTCCGGCCGGAAATGTCCGGCACAGCCGCTCATACAATCGTCCGTCCAGCTCCACGGCCGATACCCGGCCGCATCGCTGCGCGAGCGCGGCCGTGATATGGCCCTTTCCCGGGGCCGATCTCCACTACATGGTCGGTTTTGGACAAGGCCGCCTGATCGAGGATCCGTCGGATAACCGCCCGCCCGGTCAGAAAATTCTGGGATACCCACAGGGCGGGCTTCGCTCCTCCGCGCATGTTTCGGGACATGAAAAAGCCACCTCTTTCGCGTTCGACAATGCTTTTGGACGCAAAAAAGCACACGAACGCGAACAGAAACGGCCTGGAATTTTGATGTTCCAGGTCGGCTGTCTTCGTTTTCGTGTGCTTATTTCCGAATCCGCATAATCGAAATCTCCACAGGCGGCTGAGGCCTTTTCATTCAAGATACTTTCAATATACCGTTTGTGTCGCGGATTGTCAAGCCCGTCTCATCCCTTGCCGATCGCTCCCTTTCGGAATTCTCCGGCGAACCAGACGTCGGAAAGCGCGAATTCCCGCCCCTGGAGGTAGGGAAAGGCTGCCTGCCGGGCTGGTAAAATCGAATCGCAGCTTATAGGAACAAAGCGCCTGCTTAGTAAAGCCCGTTCCTCTGTTCAGAGCGTTGGTACCATATTTGCCGTCTCCCAGCAGGGGATGCCCGATGGAGGCCAGGTGGGCGCGGATCTGATGGGTGCGGCCGGTGAGTAGCTCGACCTCGAGCAACGAGAGGCCGTCCCGCTCCTCCAACACCCGGTAATGGGTGGCGATGGTCCGCGCACCCGTTTTGGCTTTTTCAGGATATAGACCCGGTTTTGCTCCTCGTTTTTTTCGAGGTATCCCTCAAGCGTCGCCTCCCGCGGCTCCGGCAGGCCATGGACGATGCACAGATAATACTTGTGGATTTCCCGGTTCCGCAGCTTGTCGTTGAGGATCCGCAGGGCCTCCGCGTTTTTAGCCGCGATGACGATCCCGCCGGTGTTCCGGTCGATGCGGTTGACCAGCGCCGGAGCGAACGCCTGCTCCCGTTCCGGATCGTATTCCCCTTTTTCATAGAGATACCGCTGCACCCGGCCGATCAAGGTGTCGCCGTATTCCCCGGCATCCGGATGAACGAGAAGCCCCGCCTTTTTTGTCGAGCAGGAGCAGGTTGGCGTCCTCATACACGATATCGAGCCGCCGGGAGGCGGATAGGAAATCGTATACCGGCGGGGTTTTTCGAGAAATTCGTCCCGGACATAGAGGGTAAGGACATCCCCTCCCGCAGCCGGTCGGAGATCTGGCAGCGGCGGCCGTTGAGCTCGATATCCTTTTGCCGGATGGCTTTATACATCATCGAGACGGGCAGGTTTTGATAGTTTTTTTGCAAAAACTTGTCCACCCGCTGCCCGGCGTCGTTCGGGCCGATGGTCACGGTCTGCATGGAGAGGTCCCGCCTTTCGTATGGCCGCTGGTATTTTTTCAGTATAGCACAGACTCACTCTTTTCAAAACCATTATTTTTGTTATACTGTTGCTGTGCAAAAATATGGAAATTGTGAGGATGCATCCTATGACAAAGGAACGTGCTCTGGAGATTCTCAAAGGAGGCCGGGGTCCTGCTGGAAGGCCATTTTCTATTGACGTCGGGCCGGCATTCGGGCCGCTATCTGCAATGCGCCCGGATTTTCCGGAACACCCGTTACAGCGAGGAACTCTGCGCCGCGCTCGCCGCGCATTTCAAGGACGACCGGGTGGACATCGTCATCGGGCCGGCCCTCGGCGCCGTCCAGATGGCGTACGAGGTCAGCCGCGCGCTTGGCTGCGAGAACTTCTTTGCCGAGCGGGAGGATGGCTCCATGACGCTGCGCCGCGGTTTTGCGATCGAGCCGGGACAGCGGATCCTGGTGGTGGAGGACGTCGTCACCACCGGCGGTTCTGTGAGAGAAGTGCTGGAGATCGTCCGGCAGGCGGGCGGCGAAATCGTCGGGGTCGGCTCCATCGTGGACCGCACCGGCGGCCGGATTGATTTCGGCGTACCCTTCCACTCGGTCATCTCGATGGAAGTTGAGTCCTATGAGCCGTCCGAATGTCCCCTGTGCAAAGCGGGTGCCCCGGCTCCCTACAAACCGGGCAGCCGGAAAAAATGACCGATTACGGGCAGGGAGGGGATTTTATGGGTGACAACGTCCATGACGGGCACCGTCAGCGGTTCAAAGAGCAATTTCTCCAGTCTGGCCTGGACGGCTTCAACTCCCACCAACTGCTCGAGATGCTGCTGTATTACAGCATTCCCCGCAAGGATACGAATCCTCTTGCTCATCGTCTGATGGATACGTTCGGCAGCCTGTCCGGCGTACTCGAGGCGGAATACGAGGAGCTGTGCCGTGTGGAGGGGTGACGCCTCACACGGCTATGCTGCTTTGCTTTTGCGGCAAGCTGTTCTGGCGGTATTATCAAGACAAGTACGAGGACGGCGTCATCCTGACCGGTACGCAGGATTTCGGCAACTATCTGCTGCCCCGGTTTTTCGGGCTGAAGCACGAGGCGGTCATCCTGCTCTGCCTGGACAATCGGGGCAAGCTCCTGCACTGCTCGACCGTGTTCGAGGGCAGCGTCAACGCCACTGAGATCCACACCCGGCTGGTCCTCGCCGAGGCGCTCAAATACAACGCCACCGCCGTCGTCATCGCCCACAACCATCCCCATGGGCATGCGCTTCCCTCCCGGGAGGACCTTGAGACGACCCGCCATCTCTGCCGTTGCCTGGGCTTGGTAGAGATCCAGCTTCTCGACCACCTGATCGTGGCGCAGAACGACTATATATCCATGCGGGATACCCCCTCCTTTGCTCCGATCCTCTGTGCCACCTGAAGCCGGATGGGAGCACGCCGGATCATGGGCGGACGAAAGAGGAAGGAGAGCCTATGCGGCTTTATCACGTCAGCGAAGACCCGGATATTCTGGTTTTTCCATCCGCGGCTTCCTAAAAGGGACGATCTGGATCCGTCCACCGGCCTGGTCTGGGCGCTGGACGAGGAACGGCTGCCAAATTTCCTGACACCGCGGGACTGCCCGCGGGTAGCCTATCACGTCGGCAGCAGGACATCGGCCGGGGACCGGGAGCGTTTTTTCTCTTCCAGCCGGGCACGGCATGCGCTGGTTATCGAGCAGAAGTGGTTTGACGCCATGCGGAATACCCGTCTCTATCTGTATGTATTCGATGGAGACGGCTTTGAGTTGCAGGACAGTGTCGCCGGTTACTATGTTTCAAAATGCACGCAGGTACCCGTTGCCAGACAGGAGGTGGACGACCTCTTCGGTGCGCTGTTCCAGCGTCACGTGGAGCTCCGGGTTGTCGAGAACCTGTGGGATATCGCCGACAGGGTACGGAGTTCCTCCCTGAATTGGTCCTTATGCCGTATGGGATACGCGCAGCCGCGTGTTTGATTGGAAACGGAGGACGCTTAGATGCGCCCTCCGTTTATTGGTATAGAGCCCATGATGACGGGATCGGGCTTTCATACCAGAGATCCCGGCCTTCTTCTCATACAGGAGGAGGCTAGGAGACACCGCTTTTTGCGGCGGTTTCTCCTTGCATCGCGCTTCCGGCTGTGATAGACTGATACAAAATGGGCGGGGAGGGGCTTTGGCATGAAGAAATTACGGGACTGGTGGGGATTGCTGTGGCCGATTCTTCCCCTGCTGGCGGGCCTCGCCATCCTGCTGGGACTGCGGGGAGATCATGCCGTCGGCCGGCATGCGGATTTTGTTCGTCTCCCTTCTCGTTTTGGCGGCAGCCGGGCTGCTGCTGTGGACGTTCCGTTCTCCCAACCGCACCGTCGGCTTCCTGATCCAGTTGATGGAGGAGGAAGCGGCTAAAAAAGAAAAAAGGCCTGAAAAAAGCTGCTCAGCGCTGAACTGGACGATTCCGGCCGCGCGCAATTGATGGGCACGGATTTCAGCAAGGTACGCGGGATCCGGCGCTGCCGGAACGATGCCGGTGGTCACGCCGTCATGCAGCTCTGGATCGGCGATGAGGTCGGCTTTCTCCGTCTCGCGTGCAGAGAGAAGGGGAAATATTATTGGTCGGTCGAGTCGTTCTGGAAGGAAGGGACAGGAGGCCCGCCGGTCCCGGACGCCAGGCCGGCCGCTTCCCCTTACCGGCACAGCCGAAACATCAACATAGCCGTTGGCACGTTGTCGGGTATGGCGGTCTTTTTCGTTTTCCTGATGGTGTTCACGTCGGGGACCGTATCGACCGGATGATGGAGGATATCACGGCCGCTTCGGCCGCTGCCCTTCGCAGCAACACCGAGATGGCGCTGCGGGACGGCCTGCCTCCGGAATTGGATTCTTTCCAGGAAGCGATACGGGAGATGACGGAGGAGATCCAGGGATATAAAATCGATTTTGAGGACTCGTTGGCGGCCATCCGGTATGGGGATGTTCTCAATGCCCGGACGCTGTCGCAGGACCGGGATTTCGGGCTGGAAAACGTCCTGATGACCCTGCGCCGGGGGAAGAGATGGCCGAAGCCTATTTCACCCAAATCGCCGGTATCTGCACCCGGGCGCATATGCAGGAGATTCTGGATCGCCATGAGGTGGAGCTCTCTGTACAGAGCCGGTATTTCGACGGAAAGCTCTTTTTATTTCGAGGCCGGCGACACCTCCCGCTTTTTACAGGTATACCAATATACGACTTCCTTGGGAGAGATCCTGCAGAAGAATCTGGATGCGTGGTATGTCGATGAAACAAACCAGCTGATATTCGAGGATGAAGCGGTTCTGGACCAATATAACGCGGCCTATTTCGAGATGCAGCGGCTGTTACAGGATATGGGCGGGTCCGCCGTCGTATAAACCCGGCCGGAAGAGGGTTCCACACCCATTCCGGCTTTGTCTTTTCATTTGGGGAAAAATCTGGTATAATGGACCGGAAGCTATCAGCAGATCGGGAGGGCAATGGGATGAAAATACGGGAATTGCTGGACGGCGGGCGGGTCACCCTGTCTTTCGAAGTCTTTCCGCCGAAGGCGGATGCCGATTTTGAGCCGATCCGGGAGGCTGTGGGGGCCATATCCGCCCTGCGCCCCGATTTTATGAGTGTGACCTATGGCGCGAGCGGCGGGACGTCGAAAAACACCGTCCGCATCGCCTCCTATTTACAGAACGGTTGCGGCACGACCGCGCTGGCCCATCTCTCCTGTGTCTCCTCCACCCGGCAGGAGGTGGCGGGCATGCTCGGCGAGCTGAAAGCCAACCATATTGAAAATATCCTCGCCCTGCGGGGCGACATCCCCGAACAGGGTGCTTTCCCCTGCCTGGAAATTATCAATATGCCTATCAGCTCATTGAAGATATCCGGAAAACCGCCCCCGATGTCTGCATCGGCGCGGCCTGCTACCCGGAGGGACATGTGGAATGCGGAAGCAAGGAGCAGGACATCCTCTATCTCAAGCAGAAGGTGGAGAGCGGCTGCGATTTTCTGACCACCCAGATGTTTTTTGACAACGGCGTGCTGTACAGCTTCCTGTACCGGATTCTCGCCCGAAATATCGAGCTGCCGGTCATCGCGGGGTCATGCCGGTGACGAACGGCCGCCAGATCGCCCGGATCTGCCGTCTGTCCGGCACCTCGCTGCCCGCGCGGTTCCGCATGATCGTGGACAAGTTCGGGGGAATCCTGCGGCGATGAAACAGGCCGGGATCGCCTACGCCACCGAACAGATCATCGACCTGATCGCCAACGGGGTGCGGGGGATCCATGTGTATACCATGAATAAGCCGGATGTGGCCGCCAGCATCGCCGCCAACCTGTCCCACATCCTTGGCCGGGAGGCATCCGGGGTATGACGGCCGACCGGGGGACATCTACCGATATCTCGGCTGCCGGGACAGCCAGCCTCCCGCCGAGCTGCGGCAGATGGTAGAGGACTGCCTGGCCGCGCTGGAAAAGGCGGTTGCTCCCCGGCGGGTTTACCGCTTGTATCCGCTGGATGAAGCGGTGGAAGGGACGGTGCGCTTCGGCGGGCTGTCCTTAGATAGCCGGGACCTGGCGGCTCTTCTCGAAGGCTGCGGAATGGTGGCGCTGCTGGGCGTTACGCTGGGCCCGCAGGCCGATACCCTCATACGCCGCTCGGAGAAGCTGGAAATGAGCCGGGCGGTCGTCCTCGACGCCTGTGCCTCGGCGCTGGCTGAAGCGCAGGCGGAGGACTGTCAGCGGGAAGCGGAGGCGGCTTCGGGGCTGCGCGCCGTGGGGCGGTTCAGCCCGGGATACGGCGACCTGCCGCTGGAAGAGCAGGGACGGCTGCTCGCATTGCTCGATGCCCCCAGGCGGATCGGTCTGACCCTGACCGGGGGCGGGATGCTCGTGCCGGTCAAATCGATCGTGGCCCTGGCCGGATTGAGAACGGGAGAGCCGGCCGGCGTCAGCAGAATCTGCGGAGGGAAATGTGCCTCCTGCGGGAAATCGGACTGTCCCTATCGGGCGGTTTTAGGATCATGAAAAGATGGAGGTGCCGGCGTTGAGCGGCTTGTGGGAACAATGGGGAGGAACCTGATTCTATTTGACGGGGCGATGGGCACCATGCTCCAGCAGGCGGGTCTGCCGCAGGGCACGATGCCGGAGGGCTGGAACGTGGAGTGCCCGGACGCGATCCGCTCGATCCACCGCGCCTATCTGGACGCGGGCTGCGACGTCGTGACGTCCAATACCTTCGGCGCCAATGCGCTCAAATGCGAGGGCACTCCCTATACCGCCGCCGAGCTTGTGGGGCAGGGCGTCCGCATTGCCCGGGAAGCGGTGGAGGAGAGCGGCCGGCCGGCCAGGGTCGCGGTGGATATCGGACCGACGGGCAAACTGCTCGAGCCGCTCGGGGATCTGGCGTTCGAGGCCGCCTATACCTTGTTTGCCGAGATGGCAAAGGCGGGGGAGGAGGCCGGCGCCGATCTCGTCCTGATTGAAACGATGAACGATCCTTACGAACTCAAGGCGGCGGTGCTTGCGGCGAAAGAGAACACCTCCCTGCCGGTGGTGGCCACCATGATTTTCGATACCAAGGGCCGCCTGCTCACGGGCGGCGGCATCCCCGCCGCCGTGGCCCTTCTGGAGGGGCTGCGGGTGGACGCGCTCGGGGTCAACTGCGGTATGGGGCCGGAACAGATGAAGGGACTGCTTTCTGAGCTGCTCGCTTGCTCCTCCCTGCCGGTGGTGATGAATCCCAATGCCGGCCTGCCCCATTGTGTGGACGGCTGTACCGTGTTCGACACGGGTCCTGAGGCGTTCGCCGCCACGATGGAGGAGCTCGCTCGGATGGGCGCCTGGGGATCGGAGGCTGCTGCGGCACCACACCGGCCCACATCGCGGCGGTGGCGGAGCGCTGCCGCACGATCCAGCCCCCAGCCGATCCGGCCGAAAACCCGGACGGTGGTGTCCTCCTACGGCCGGGCGGTGGAGATTGACGGCCCTGTCCTTATCGGGGAGCGGATCAATCCGACCGGAAAATCCAAATTCAAACAGGCGCTGCGGGAGGGCGACATCGGTTATTTGCTGCGGGAAGGGATCGCCCAGCAGGAGGCCGGTGCCCATATCCTGGACGTCAACGTCGGCCTGCCCGAGATCGACGAGATGGCCTGGATGACCCGGGCGGTCCGGGAGCTTCAGGCGATACTCGACCTTCCCCTGCAGATCGACACCGCCGACACCGCCACGCTGGAGGCGGCGATGCGGCTGTATAACGGCAAGCCGCTGGTCAACTCCGTGAGCGGCAAGCAAGCGTCGATGGACGCGGTTTTCCCGCTGGTGCGGCGATACGGCGGTGTCGTGGTAGCGCTGACGCTGGATGAAGACGGGATCCCGCCGACGGCCGAGGGACGGCTGGCGGTGGCGCGCAAGATCGTGGAGACCGCCGCGTCTTATGGCATCGATAAAAAGGATATCCTGGTGGATGTCCTGACCATGGCGGTCAGTGCGGATCCGAACGCGGCCAATGTGACGCTCGATGCGCTCCGCCTGGTGCGGGAGGAGCTCGGCGTCCACACAGTCCTGGGGGTGTCGAACGTCTCGTTCGGTTTGCCCCGGCGGGAGACCGTCAACGCGTCCTTTTACACGCTCGCCCTGCAAAACGGGCTGGATGCCGCGATCCTCAATCCCTGTTCCCCCGGTATGAAAAGGGCGTATCTCGCCTATCGGATGCTCACCGGACAGGACAAGCAGTGTGCGGAATACATCGCGGCGGCCGCCGACACGCCGGCAGAATTGGCCGCGGCGGCTGCCGGGCAGACGGTCCTGGGACTTCATGAAGCCATCGTCAAGGGGCTCCGGGAGCAAGCCTTTGAGGCGGCCGGCCGGCTGGCCGAGACGACGGAACCTCTCGCGGTCATCGACAGCGAGCTAGTCCCCGCCCTGGACGAAGTCGGGCGTGGGTACGAACAGGGCCGGTTTTTTCTGCCGCAGCTTCTCATGAGTGCGGAAGCGGCAGGAGCCGCGTTTGAGGCGCTCCGAACCCGGATGGACGCCGCCGGCCGGAAAACCGAGAAGAAAGGCCGTATCCTGCTGGCAACGGTGAAGGGCGATATCCACGATATTGGAAAGAACATCGTCTGCGCGCTATTGGAAAATTACGGTTACGACGTGGTCGACCTCGGCAAAGACGTGGATCCCGCCCTCGTTGCAGAAACCGTCCGGGAGCAGGGGATCCCCTGGTTGGCCTCAGCGCCCTGATGACTACCACTGTGCCCAGCATGGCGGAGACCATCCGTCTGCTCCGCCAGGCGGACCTGCCCTGCAAGGTGGTGGTGGGCGGCGCTGTGATCACCCAGGACTATGCCTCACAGATCGGGGCGGACCGGTACTCTCCCGACGCCATGGCGACCGTGCGGTATGCCAGGGAAATTTTCGGGCAGTGAAAAAAGCGGATTGTCAAATTATCTACTATTTTCAGAGCGGAGGCTTTAAAATCCGCAAATTATACGAAATTAGTATAATTAAAAAATTGTCCATGATTTTTTGAGGGAATCGTGTTATACTATCTACGAATCGGAACAGAAAGGATGAGCGCTCTATGGCGAGAAAACTGACGGAAAAGGTCTCCTGGGTGGGTAAAATCGACTGGGAGCTCAAACGGTTCCACGGTGACGAATATTCCACCCATCGCGGGTCTTCCTATAACGCCTACCTGATCCGGGACCGGAAAACGGTCCTGATCGATACGGCCTGGCTGCCCTTTGATCATGAGTTTGTCAACAACCTCAAGCGGGAAATCGATCTCAAGGACATCGACGCGATCGTCATGCAGCATAACGAGGTGGATCACAGCGGTGCGCTGCCCGCCCTGATGCGGGAGATCCCGGATACGCCGATCTACTGCACGGCGAACGGCGTTAAAATTCTGAAAGGCCACTACCACCAGGATTGGAAATATGTACCGGTCAAGACGGGGGATACCCTCGATCTCGGGAGACGACGCTCACCTTTATCGAGGCGCCCATGCTCCATTGGCCGGACACCATGTTCAGTTACATGAGCGGTGAAAACATCCTCTTTAGCAATGACGGTTTCGGCCAGCATTTCGCCAGCGAGTCCCTGTACAACGACATGGTGGACAAGGGGGCGCTGTATGAGGAAGCCACCAAATACTATGCCAATATTCTCGCGCCGTTCAGTCCCATGGTCAGGCGCAAGATCGATGAGGTTCTGGGAATGAACCTGCCGATCGACATGATCTGCCCGAGCCACGGCCTGATCTGGCGGGATCATCCGGAACAGATTGTGGAGCAGTACCGGAAATGGGCGGACAACTATCAGGAAAACCAGGTCAGCATCGTCTACGACACGATGTGGAATTCCACCAGACGGATGGCGGAAACTATCGCCGAGGGGCTCAAGGAAGCCGATCCGGGAGTGACGGTGAAGCTTTTCAACGCATCGAAGAGCGACAAGACCGATATCGTCACCGAGGTATTCCGCTCCAAGGCGATCGTCATGGGCTCGCCGACCGTCAACAACGGGTACCTGTACGCGATAGCGGGTATCCTGGAGCTGATCAAGGGCGCCAAGTTTAAGAATAAGAAGGCTGCGGCCTTCGGCAGCTACGGCTGGAGCGGCGAAGCGCTCGCCCTGATAAACAGTGAACTGAAGGATGCCGGCTTTGATGTCGTGGATGAGGGCCGGCGGATCAACTGGGTGCCGGATGAAGCGGCGCTGGACGAGATGCGGGCCTATGGCCGCATACTGGCTGCAAAATTCCAGTCTTGACATCCTCCGATCCGTGTGTTATGCTGCTTTTATTCGATTAAGAAAGGGAGGGATTTCCTGTGCGCAGACTGTATGGCCCGATCCTGGCAGTGATGTGGCGTCTGCGCGCGTTCGAGGGGAATCCTGAGGGTCCCGCTTCTTTTAATGTTGTGCAAACGGCTCTTTCGCTGCGGCGGAAGGGCCGTTTTTTTATGTCTGATATCGGAAATAGGGAGGAATATCTATGCTGCGGCTGCAACAGGTTCATATCGCACTCAAAAACGACGGACGCGATCTCGTAAAGGAATTTAGCCTTACAATCGGACCGGGGGATAAGGCGGCGGTCATCGGGGAGGAGGGGAACGGAAAAAGCACCTTGCTGCGTTGGATCGCTGATCCGGACAGTGTGGAAAATTATGCAGAATGCGAGGGGTTATGCCATTGTACCGGGACGATCGGCCTCCTTTCCCAGGAGAACGGTGTCCCCGGAGATAGACGGGTTTCGGATTATCTGCAAGGGGTAGAGCTTTACGGTGGTCTGCCCGTCCCCCTGTGGAAGATGCACGGAGATATGGAGCTTTGGACGAGCACACGCCCCTTTTCTGTCTTGTCCGGGGGCGAAAAGGTCAAGGTGCGCCTGGTGCGTCTGCTGGCCGGGTATCCGGACGTGCTGCTTCTTGACGAACCGACGAACCATTTGGACCTGGAGACATTGCGCTGGCTGGAAGAGTTTATCCGGGCAGTGCCTCAGCCGGTTTTGTTTGTCTCTCATGATGAAACGCTGCTGGAAAGAACCGCAAACGTCATCGTCCATCTCGAACAGATCAAGAAAAACACGAATGCCGTTACACGGTCGAGAGAACCGGCTACCGCGCGTATGTAGAGGCCCGTTCGGCCCGTCTGGACAAACAGGAGCAGGTCGCCAGCCGGCAGCGGGCCGACTATGAAAGCCAGCAGGCGCGCTGGCAGCAGATTTACAACAAGGTCGAGCATCAGCAGGCGACCATTACGAGGGCCAATCCGGGTGGAGCCCGGCTGCTCAAGAAAAAATCCATGCATTAAAGTCGCAGGAAAGGCGTATCGAACGGCAGAAAGAGGACTTCGAGGAGATCCCCAGCGTGGAAGAGGCGATCCGGCTCGCGTTTGACGGTTGTCCGGCCCTGCCGAAGGGAAAACGGATTCTAGACTGGGAGCTGCCGGTCCTGAAGGCCGGAGACCGGATATTAGCCCGCCACCTCCGCCTGCATGTGACGGCCGGAGAACGGTGGCGATTGTGGGGGAGAACGGGTCCGGAAAGACGACCTGCCTGCGCTCGATTTGGGCCCTTCTCGCTTCCAAACCGGAGCTCCAGGCCGGCTATATGCCCCAGGACTATACGGAAATCCTGGATTACAGCCGGACGCCGGTGGACTTTCTGGTGCCGTCCGGGGAGAAAGAAGCGGTGACGAGGGCCCGGTCCTGCCTAGGAAGCCTGCGGTTTAAGCCGGAAGAGATGGAACAGGAAATCGGGGAATTAAGCGGCGGACAGAAAGCCAAAGCTGCTCCTGCTCCGTCTGATGCTGGACGGGTCGCAGGTGCTGGTGCTCGATGAACCGACCCGAAACCTGAGTCCCCTATCCAATCCGGTGATACGCCGGTCTCTGGCGGCGTATCCCGGTACCATCCTGTGCGTCAGCCACGACCGGAAATTTTTAAACGAGGTCTGTACGGAGGTGTATCAATTGACGGAGGACGGGCTGTGTCCTTATACCTTGCCGAATGGCTATTGAACAGGGCCGGGGCTCCGGACACGGAATCCAACCATTGATGGGTGGGTCAGGGATATCGGCAGGTAAAAGGCAATCCGAGGAAAACTGGCAGCGTTCCATGTGTTGAACGGTCTCTCTCCGTATGGTATGATAAACACGAAACCGCAAAAAACGTTTTGACAAAAATCAGTTTTTGTCAAAACGGGATGATGTCCGCCGTTTTGCCGGACATTTATGTGAAAGGATGGACCTATGCAAAAACAATTTTGGCGCAATCCTGCGCTGTTCATATCCGTTTTGGCGGCCTTGATGCTCACCGCCTGTACTCCGGTTTCCGAGCAGACCGTTCCTTCCAGCGGAGGGCCGGCCGCTTCACAGACGGAGACTGTATCCTCACAGACAATGGATCAGACAAGCGCCGCGGCTGCAGAAGACGTCGTGACATCCGTCGAGACGGAACAGACGGGCGGAAGTACCGGGCATACCACTCCTCCTTCCCATAAGGCTCCTGCCGCACAGGACGAAGACTGCTGCCGCGACAGATAAAGCCATTGCCGAAAAAACGACGACACGGACGACGGCACAGACCGGCAGGGAACCGGTGGGGACCGCCACGACCACCCGTCAATCCACCACCACGGCGGCGCCGTCGGTCAGCCCGGCCGAATACCGGCAGGAGGTGCTTCGCCTGGTGAATATCGAACGGGAAAAAGCAGGCAGACAGCCTTTGAATCCCGACGAGAACCTGAATCAGGCGGCACAGATGCGGGCAAAAGAAATTGTGAGCGCGTTTTCTCATACGCGGCCGGACGGGCGGGATTGCTTTACCGCCATGAAAGAGGCGGGGGTATCCTACCGCGCTGCCGGGGAGAATATCGCCAAGGGGCAAAGAACCCCGGAACAGGTGGTGGATGGTTGGATGAAGTCCGACGGCCATCGGGAAAACCTGTTGAGTGCCGATTTCGGCCGGCTGGGCGTTGGTTATCATGTGGAAAACGGACGCACGTACTGGGTGCAGCTGTTTGCGGACTAAAACAGAACAGGCCGCCGAATGCGTCTTTGACGCGTCCGGCGGCCTGTTGCCGTTTCCGAGAAGCTAACTGATGTAGGATGCTAAGAGCTGGCTATCGGTTCCGTCGGTTTTGATGACATACAGCCTGCTGCCGTCGGTGTTGTATCCAATCGCCTTGGAGCGCCGCCGATATTGACAACCTTTATTTTCCGCATCATAACATCCGCCCCCGCTGAATACGCGGGGGCGGATGTATGAACAGCTCAATATTGGTCGATGGGCAGGCCCTTTGGCCACCCGGGATTCGGTGGTGCCGTCGATGTAATAGCAGTCGAGGGTGGTCCGCCAATTGTCGGGAGCGGCCCACCTGACCGCATTTCCGATGATTTTCAGGATATCGGGATGGCAATATACCGGATTGGTTTCGTGGCCGGGCTGGAAATAAAAGATTTTGCCCGCGCCGCGCCGCCAGCAGCAGCCGGAGCGGAACAGCTCCCCGCCGCGGAACCAGCCAGCAAACACCAGCTCGTCCGGCCGGGGAATATCGAAAAACTCGCCGTACATCTCTTCCATCGGCAGCTCGACATTCATCGGAATTCCTTTGGCGATCGGATGACCGGGATCGACGCACCACAGCCGCTCGTAATCGCCGTCCCGGCAGCGCAGGGAACAGGTGGTCCCCATCAGCAGGCGGAAGGGCTTGGAATAATGGCCGGAATGCAGGACGATCAAGCCCATGCCGAGCAGCACCCGGTCGGCCACGCGGCGGGCCAAGTCGTCCGGCACCAGATGGTGTCCGGCGTGGCCCCACCAGATCATCACGTCGGTGGTGTTCAGCACATCGTCGGGAAGACCGCACGCCGGCTGATCCTGTGTGGCGATCCGGACATCGAGCTCATCGGGGCTTTTTGCAGATATTCCGCGATAGCGCCGTGGATCCCGCGGGGATAATGCGCCATCTGCTCCGGGATTTCCTTTTCGTGGATGTTTTCGTTCCATACCGTGACACGAATCATGGCAGACGCCTCCTCCGGTTAAATATCGCAGTGGATGACCTCGCCCAGGCGGTCGGACTCAAAAAGTGGCCTCCATGAGTTTCATAACCCGCATGGTTTCCTCCGGTTTTACCCGAAGCTCCGCCGTGCCGTCGAGCACGTCGGCGAGATTGCGGTAGAAGATATCGTAATCGGACTGGTATTTGTCCGCGTCGAGCTCGATCTGCTCGATGGTGTCCCTGGCCCGGGGGCCATGGTCTTGGTCGGGCCCGCCTTGGTGTATACGATGTCTTCCTCCCATGTGATCTCATGCTCCGCCGCCCGGATGATCCGGCCCTGGCAAGACCAATCGTCGATGAGCAGGGCTCCGCGGTCGCCGCAGACATACCAGCGGGGGACGCTGGCATAGTGGCTGGTCCCGACCTCGATGGTGACCATCACACCGTTGTCGAACTGGAGGAACGCTTTGAAACCGTCGTCGCACTCTTGATAATTGACGTGGTACATCTTGCAGAAGACCGACGTGACCTTGTGGGGAGCATACATCATCACGACCTGGTCGAGCAGATGGACGCCCCAGTCGAGCATCATGCCGCCGCCGGCCACGGCATACTGCCGCCAGCCCTCCGGGATGCCGCGGGAGCCGGTGACGCTGGACACGATCTCAAACACGTTGCCGAGCAGCCCGGCGTTTACGGTTTCGAGCACAGCGGTGTAATCCGCGTCGGCCCGGCGGTTCTGGTGGACGGTGAAAGGCTGCCGGTACGGCGGGCCGTATCCATCATGGTTTGCAGTTCTCCACTGCTCATCGCGACCGGCTTTTCGCAGACCACGGCCTTGCCCGCCTCGAGCGCCTGGCAGACCTGAGGCATGTGGAAATTGTTCGGCGTCGCCACTACCACGATGTCCACCGCAGGATCGGCGAGCAGCGCTTCAAAGCTCGGATAGGCGGTGGTGATGCCGTCCTCGCGGGCGGCGTCCATCCGGGCGGGATTGATATCGTACACGCCGTCGATGCAGACGCGGGGTGTTTGACAGATGCCGGTTTTGTGCCAGCGGCCCATGCCGCCGTAGCCGACGAGCGCGGCCTTATAGGTTTTCATTGTTTCTCCAGTCCCTTCTCTTTACGGGATGCGTGCCGGTCAGGCCCACCACATGGCGGCGGGATCCTCGGTGATCATGACGATTTTGAGGAACGCAATGGCCTTTTCCAGTCCTTCCCTCACCGACATCAGGCCGTCCTCGTGCTCGATACTGACCGAGCCCTTGTAGCCGATGCACTGCAGGGTGGACATCATGTCCTTCCACATCTGGGCGCCGGTGCCGTAGCCGACGGTGCGGAATACCCAGCTCCGATCGAGGACATTGCCGTAATGGCCGGTATCGAGTACGCCGTTTTGGCCTTGTTGGCGGGATCCACCCGGGTGTCCTTAGCATGGAAATGATATACCGCGCCTTCCAGCTCGCGCAGGGCCATCACTGGATCCATGCCCTGCCAGATCAGATGGCTGGGGTCGAAATTGGCGCCGATGATGTCGCCGACAGCCTCCCGCAGACGGAGCAGGGTGGCGGGATTGTAGACGCAGAAACCGGGATGCATTTCAAAGGCGATTTTGGTCACGCCGCAGGACCGGGCGATTTCGGCGGCTTCCTTCCAATAGGGGATAAGGACCTGATTCCACTGCCAGTCCAGGATTTCGCCGTAGTCCTCCGGCCAGGAGCAGGTGACCCAGTTGGGTCGTTCGGAGGCTTCACAGTCGCCGGGACAGCCGGAGAAGGTGACGACCGTATCCACGCCGAGCTGTTCCGCCAGGCGGCAGGTGTCCACAAATACCTGGTGATACGCCGCGGCCTTTTCTTTATTGGGATGGACCGGGTTGCCGTGGCAGGAGAGGACGCTGATTTCGAGGTCAAATTCCTTCAGCAGGTCCTTGAATTCGGCGATTTTGTCGGGATTGTCGAGATAGACCTCGGGTTTCAGATGGTTGTTATTGGTGTAACCGCCGGTGCCGAGCTCCACGGTCTGGACTCCGAGGGAATGCAGGTAGGCGAAGGCATCCCGGGCGGTCATACCCTGCAGCGGGACGGTGAGAACTCCTAGCTTCATACGGAACACTCCTTTTTTAAGTTATATGTTTATGTACCCACTATGCGCAGAACCCCTGGAAAATACACGGACGGGTTCCTGCTTTCATTATACCGCAGCTGCGCGGTTTTTCAGCAACTTTTGTCCGCTTTTTTGTAAACTTTTTGTAAACTTTTTAGCATGGGGAAAGGGGAAGCCGTTGTATCGCGCAAAAGACGCCGCAAACTTTCAGTGGAAAAACCGTGATAGGATTGAACCAGGCGGGATGGCGGGATTGACAGGATATGTCGCATAATATATAATTAAAAACAAATAACAATGGATAAATTTGGCGGATATTTAAAGAGCGATTGCCATGTTGAGGTAGAAAGGATAGAGTGTAATGAAAAAATGGTATTTGGGGCGGCACTGTTTTTGGGCGGCGTTTTACTGCTGTCGGCACAAATAATTGGGGTTTGGGATACCCGGTTGTCGATAGTCACCATTTTAATTGGATTATGCGGCGCAGGGATCATGGCTTATGAAGCCTTTTTCAAAAAATAGGCAGTAGGAAAGGGCCCCACACAGGTTCGACACGCCTGTGTGGGGCCCTTGGAATTCAGGGAGTGGATGGCGGATAGGGTGGGATACGGAGGAGGGGAAGACGGCGGAACCGGCCGGTGACGGCGGTTTAACAAGACGATGAGCAGCACGATGCCGCCGCTGATGCAGGCGCCCACGACGCCGGCCAGCAGCACCGACGAAAGATCCAGGCTGGGAGACGCCTGTGTATACACCTCATCCCGTATGACGAAGCTTTCGATCATATCCATGCCTCCCTGGAAGAGGGAGTCGTCCGTGACGCCGTTCTGCATGGTAAAGGTGATGGTATACACATATTTTTTGGAGGTCAGGGTGTAGGAATACTGGCGGGTGTCCGCCATATTGCCCTGGATCACGTATTGGATCTCCACGTCGACGGCGATGGCCGGATAGTCCCCGACCGTCGTCCGCGATGTCCGGATGGCATTCACGGTCGCATAGGAGTCCGCATACATCGAGGCCATCTGACGGTCGATTTCATCGACAAACTGGCTTTCCAGGTCCGACAGGTAGGCTTTGTCGACATCCCAGACATTCAAATGCTGTTCATTCCGGTTGACCACCACGTTGATATTGGCCGCCCCATCCTCGGTTTGCCACAGATAGCTGTCGCCGGCCCGCTGAAACCGGCTGTCGATCGTCATTTCAAAGGTCTCGTCGCTGAAGGCGGACGCGCGGCCGCTCATCAGCGGCAGGACAGCAAAGAGAATCAGGATGGATACGAGCCGCTTTTTAAGAATCATTCCAAACACCCCTCTTTTGTATGAGTCAGAAGATCCGTGTGGTTCAAATGGCGGCCGTCAGACGCTTCCGCACTTCGTCCGGGCCGAGCAGGCGCATAATCGCGCACAGGTCGGGCGTATTGCGCCGGCCGGTGACGGCGATGCGCAGAATGGTGCTGATATCCCCGGCATGCCCTTTCCAATCCCCGGGGTTTTTCTTGTATTCCCTGACCTCGGGGCAGAAGCCTAGGGAGGGGGCGAGGGCCTTGATCCGGGCAAACCAGGCCTGCTGGTCCTCCTCCGGGTCGTATGCCTCACGGTAAGCCGCCAGGACGGCGGCAATGTCCTCTTTCGGCAGGGTGTCCGGATAGACGAGAGCGGCCGGATCGGGCGCGGCATAGAAATAGGCGGCATATTCCGGTGCGTCGCTCCATTTGGCCAGATCCTTGCGGGGCTTGGGACCGCCGCGGTCGATGGAAAAGACCGACTCGGCGTAGTCCGGATCCTGTTCGAGCAAGCGGCTGAAAGCCGGATCGTACCGCTCGGCCCACCGGCGGATATGGCCGGTCACGGCGGGAGCGTCCATCCGGGCGATGACGTTTTTGCACACATCGCTTAACTTGTCTAGATCAAACAGCGCGCCGGACACGCTCATTTTCCTCAGGCTGAAGGGAAAGGCCCCGCGGGAGGCGTCGGGGTTGTGCTTGCGCCATTCCTCATAGTCGCTGTTTGCGACCGTCATCAGGTATTCGCGCACCCCCTCGACCGGGTACCCTTTCTCCGCGTAGAAATGCATCGCGGCCTCGGGATCCTTCCGTTTCGACAGCTTGCGCTTCCCGCCGCCGTCTTCTTTCAGGATCGGGCTGACATGGGCGTATTTCGGGGCCTTGAAGCCCAGGAGCCGGAACAGCTGCAGATGCTTGGGCACGGAGGAAAGCCATTCGTCGCCCCGGATGACGAGGGTGGTGCGCATGAGATGATCGTCTACGGCGTGGGCAAAATGGTAAGTGGGGATGCCGTCGGATTTGAGCAGGACGAGATCCTCATCGTTTTCCGGCATCTCGATGGTGCCTTTAATCAGGTCGTCAAACCTGATCCGCCGCTCCGGATCCCCGGAGCCCGCAGACGCAGCACATAAGGTTCGCCTGCCTGGACTCTCCGGGCTGCCTCTTCCGGGGACAGATTACGGCAGGAGGCGAAGGAGCCGTAGTAGCCGGTGCGCAGCTTATCCGCCTCCTGCCGCTTCCGGACCTCGGCGAGCCGGTCGGGCGTACAGAAGCAGGGATAGGCGAGCCCTTCCAGCACCAGTTTTTCGCATAGGTGTGGTAGATCGGGGCGCGTTCGCTCTGACGATAGGGGCCGTAATCCCCCGGACTTCCCCGGTGCGACGAATCCCTCATCGATCGTCAGGCCAAAATCGGCGAGACCGCGGAGGATATCCTCCGCGCCGCCTGCGACCTCCCGCTTTTTATCCGTATCCTCCAGCCGGAAATAAAAAATCCCATTGGAGGTGTCGGCGGCCAGCCGGTTGACCATGGCGGTGAAAAACACCCCAGATGCAGAAAACCGGTGGGGCTGGGCGCGATCCGCGTCACCCGTGCCCCTTCGGGCAGGGAACGGGGCGGATACAGCGCCTCGTATTCCTCCGGGGTTTTGAGCGGCCCGGGGAAGAGGGCCTCCGCCAGTTTTCCAGTGCTGTCATGGACATCATGCCTTTCCGCGTCGCATTAGCCGGTATGGACGCTATATTGGTTCATTTTACCGTTACCGCTTGAAAAAGTCAATGAGAGTATGGTAAGATACCATTATATGCGGGGATTGCTCCGCAAAATCAACCGGAAGGTCGGATCCAACATGCTGTCGTTCTCTTTTTGCCGAGCGGGTGCAGAATCTGAACCCCTCCGCCATTCGTGAAATTCTCAAATATTCCGCCGATCCAGAGGTCGTGGGCCTCTCGGCAGGCAACCCGGCCCCCGAAGCGTTCCCGCTGGAAGTCATCGCGGACATTTCATCCCGGATTTTTCGGGACCGGCCCATCGATGCGCTCCAGTACGGCACAACCGAAGGCTACGGCCCGCTGCGGGAGCGCCTCAAAGCGTACCTGAAGCAGAAACACGGGATCGGGCGGGCGTTCGACGAGCTCCTGATCACCAGCGGCGCCCAGCAGGCCATCGAGCTGGTGGCTAAAGTGCTGTGCAACCCGGGCGACGTGGTGCTGTGCGAGTCGCCCAGTTTTTTGTGGGCGCGCTCAATTCCATCAAATCCCTCGGCGCGCGGCTGGTCGGCGTGCCGCTGGAAGAGGACGGGATCGATCTCGCGGCGCTGGAAGAGGCGCTCAAAACCGAGCCGAACGTCAAATTCCTCTACCTGATCCCCAATTTCCAGAACCCCTCGGGCATCACCACCAGTCTGGAAAAACGGAAGCGGATCCTGGAGCTCGCCCAGCGCTACGGGTTCCTCGTGCTCGAGGACAATCCCTACGGCGACCTGCGGTTTGAAGGGGAGCATGTTCCCGCGGTCAAATCCTTTGATGAAAACGGGTATGTGGCGTATGTCGGCAGCTTTTCCAAGGTGCTGTCGCCCGGCATCCGGGTAGGGTATGTGATGGCGCCGTCCGCCCTGCTGGCGAAAAAAATGATCGTGTGTAAGCAGGGGAGGATGTCCATACTCCTATGTGGAACCAGATGCTCGCCGAAGCCTTCATGCGGGAAACCGATTATGAAGCCCATCTGCGCCGGCTGCAGGAGATTTACCGCAAGGAAGCGCAGCTGATGATTGATCTCGTGGAAGACCATCTTGTGCCCGCGGGAATTGCGTATCATCCCATCCAGGGCGGTCTGTTCCTGTGGTGCGACCTGCCCGAAGGGACGGATATGCCGGAATTCTGCACGCTGGCCGTCCGGGATCACAAGGTAGCCGTAGTGCCGGGCAATGCCTTCCTGACCCCGCCCGACCTGCCCTGCCGGTCTTTCCGTATGAATTTCTCCACCCCCACCGACGACGCGATGTGCAGAGGCCTTTCCCGGCTGGGCGCCTTCGCCCGGGAGTATCTCTAAAATTGAGCGTGCCGTACCGGCCGCATCCGAAAGGAACGAACTCGTATGCCGAACCTGTCCGAAACCCTCCCGGCCCGCAAAAAACGGGCCCTCAGCCTCATACAGCCCTCCGGGATCCCGACCCTCGGCAACTACCTGGGCGCTATGCGCAACTGGGTGGCCCTGCAGGATGAATTCGAGTGCATTTTCGGCGTAGCCGACCTGCATGCCGTTACCGTACGGCAGGAGCCGGCCAAGCTCCGCCAGCGCACCTATGAGGTATACGCGTTGCTGTTGGCCGTGGGCCTCGACCCGGAAAAATGCCTGGTGTTTGTCAGTCCCAGGTGCCCGCCCACGCGGAGCTTTCCTGGCTGCTCGGCTGCTGTACCCAGTTCGGGGAGCTGTCCCGGATGACCCAGTTCAAGGACAAATCCCAGAAGCACGCCGATAACGTCAATCTCGGCCTGTTTGCCTATCCCACTCTGATGGCGGCGGATATTCTGCTCTACCGTCCCGACGCCGTGCCGGTCGGAAAGGATCAGAAGCAGCACTGCGAGCTGACCCGGGATATCGCCGGGCGCTTCAACAGCCTGTACGGTGACACCTTCCTGCTGCCCGAGCCTTATATCATGCAGAACTGCGCCAATGTCCTCTCCCTCCAGGAACCGACGAAAAAAATGTCCAAGTCGGACAGCAATCAAAACGCTTTCATCTCCATGCTCGATGACCCCGACACTATCCGGCGGAAGTTCCGCCGGGCTGTGACCGACAGTGAGGCCAAGGTCTGCCGCCGGGAGTATAAGCCGTGTGTCGGCAACCTGATGGAGATCTACGGCGCCGTCACCGGCCATACCTACGACCAGATCGAGGCGGAGTTTGACGGACGCGGTTACGGCGACTTTAAGGCGGCCGTCGGCGAGGCCGTGGTCGCAGTGCTCGCCCCGATCCAGGAGCGGTTCCGGACCTGGATGGCGGACAAGGCCCAGCTCGACGCTTTGATGAAGGTACAGGCGGAACGGGCTGCCGTCCTGGCCGGCAGGACCTTGAACAAGGTCAAGAAAAAAATGGGGTTTGTCCTGGCCTGAGGCAAATCACCCGGCTGGAAGTGAGACGCCGAGAGGCGCAGAAAGAAGGATGTCGCGCATGAGTGTGGACCAGCTCATCCATTTCAATTCCAACGAAGAATACGAGCGCTCGGTTTTCCAATTCGTTCAGATGACGGGCAACATGTCCATTAAGGAAGCCAAACACGCCATGGACGGGCTGGTGGAACGGACCCTGGCCAAACAGAATTTTCTGACCTACCGCTGCGGGGGCGGGCGGAACCGCCAGAGCAGCGTACTCTATGTTTTCGACACCGGCTACCGCTTTTCAGAACAGCCGGGAGCGCATCTTCGCCCACACCCTGAAAAATACGCGGCGTGAGGAAAACGGCAGTGACTATTACGGTCTGTTCATTCAGCGGGAAAGCCTCCTGCGGGACGATATCCGGTCGAAAACGGGCTGCTGGCACATCGGGGACATCGTGTTCAGCGACATGAACGAGCTCAACGAGCTGTTAGGCCGTCTGGCGGAAGAGGCGCTGTATGAAAACTGGCGCTTCACCAATTTTCAGACCAAGATCACCCATCCAATTCTGAAAAATTATCTGGAAAACACCTATTTCCAGCTTTTCCGCCAGGGCAAGATTTATATCAACGAAGAAGAGGAAAAGATGCTGCTCAACACCGGGCTCATCGACGCGTCTTTCAACGAGCTCTATCTCGTATGCGATGTCGTCCCGGATTCGGCGAGGGGACCCACTGTTCCGGCAAGAGTACCGGAACCCGGAGATTTACAAGTCCAGCAACCGGGTTTTCTGCAATTATTCCCGCAACGCGCCCCTGGAGATGGCGACGTTTTACGACGATCCCGGCGACCTTCTCTTCAACTGGGAGGTCGCGCAGAAACCAGGCGGGATCAACATCGCCGACGAGCATATTTTCCAGGATAATATGAACCGGATCAATCTGGGGCTTCGGGATCAGGCGCTGCGGTTCAATTTTGACAATTTGCAGGATATCGCCCGCTGCCGGCAGATGTTCGAAGGAGCCCTCAAGGCGTCCCTCGAGCTGTCCAAGCGCAATTACAAATTAGTGGCGCCTCAGTTCTGGCCGGCGACCGGGAAGATCCAGTTCCTGATGCCGATCTACCTGGAGGGTGTCCAGGCGATCCAGGAGGGGGAATCCAAGGAGGTTCTGCCCCCGACGGTGGCGCTGAGTATGGAAATGGTCCATGGGCAGTATATCGGAACCACCATCCTGACCCTGGACATGGCTTACCAAAACGCGCGGCTGATCGCCCGGCCGGACGGCTTCTGGCTGGACGCGACAAAGATATTCGCCACTTCGAAAAACGAGGGATAGGGGGAGGACCTGTGTTTTTGAGGGGGAGTGCCGCGAAACGGATCGCCTGCTTCGCGGCTGCGGTCTGCGCTCTGGTCGCTCTGTCCGGCTGTGCGGCTGAGGACGGCGGAGTGGACAAAACGGCGCCCTATGTGACGGTCGGCGGTCAGCAGGTGGAGACGATGACGTTTTCGCAGGGCGAACTGATCGGCCGCGCGGAATACCCGCCGGTTTTCGCCATATATCTCAATGAACATGTCCCGCTGGAGACCTCCATTGGTAGGGAGGTCCTGTTCGATCTGTCGCAGTACGGTCCCGCAACATTGATCATTGAGGATTTTTTGCTGGACGAGAAAGGGGATATCCGCTATGAACAGCTTCGGATGAATACGACGCTGGATGTCCCGTATTACAAGACCTCCAATGTATCCGCTTGTGGAGCATTCGGCGTCGGTGATCAGTTCTGTCTATGAGGCGGAGGTCCTGCGCGGTATTTGTGTCCGGACGACCAATGAGTCGGACAATATGTATGTCTTTGTTTTGAAGGTCGACCGTACCGGCGGGTAAACCGGCACCAGGCAAAAAGTCCCGTAAAGCATTTTAGCTTTACGGGACTTTTGCGTTTTAGATATGTGAAGAACGGTGCTCATATACCTGTTAATTCATATATCCGGGTATAGCCCAGTCCCCGGAGAATTTCCGCGACAGCGGCACCGCTTTGTGCGTCGGGAGGGAGGAAGAACACGGTTTGCCCGGTATCAGCCATCTTCGGAAGCGCATCTCCCAATGAGGAGAGCGGCATATAGATTGCTTCATCCGCGTGATTTTCCAGATAGGCCTCCTCCGGGCGCAGATCGATGAGCAGGGCCCCGCTTTCGAAATACGGTTTCGCATTGTCGTAGGACATCGACGGGACCATTTCCGGCGCCGTTGCAGCCGGAAGGCTATCCGGCTGTCCAGCCGGTTTGCCGTATATCTCCACGGTGCTGGTGGTTCCGGAGGTCCCGTCCAGCGTCAGATTACCGCCGCCTTTGCCGGATGTACCAAGCAGCGTGTGCTCATCCGTTGTGCCGGCCGTGCCGTTATCCGGGGATGTCGTGGAGCCCGCAGCGTTTTGAGCGTCGGCTGTTTGCTCCGGAGCGGCCGTATGCTGCGGCAAAAAGGAGATCCGTGGACTGGGACATGTTCTCCCAAACCGGGAGAATCAGCAGGCATACCACAACGGCCGCAGCGGCGGTGACTAACAGCGGACGAAGCAAATTTCGCCTTGAAACAGAGGTGGGGAGGCGCCTTCCGCAGCTTCTGCACGATCTGTTCCGAACGAAGCCCTTCAGGGATGCGCAAGCCGTCGCCGCGCAGAAGGCGGCGAAGTTCTTCCAGCTCCTGCCGGTCATCGGGGAGACGTTTTCATGAGTGGTATCCTCCTTTCCCACGAATGTGTGGTCGTCAGACAAGACGCAGCGCAGTTTTTTGATGCAGCGGGACAGGCGCGAGCGCAGAGTCCCTTCCGGCCGTCCCATTATACGGGCGATTTCCCTGCCGGAGAAGCCGCCCACCGTCGCCAGGAGAAGAAGACGGCGGTCCTCTTCCGGCAGATCCGCGATCGCTTCATATAGCCGGATCGCCTCGTCGCTTTTTTCGGTAAAATCGCTTACCGACAGCTGCGCGTCTTCCAGGGGATTCTGGCCTCGCTGCCGGCAAAGATCCCGGATGCCGCGGTTGCACCGCGCGGATAAAATCGTGAAAATCCAGCAGCGGAATGCGCCGGCGTTTTTCAGCTTCCGGATGCCGCGGAACGCCTCAGGGCGGTTTCTGGACGGCGTCCTCCGCCGCCTCGGCATGGCCGAGCTGATAGTAGGCGTAGCGATACAGGTCGGTGTATACGTATTCGTACAACCGCCCGAACGCTTCCACGTCTCCGCTTTGAGCCTGTGCGACCAAAGCGGCGGTTTCTTCCGTAACTTTCACGGTCTCAGCCCCCGGCTCAATGATATAGTGGCGCCCGCGCGGCATTTTGTTGCAGCGGATGGATTAAGGGAAAGAGAAACGGCGGCCCAAAAATTTCTTTTTCGTGGTGGAATGACGTTGCATAACCGGCGTGAATCTGTCCAGAATAGAGATAGATGCCCGGCAAAGCGACAGAAAAACAGCCGGCGAACGAACGGAATGGAGGATGCATCTTGAGCCGAATGCGTAACGATAGAAAATCCGGGTGGAAGCGCTTTTTCACCGGAAAAGGCTTTTATGTGGCGCTGGCCGTCTGTCTGGTGGCCGTTTTGGGGTGGCGGTGGCCACCTTTGTCGATACCCTGCCTAAAACGCAGGAGGAAAGCAGCGGCACACCGGGCACGAGCAGCCCCCTCGTCACATCGCCCACGACCGAACAGCCGGTAGACAATCCGGTAAGCGATGTCCCTTACGAGAGGCCGACCACCACCACCCCCACCACGGCCGCTACCAAGCCGCCCACAACACCGGTGGATACGAAACCGGCCGATCTGTTCATGCTGCCCATCGGCAATGAGGTGCTGAAGCCCTTCAGCGACGGACAGCCGGTATATTCCGAAACCATGCAGGACTGGCGGACCCATAATGGCACCGACTTCAAGGGGAAAAGGGGACGGAGGTCAAGGCGGTCGCCGACGGGACAATCCTCAAGGTGGAAAACGACCCGCTCTGGGGTCCGTGATCGAGATCGACCATGGCTTTCAGATCATATCCCGTTACTGCGGCGTAACGGCAAAAGAGCTGACGCAGGGTCAGAAGGTCAAGGTCGGCGATGTGATTGGCAACCTGGCCGAAATCCCCGTGGAAATCGTCGAGGAGCCGCATCTCCATCTCGAGATCCAGATGGAGGGGAAATATGTGGATCCGGTCGCGGCCATCGGCCGGGAAACGAAATAAAGAAGCATAACGTGCCCTCGGAAACCGCCTGAAGCGGATCGGTAAGAAGGGCAGACAGCGGGCGGATGGATCATCCGCCCGCTGTCTTTTCTGCAGAACAGGGAAGGGATCGACAACTAGTATATCATACAACCGGGAGCAGATGCAAACGAAACGAAAGCCCATCCGGTTCGCCGATTTGGCAGAGAGAACGGAAATTTTGTGTAATCGAGCTTGCAATTTGCAAAAATAAGGAGTATACTGGAAACACATGAATATTTGGCAAACCTGCTGAAAGGCAGAGACGCAAAGCTATAGGGCCTTCGTCCTCGGACATGGCAGCCAGTTGCGACCGGTGGGGATGGATCCGTCCAGTTTGGTCGGTTCATCCCTTTTGCCTCCCTGACTTTCCTTCGTTTGCCTCTGCCATGGAAAGGAAGAATAGGACATGAAACGGATGAAAGGTGGGGCGGCCTTGCCGTGACTCTCGCCCTTCTGCTTGGCCTGGCGGCTGTGCCGGGGGTTCAGGCGGAGGATGAGCCGATCCAGATTACAGGGCTGGAGCAGCTGGACGGGATCCAGTCGGGCTCCTATCAGCTCGCGGCGAATCTTACTATTCCGGAAAACGTGATTCTGACCGTGCCGAGCGATGTGACAATCACCATCGACCTCAACGGCCATACGGTTTCGAAACCGACCGGAACCGGCCGGATCTTGGAGAACGCCGGAAACGTGACGATCAATGACTCGAGCACGGACAAGAGCGGACTGGTCAGCGCCTATCGCAACAATGTGGGCAACACCGGCACCATGGTAATCAACGGCGGTACCTTCGAGACCCACTGTAATGTCGGAGGAACGACGCTGTACAACGGTGTCGGTGGGACCATGACCATCAACGGATGCGTTGTGAACGCGGATTTCTTCGCGATTAATAACGAAGGTGACATGGAGATCAACGGCGGCGAATTTCATTCGACCTCTACGAACGAGCCTGGAACCTTCGCTTATTGCGTGCGCAACTACGCCAATATGACGATTAACGACGCGACGATCACCGGCATCCAGGGCGCTCTGGCTTCGGCCAGCGGCGTTTTGAAGGTATATGACGGCCATTTCTCGACCGAATGGGGCAACAGCCGTTCCTTCTACGCCCTGTACATCGCGGGGAACAAGATGTCGTGACCGGGTATATATACGGCGGCACGTATTCCAGCCCGAAATACGCCATCTATATCGGCAACGATAACAAAGGCGGCGACGGCGGCATCAACGCCGACGCGACCACTTTCGTTTACGGAGGCACCTATAACGGCGGGATCTCCGCGATCTACCGCGCTCAGCAGACGGGCAACCCATATGTCTCAGGCGGCACCTTCCGCAAAGGCGAAGCCCCCAACGACACCCCGGATCCGGTCGTCGAAGGATATATGGCGGAGGGCTGCGTCTACGATGCCGCCACCGGCAAGGTGACGGATCCCCGCATTTTCTCAGTCGCGTTCGACACGGAACTGGTGACTCTCGCGGAAGGCGGTTCGATGATGCTGCAGGCGACGGTGGAGGCCGGGGCCGACGCGGACAAAACCGTGAGCTTTTCGTCCGACAATACGGCCGTTGCCACGGTAGCGCCAAACGGGTTGCTGACGGCTGTCTCGGCCGGCAATGCGGTTATCACAGCGACAGTGGGGGATAAGAGCGCCTCCTGTTCGGTCGTCGTGGTCGGAACACCCCAGCTTCCCACCGTGGATCCGGAAAAACCGGCGGAAAAGGTAGAGATCGGTGTGGCGGACGGCAGCGCCGAGGTGATTGACGATACACTCACCCAGATTGTGGGGAAGGTACTCAATGACATGGACATCGGCGAAGCGGTTGACGATCAAACAAAAGCGGCCATCAAAGAGGCCGTCGAGCAGGATAAACCCATCACCATCGTGATCAAAACCGAGACGCTTGCCCCCTCACAGGTGGATGCGGACGATGCGGCGAAACCGAAGCGGTGGCAGGGGCCGGCGCGGAGGTGGCGCAATATCTGGACATCTCTATGATCCTTCAGGCGGACGGCCGGGAGATCGGCACTCTCAACCGGCTGGTCGGATCTATCACGGTGCAGGTGGCGATTCCCGCCGATCTGCTCGCGGACGACCGCGTCTTCTATGTCGTCCGTGTACACGACGGCGTGGCGGAGAAGCTGGACACCGTCGTGCAGGACGGCGTGGCGTCTTTTGAAACCGATCGTTTCTCCACGTATGCGTTGCTGTATGAGAGTACATCCCTTCCCGGCGACTCGGACGCTTCGGTTCCCGCCGATTCGTCCACGCCTTCGATCCCTCGACTCCGACCACCGGGCGGCAGGATATGTGGCCGGTCGTGCTGGCCGCTGTCTTGATGGCTCTGAGTGCTGCCTTGGCGGTAGTCGCAGGCCGCCGGAACCGTAAAGCGAGCCAGATGAAGTGATTTTCGGCACGGTCCGATGAAATGTGAACAGGGCGAACCGGAAGGTTCGTCCTGTTTTTCGGAATGACCGGCTATCTAAAAGGTATGCTGGTGGGTTGAAAACAGGGAAAGACGGCTTGTTTTAACACAGTGTTCATAGAAGGGATCTTGTAATTCCGCCTTGTCCGTGCTATACTGACGAAGAATTCTGCAAAGGCGAGGAGGCCTTCTTGATGAACGGCTGGCATATCGATACACGGTGCGTGCAGGAGGGGTGGAAGCCCGGAAATGGGGAGCCGCGGGTGGTTCCCATCGTCCAGAGCACGACCTTCCGTTACGAGAGCGCCGAAGCGCTCGGCGATTTGTTCGACCTGAAAACCAGCGGAGACTTTTATACCCGCCTGTCTAACCCCACCACCGGCGCGGTGGAGGCGAAAATTGCGGCCCTGGAAGGGGCGTCGGCGCCCTGCTCACGTCGGCGGGGCAGGCAGCCACCATGCTGGCGGTTCTCAACATTGCCCGGGCGGGAGACCATATCGTCAGCGCCAGCGTGGTGTATGGCGGCACCTTCAATCTGTTCCATCGGACGCTGCGGGAGATGGGCGTGGATGTGACCTTTGTGGAACCGGGCGTGTCCGACGCTGAGCTGAGGCGGCCTTCCGCCCGAATACCAAGCTCCTGTTTGGGGAAAGCCTGTCCAATCCTTCCCTCCACGTGCTGGATTTCGAACGGTTTGCCGGGCCGCCCACGCGCACGGAGTGCCTCTGATCGTGGATAACACATTCGCTACGCCGATCAACTGCCGCCCGTTCGAACACGGCGCGGATATTGTGGTGCATTCCACCTCGAAATACCTGGACGGCCACGCCACCGCCCTCGGAGGGGTGATCGTGGACTCCGGCCGGTTCGATTGGGCCGCACATGCGGAAACGTTTCCCGGCCTGACCACTCCCGATGAAACCTATCACGGTGTGACGTATACCGATCATTTCGGGCCGGCCGCTTTTATCGCGAAGTGCCGCTGTCACCTCATGCGGGACATGGGGCTACCCCAAGCCCGGAAAACGCGTTTTTGCTCAGCATGGGCATCGATACCCTGCATCTGCGGATGGAGCGCCATTGCTCCAACGCGCTCCAGGTGGCACAGGCGCTGACAGAGGACAGCCGGATCTCTTTGGGTGCGGTATCCCGGCCTTCCGGGGACGACCAATACCCGCTTGCGCAGAAATATATGCCGGGCGGCACCAGCGGCGTCGTTTCTTTGGTGTAAAGGGCGGACGGGACGCGGCCTGCCGCTTCATGAACGCGCTGAAACTCGCGGCTATTGCCACCCATGTCGCGGATCTGCGCACCTGTGTGCTCCATCCCGCCAGCACCACCCACCGCCAGATGAACGACCGGCAGCTCGAAGAGGCAGGCGTCAGCCCCGACCTGATCCGTTTTTCAGTGGGCATCGAGCACCCGGACGATATCCTTGCCGATATCCGGCAGGCGCTCGGCGCACTTTGAGCTGGCGTACTTTGTACTGTGGCAGCAGACGGCCAAAGCCGTTTTTTGCAGAATCTGCTTTATGAGAGTTGAAAGGAGTCGAGATGTATGGCTAACCGCATTGTTCTCAATGAAACCTCGTATCATGGCGCTGGCGCCATCTCCGCCATTGTGGATGAGGCAAAGGCCCGGGGATACCGCAAAGCCTTTGTCTGCTCCGATCCCGATCTCGTCAAATTTGGGGTTACGGGAAAGGTGACCGCCCTGCTGGAGAAGGCGGGTCTTGCCTATGCGCTATACTCCGACATTAAGCCTAACCCCACCATCCAGAACGTCCAGACCGGCGTGTCCGCTTTTCAGGCTGCGGGGGCGGATTATATCATCGCCATCGGCGGAGGCTCTTCCATGGACACCGCCAAGGCCGTGGGCATCATCGTGCGCAACCCCGAATTTGCCGATGTGCGCAGTCTGGAGGGCGTGGCTCCCACTAAGAACCCCTGCGTGCCGATCATTGCGGTCCCCACCACGGCCGGCACGGCTGCCGAGGTGACCATCAACTATGTGATCACCGACGAGGAGAAGAAGCGTAAATTCGTCTGTGTGGACACCCACGATATCCCGGTCGTCGCGGTCGTCGATCCCGAGATGATGGCGTCCATGCCAAAAGGCCTCACTGCCGCCACCGGCATGGATGCCCTGACCCACGCCATCGAAGGCTATATCACCAAGGCGGCATGGGAGATGACCGATATGTTCCACCTGAAGGCAATCGAGCTGATCGCCGGCTCCCTGCGGGATGCCGTGCGGAACACGAAGGAAGGACGGGAGCAAATGGCCCTGGCCCAGTATATCGCGGGCATGGGCTTCTCAATGTGGGACTCGGCATCGTCCATTCCATGGCTCACGCTCTCGGCGCTGTGTATGATACCCCTCACGGTGTGGCAAACGGCATCATCCTTCCGACCGTTATGGAATACAATGCGACGCCACTGGCGAAAAATACCGCGCCATCGCCAAGGCCATGGGGGTCCAGGGGACAGAAACCATGACGCAGGCGGAATACCGAAAAGCCGCCGTGGATGCGGTGCGGCAGCTCTCCGCCGATGTGGGCATCCCCCGCCGATCTGGGGGAGATCGTCCATAGGGGAGGATATCCCCTTCCTGGCCGAGTCGGCCGCCAAGGACGCCTGTACCCCGGGCAACCCAAAGATCCGACGATAGAGGATATCGTGTCCCTGTACGAATCCCTGCTTTGAGTTGTTCCCGCCATCCGCCCGTCTTCCATTCATACGGAAGGCGGGGCTTTGTATCCCTGTACCTTGCCGAAGCGGTTTCGATGTTCTCGAAATCATACACAGTCTTCGGATATGTTCCATAAAAATCCATATACTCATTGCAATATCTTATAAAAATGGTACAATCTATCTACCGGGTCTCGTGGGGACCCGGTATCACAACATGCGGCACACGCCGCAAACGACAGGAGGAATCCGCATGGAAACCAGAATTCAGGAGATCGCCGCCCGTGGCAACAAAGGCATCAAAATCGGCATTATACCAGGGCATTTTGCGACCAACCATTCTCATGTGAATTATTACGTGGATATGACAAGCATCAAGAGCCGGTACCAGATGGCCAGGCTGGCCGCGGCGGAGCTCGCTGCGGCGTATGCAGCGGCGACGCCTATCGATACCATCATCTGCCTGGAAGGCACGGATATGCTCGGTGCGTTTTTGGCGGATGAACTGTCCAAAACCGGGAACAGGGGACCGAATACCGGCGCCGATATCTGTGTCATCGCGCCCGAGCTCAACGCGAATAACCAGATGATCTTCCGCGATAACACACAGAAAATGATCTGGGGCAAACGCATCCTGCTCCTCATCTCCTCCGCGTCGACCGGAAAGACGATCAACCGGAGCATCGAATGCCTGCAATACTATTCGGGCCAACTGGTGGGGATATCCGCTATTTTCAGCGCCATCGACCAGGCGGGGGAGATTCCGGTCAATGCGATATTCTCCGCGCAGGATCTGCCGGATTATCGGACCTCTCTGTCCACCCAATGTGAGCAATGCCGCGCACATCAGAAGATCGACGCCATCGTCAACAGTTACGGCTACTCCAAAATCTGACGAATACCTTCACGCAAAGGATGGGCGGATATTGAAGGATTTGATCCTGTTTATCAACAGCGGCGATACACTGGTGGATGAGTCCACCGAAATACGGGACGATACCGGCGTGGTCGTGCAGGCGGAACTGATCCCAGGCGCCGCCGAAGCGGTGAGAACGCTGTGGCGGCAGGGCTACCGCATTGCCCTGGTGGCGGATGGACTGCGCGCCTCTTTTGACCGCATATACCGGCAGCATGGGCTGGAGGGCTGCTTTGAAGCCAGGGCCATATCGGGGACCTGGGGGTCTGTAAACCCCATGCGCGGATGTTCATTTCCGCGATGGAACAGATGGGGCTTACCGATGCCGACAAAGACCGGATCGTCATGGTGGGCAACAACCTCGAACGGGACATCGCAGGGGCCAACCGGCTGGGGCTCACCTCCATTCTGATGAGCTGGACGACGCGGTACCGCCTGCAGCCTCGTGTGCCGGAGGAGACGCCGGATTTTGTGGTGGCCCGTCCGGATGAACTGCCCGCCCTGCTGGCGGAATTGGACCGGCAGATGAAAAAACGCCGGGATCCGGCGTCCGGTTCCGCCGTTGCCGGACGGTAACAGATAAGCCGTTTTCTCCACATCTGGAGCTTGTTGCTCTGCCGGCAAAACGGGTGGTTTTATTTTTATGAAATGATGACCACTCAGACACCCGGGTCCCCTCTCTGTATGGCGTAGGTTCAGGTGCCGGCGTTTACGCCGATTTTCTTTTTTGGAAGTCGGCGGGTACGGAATCTTTTGAACCAACGCCCATACATAAAAGGGCTACGGCCCCGAGGGCTTGGATGGCTATAAAATCATACTGTACAAGACATCGCTCCGCGGAAAACTCCGCGGAGCGATGTCCTATCAACGATCAATCCCCGCTTGGATTCTCCGAAAGGAGAGGCACCTTTCCATAGAGGCGAGGCCGGCGGGCTTTTAAGAACGTTTGGTGAAAATGGTTTCCCTTTTTCCGGCATGGCTGAAATGATGGACGCTCAGGACCAGGCCGATACCAAGGAAGAGGGTGAGGACCGAGCTGCCGCCCGAGCTGAAGAAGGGGAGAGTGATGCCGAGAACAGGCAGCAGCCGGACGGTCATCCCGATGTTGATCACCGACTGGAAGCCGATCAGCGACATCATGCCCACGCATATGAACATGCCCAGGCGGTATTGGCCGCCATGGCGTTGCGGAATATGGCCAGCACGATCAGCACCAGCAGGGCGATCAGAAGCAGGGAGCCGACGAAGCCGAACTCCTCTCCCGCAACGGTGAAGATGAAGTCGTTGTTCCGGGCATAGAGCTGATGCCCCCGCCTTTGAGATAGCCCACCCCCACAGCTGGCCGGATCCCATAGCCGTCAGGCCGAGCTGCTGCTGCCAGCCGGTGCTTTCCACATATTGATCGACGAAAACAATGCTCAGGAACCGTGCCTTTTTGTTCTCGTCCAGACGGCTCCAGAGGACCGGGACAAGCCCCAAAACCCCTGCAAACCCGATCAGGAAATAAAGGGGTTTGAGACCGGCGGCGAACATCATCCCCATGAAAATGCAGAGGAAGATGGCGGCGGTGCCGTCGTCCCCTGCGCGAAAACCAGAAGGGCCGGAAACAGGCCGTGAGCGCACAGAAGAAGGACGGTCAGCGGCCGGTTGATATGTTCGCGGACCCTGGAGAGGTGGAAGGAAAAGGTGATGATAAACGCGATTTTGAGAAGCTCGGACGGCTGGAAGAGAAAGGTCTTTGGCCCCAGAGGGATTTCCAGCCAGTTTTGATCGTCAGTACCGGGCACACTGTACCCCAGGGAGGTGAAGGTCAGCAGCACCAGCAACACCGATACTCCGGCGAGAAAGGGCCAGAGGGACGCGATGAACTCGTAATCCAGCCTGGATATGACCAGGGCGGCGACGATGCCCAGCGCGATGCAGACGAGCTGCATCAGGCAGTCGGAAAAGCCGCCCCCTGCGCTTGTCGTGGCGGAATACACCAGCAAAAAAGCCGTAGGAAGCCGCGAGGGGTACAGAGTATGATGAGGAGACGGTCGGTCTGCCGTATGAACATCCCCACCGCGCGGGTGATTTTTCTGAGTGTTTTCAAGGCGGCCTCCTGTAACGATGAAGATAACTTTGAACATATGTAATCCGTTCCGACACTTTTAGAGGTCCGCAAAGCGTCATGCTTTTTTCGGGATTACACAGATTTTTCGCAAACCAGCAATGCGTGGCCCGCCAGCCCCGTGCAGCGACTCGTACCTGCCGTTTTGGGGCTTGCGAAAACTCTTTGGTCTGAAGCCGACAACCGGAATTTCTTTCCAACTGCTCACATTAGGAGTATTATACCGTTTTTGCGTCGCTATTCAAGTTTCCGTCTTCCCACTTTATGAAAAAATGTGGTATAGTTTAAGAAAGTTTATCTTTTTGAGGAAGGAGAGGGCGGCCGTGCAGTGGGAAACCTGTTCTGAAAGGGAAACGGAGGCGGCGGGAGCCCTGGCTGGCCGCCCGGCTGCATCCGGGCAGTGTGGTGGCCTTGTACGGCGGCCTCGGAATGGGAAAAACCGCGTTTGTCCGCGGCATGGCCGAAGGGATGGGCCTTTCGGCCGAAGTATCGAGCCCGACCTTCGCGTTGGTGCACGAATATGGGGGCACGCCGCCTCTCGTGCATTTCGATATGTACCGTGTGAACGGGTGGGAGGATCTCGACTCCACCGGTTTCTTTGACTATATCGGCCGGGGAGCGGTTCTCGCCGTGGAATGGAGCGAGAACATCGAAGCCGCCCTGCCCCCGACGCCATCCGGGTGCGGTTCGAGGCGCTGGGGGAGACAAAGCGCCGGATTACGGTCACAGGCGTGGAGGAGGACAGGTGCGGATGAACACGACACAGATGGATGAAACCGGGAAAGGGCAGCTCATTCTGGCGCTGGAATCGTCGGCGGGACCGGCCTCCTGCGCCTTGCTGCGTTGGAACCCGAAGGGGACGAACCGGCTTGTAGCAAGTGCAGCAGCACATACGGGATTGACACACAGCCAGACACTCCTCCCAATGGTGGGCAGCCTTCTCCGCCATGCGGGCCTGTCGATCGACGACGTGGACATCCTTGCGGTGTCGGCGGGGCCGGGCTCCTTTACCGGCATCCGGATCGGCGTGTCGGCGGTCAAAGGGCTGGCGTTTGCCCGTAATCTCCCCTGTGCGGGGGTTTCCACCCTCGCCGCCATGGCGGGGGATTGAGGGGATGCCCTTTGAGGGTATCGTACTGGCGGCTATGGATGCCCGCTGCGCTCAGATCTATACGGCGTCATTTGCCTGCGAAAAAGGACGGATATCCCGGCTGACGCCCGACGAGGCCCTAACCATAGAGGAAGTGGGCGGACGGCTTCAAAATCTTCCGGAATTTGCGAAAAAATCCATTTTTATAGTTGGAGACGGCGCGGAAATATGCTATAATGCTTTGAGGGACAAGGTGCCGGGCTTGATTCTGGCCCGAAACGCTGCGTTACCAACAGGCGGCGGGGGTGGCTCTGGAAGCGGCCATGGTCGCTGGGAAAGGCGGCCTTATTACGGCGGACGGGCTTATGCCGCGGTATCTGCGGCTGCCCCAGGCCGAACGGGAGCTGCGGGCCAGGCGGCAAGCTCCCCCTGAGCAAGGGAACTGAATTATGCAGTATAGATGTAAAAATCGGGAGGTTTCGTCATGTCAAACAAAGCGTTCATCGCCGACCATCCGCTCATCCAGCACAAGGTGACCCTGCTGCGGGACAAGAACACGGGGTCCAAGGAGTTCCGGGAGCTGATTCAGGAGATCACCCAGCTGATGTGCTATGAGGCGACACGGGATCTGCCCTTGTGCGAGGTGGAGGTGGAAACCCCCATTACCATCACCAAATCAAGGTGATTGCGGGGCGGAAACTCGCGTTTGTGCCCATCCTGCGGGCCGGAATCGGCATGGTGGAGGGTGCGCTCGAGCTGGTGCCCGCTGCTCGAGTGGGGCATATCGGCCTTTACCGCGATCCCGAAACCCTCAAACCCGTGGAGTATTACAGCAAGCTGCCCAGCGATATTACCGAACGGGATGTGATCGTCCTGGATCCGATGCTGGCTACCGGCGGATCGGCGGTTGACGCGATTGCCCAGATTAAAAGCGGGGCCCGAAGAACATCAAGTTCATGTGCATCATTGCCGCGCCTGAAGGGCTGGAGGCATTGCAGGCAGCCCATCCCGACGTGCAGGTATACTGTGCGTCTCTGGACGAGCATCTCAATGACCATGGATATATCGTGCCCGGCCTCGGCGATGCCGGCGACCGGATTTTCGGAACCAAATAAAACGACTGACCGGCGCGAAATCCCGCGCCGGTCAGTTTCATAAAGATTAAAACCACTAACTGGAGGGTCCAGAGAGGAGCCTCCTTGGCGCTTTTTGCCTCCTTTCTCCGCGCGGAGAAAGGAGGTGGCCGCGCATAAAGGATCTATCGGATTTGATTGCCTACCGTATGCGCGGACATACCGCAACAAAAGTCTGGCCTGAGGGCCCCCTTTTCTTGACGCAAAGGGCCGGACTGCACGCGGATAGGAACATGCGCGGTCTGCCTTCGGTCCCCGCCAATGCTCACGCATTTGCCCCGGATTATTATAAAGGAAAGGGGAAAGAACCGTCGGGGGAGTTTCCCCCGAACCCCGATGCTTGGATTTTTAGGGCCATTGTGGGATCCCGTAATGGCGGATGACCGGCCCCATATAAAAGCAAACGGGAAAACGGCCGATCGGCCGCTTTCCCGTTGCTTCAGTCCCGATTATCCCGCCAACACCGCGTTCTGCTTTTTGAGCTCCAACACCGCCACTAGGGGAAAATGGTCGGAAGGATACAGGCCGCCGGTATGGGTGGTGTCGAGATAGGTGTCCCGGACCACGAATTCATCGCTGACAAAGATATAGTCGATAGGAGGATGCGGGGTGATACGTCCGGAAAACCCGTGGTAGGTGTTGACGGATACCCGGTTCTGTTCGAGATCGTAGGCACAGTTTAAATGGATGTCGGGATAGGTGTGGAGATTCTCCCGCAGGATCGGATGGGTTTGCTGTCCGGCGAAGCGTTGAGGTCACCCATCAGGATAGAAGGCATAGGGGCGCGCTCATTCATCCGGTGCATATACTCCAGGATAATCCGCACCCCCAAGTGTACGGGCCGGGCCGCAGATATGGTCGAAATGGGTGTTGAACACCCGGATCGACCGGCCATATTCCAGCACATACACCTCACACATCGTACAGATGCGGGGGAACATAGCAAAATACGCGCGGCTGCCCGACCGTTCGGGATGCTTGGAAAGCCAGAATGTCTGGCCGCCGAGCAGCTTCGTATCGTTGTCCCGCAGCAGGATAGCCGACTGTTCATTGTCGCGGTCACGTTTGCGGCCGTCCCCAAAGATGCTGTATCCCCGGGCAGCTCACCCAGATCCTCCCGCATTGTGGGAAGCAATTCCTGTACTCCGATGATCGCCAGCCCCGATTTCCGGATGATGTCGGCCACCAGCTCCCGGCGGTTCCGCCAGCTATGTGCGCCTTGAAAACGGGAATCCCGCTTGATATTGAATGAAGCTACTTTGATACACGTCTCCATCGGATGCAACCTCCCCGGTAAAGCTTTGATGGTATTGTACGCCGTTTTTGGAAAAGATACAACGGAGGAAAGTGGAAGAAATAATGAAGACGGGGAGTCTGGTGGGAGAAAACCCGTTTCATTCAAGCGCCAGGGGATTGATCGTCAGGGAAGAGGGGCAGTAGGTGTATTTAGACGCCGGATAGGTCCCGGTTTCGAGGAACTGTCTCGCCAGAGTGACCGCGGTGCGGCACTGTGTGACGATGTCCTGCTCCACATACGCGGCGATCATCCCGGATTCAAGATAAGGATGGTTGCCCGGCGGTTTTCAAACCCCAGGCAGATCACCTGCCTCTGCAGCCCCTAAGCTTTTGTACGGCCAGACAGACCTGGGGAAGAAATCCATCCGCGCACACGATGCAGTCGAATCCATCCGGATAAGAGTCGTGAAGCAGACGGGCGAGCTGGGCCGGCAGGGACTTTCCAGGCGAGGGCAGGGCGATGGAGCAGGGCGGCGGGCTTCCCTCATTCAGGAGCGCTCCGGTAAATCCTTCCAAACGGCGGCGCCCGTTTCCGTTGGCGTGGCTGGAAAGGCAGACCACACGGGAGAAGCGGCGAAAATGGGCCAAATAGGCTTCACCCAGCCGTTTTCCATCCTCGTGCGTCGCTGCCTATGTAGAATGTCCGGGGACATCGAGATACTCGGAGAGGAAGAAAAGAGGGATTTTCCCGGCATAGGCATGAAGCAGGGACAGGGTTTCCGGTGTATCTGCGACCGAAAGCAGCATCAGACGCGCTTCGTGCCTGGCAGCCTGTTCAGATACAATCCGACCTCACTTGTATCATAGAGGCGGGAGTAGAGATGAAAACGCCGCCGCATATCCGCTGTATCCGCCTGCAGCGCCGTAAAGGCGGGATTCCAAAAATAGCGGGGGTATCGGGCAGGATCATCACCAAATCGGCATCGGAGGAAGAGGATTGCGGCCCAGCAGCCTCCAATATCCGCCTGCGCGTCTGAGGATCAACCCCGGGCAATGGTTGAGCGCACGGCTGATAGTGGATTTGCTGGTTTTTGTTTTTGAACCAGATCGGTCAGATCGTGTTTTTTCATAGGACATCCTCCACGGGCCTGCATGGGTTGACGCTCACCCGGACAGACCACCGTCTATCCGATCAGATCGGCTGGAACCGTTCTTCGGTGAAAGGATTGGACAAAACCAGTATACCACAGGATGTCCTGCTTTCATAGAGCTTCGTGAGATATCGATGTGAAAAATCTTTGGGTTTTGATCTCTGTTTGAAAGCAATTGAAAGCCGGCCGACTGCCATGGTATACTGCATATAGGCACATTTCCAAAAAGGAGGAAAGACGATGCTAAGCTGCACGCTGCTCTGTGTCGGCCGTCTTAAAGAGGCGTATTGGCGGGCCGCATGCGAGGAATACAGCCGCCGTCTGGGAGGATTCTTGAAGCTCCAGATCGTGGAAGTGGAGGAGGAGAGGCTGCCCTCCGCGCCATCCCCGGCCCAGATCCTCCAAGGAATCCAGGCTGAGGGACGGCGGCTCCTGGATCGGACCCCTACGGGAACGGCAGGAATCGCCCTGTGTATCGAGGGGGTACGGCTGTCATCCGAAAAGCTGGCGGAGACCATAGGGAAATGGGCGGTTGAGGGGGCCGGCCACATCGCGCTCTATATCGGCGGCTCCTTCGGTTTGTCGGAGGAGGTCAAACAGACGGCCCGGCTGCGGCTCTCCATGTCCCCCATGACCTTTCCTCACCAGCTCGCGCGGGTGATGGTGCTCGAACAGCTCTACCGGTCCATGCAGATTCAGTCGGGCGGAAAATATCATAAGTAAAAAAAGACGGCCTTTCCATCCGATACTCCTACGCATCGCCGTCGGTTTCTTCCTTACCCTGGCCGGCGTCCTCGGTGCCGGCCGCCCCAGCTGGATATAATTCCTCAAAAACAGGATCCCGGCAGTCACAAGAGGCTCCCAGCCCCGTGTAGAAAACGGCAATGAAGACATCGGGGCATAAGCCCGATACCCGCAGTCCCACCCCCATCGCGATCATGAATCCCATGATGCAGAAAGCCTTGACATCAAAGAACTTGAGAAAAAACTGCCGTTCCTCCGCGTAACCCAGGATACGCGCGGTATGTTTGCGGACCATACGGGAAAAGATGCACAGCTCAAAAGCCAGATAGACCGCCAAAGAGATCAAAACGTTCCACACGCTCCAGTATGCCGTATACGCGGCGAACCCGATGCGCAGGATATTTCCCCCGCGATCCCCAAACCAATCCAGCGATAAGCAGCAACGCCCTTTTGAAACTTTCATTCAGACCACCCGTTTTTTATTTCGTATAAGCGGGATACTCAAAGCGGTCAGCCGTTACCGGCATGACAGACGGATCAGGAAATCTGTGCAAAAGGCTCCAGCAGATCCATCACGATACCGGCGGATATGCCCGATGCTTTTTCGCAGTTTTCCTCAAAATAGGCGATGCCGTCCTCTGCCGGTGTATCCGTGACCGTCCGTACCGACAGGAACGGGATGCGGTTGACATAGCAAACATGTGCGATGCTGGCCGTCTCCATGTCGACCGACAGCGGATGGCCGTCCCGCCGGATCCTGTCCCGTTCCTCATGCTCGATGAACCGCTCGCCGGTGACGCTCAATCCGAAATGAATCGGGTGTTTTCCTTGCCCGGCATATCGCTTGGCAAGCTCTAAAAGCCGGTCATCGGCCCGGAAATAAACCGAGGGCATCCACGGATGGAAGTCCGTTAAAATATCGTCGGCTACATCGTGATAGGCCATCCGTTCCGCAATCACGGTGTCGAACAGCCGTACCGTATCGTCCATGCTTCCGGCGGTACCGGCGTTTACGACGATGTGGGCGGCAAAGCGGTCGAGCAGGATCTGGGTCGCGATCGCCGCGTTGACTTTGCATACGCCGCTGTACAAGGCGACGACAGGGACCTGGCGGATCGTCCCCTCATAATACCGCAGCATGGCATGCTCGGTGATCTTCACCTCTTCGATATGAGGGAGAAAGGGCTGCAGCTCGGTATCGCCGGCGCATACAATGCCAATTTTTTCATAAAGTTTAAACCTCCTTTGAACTCCGCGCCACCGGTCTCCCGTGGGAAAAGGACGGCAGGATGCCGGTGTATAGATCCAGTGCATAGATCAAGACTACTGGAAAACAGCCGGAATGTCAATGAATCTCTGCGAAAGGATGGCCGGCCGCCTCCCATTATGCTACAATACCAGTAAGCGGCGTGTCCCTTGGCGGGGACATCGGGAAACGGAGGCGTCCTGTCGTCAAAGCCCGTACCGGTTTATCGCCGAGCATCATCCTGTGAGCACGGCCTTTTGGAAGCGGCCGGAGCAGTTGGATATGCGGCGTGAAAGCCGCCCGAACCGTACATCAATTTTTGGGAGGGGTGCATCATACGTATGAAACGATGGTTGTCCTGGATATTGCCAGCGGCCCTGCTGGCGTTTTCCGGATGCCGAGGGGGTGTGACGGCCCCGCCGGTATCCGGTCCCGCCGAGGCTGCTTCCTCCGTTTTGGAAGGCTCGGTACCGCCGGCCGCGCAGCGCCCTCCGGAGCCGGTGATCCTGGAGGCCCTTCTGCCGGTCGAACAGTACTCCAGCGACAGGGAGGAGTCGATTTCCCATGTCGTCCTCCATTTCATGAGCGCACTGGTGACCAATCCGGCCGATCCTTACAATATGGAGAGCTGCCGCGCTACCCTGCTGGACGGCGGCGTATCGACCCATTACATCATCGACCGGGAGGGCAGCATCCATCGCCTGATCCCGGAGGAAAGGGCCGCCTGGCACGCGGGCAAGGGGACCTGGCAGCGGGATGGGCGCTATACCAACCGGATGAATCAGTATGCGATCGGCATCGAGCTGCTGGGAATGGGCACGGAAGAGGAAATGAGCCTGTACGTGACGCCGGCGGAATATGCCGCCTTGGATCCCGGCTGGATCGGCTTCACCGACGCGCAGTACGCCTCGCTTCGTCTTTTGCTCGACGATATCCTCTACCGCTATCCGGCCATACGGCGGGACCGGTCGCATATTCTCGGTCACGAGGAGTACAATCCCTCGAAAAACGACCCGGGCGCGCTTTTTTCCTGGGAACGCATCGGGGTGGAATGAAGCTAAGGCGGCGCCCGTTTGATGCGGGCGCCGCCTTTCGGAATTATTGGAACTGGGAACGGTAAGCTCGGCGTAGATGCCGCCGCTCTCCATCAGGGGACTGGTGGTTGCCCTGTTCCACGATATCGCCGTCCCGCACCACCAGAATGGTATCCGCATTCTTGATGGTGGAAAGGCGGTGGGCGATGACGAAGCAGGTCTTGCCCTTCATCAAGGTACGCATCGCCTCCTGAATCTGGATCTCCGTCCTCGTGTCCACATTGGAGGTCGCCTCATCCAGAATCAGCATCTTCGCATCGGAAAGCATCGCGCGCGCGATGGTCAGCATCTGTTTCTGCCCCTGGGATATATTCATACCGTCCTCATTGAGGATCGTATCGTAGCCTTCAGGCAGACGGGTGATATACGAATGGATCCTGGCGGCTTTGGCGGCCGCCTCCACTTCCGGCCGGGGAGGCGTCCTTTTGCCATAGGCGATGTTGTCGAATATCGTCCCGTGAAAGAGCCAAAGTGTCCTGCAGGACCATGGCATAGGCAAGCCGCAGGCTCTTTCGGGTCACCTGCCGTATCTCATGGCCGTCGAGGCGGATGCATCCGGCGTCGGGATCGTAAAAACGCATGAGGAGATTGATGATGGTGGTTTTTCCGCCCCGGTCGGGCCCACGATGGCCACCAGATTTCCCGGCTCGGCCCGCAGGTTCAAATCGTGGATCACGGTTTTATCCGGCAGATAGCCGAACCGGACATGCGCCATTTCCACCTCGCCTCGGACATCGGCCAGCACAGCCGTCTTCTGCCCGGTCCTCCGGTTCGGCGGGCTCGTCGATGAGGCGGAAAACCCGCTCCGCCGCCGCGCAGGCCGACTGCAGTTCGCTGATGATGTTGGCGATTTCGTTGATCGGCCCGGAAAACTTGCGGGAATAGAGCACAAACGAGGAAAGCGCGCCGAGGCCAAGCCCGCCGAACAGGAACAGCAGGGCGCCGAACATGCTGATTAAGGCAAGCGACAGGTTGTTGATGAAATTCACCGACGGCCCGGTCATGCTCCCGTAGTAATCGGCGTTGTAATAGGCGTCGACAGCCTCCTTGTTTTTTGACGTCGAAACGGCCGGTCATGGTCTGTTCCCGGTGGTAGGCTCTTGATCGTTTTCTGTCCGGTGATGATTTCTTCCACAAAGCCGTTGAGTTCTCCGAGCTTGAGCGAGCGTTTGCGGAAAAGCGGACGCACCTTGCGGGTCATATACCGGGTAAAAAGGATGGAAATGGGGATCGTCACGGCGAAGACGAGAACCAGCATCGGCGATATGGCCAGCATCATCACAAGGGATCCCACCACGGTGATAGCACTGGTTGCTACCTGGAGAAGATCGTTGGAAAGGGAGGCGTTGACCGTGTCGATGTCGTAGGAGATGCGGCTGATGATGTCGCCGGTCTGATGGCTGTCGAAATACCGCACCGGCAGTTCCACAAGGCGGCGGAAGACATCCTCCCGCATCTGAAAACCACTTTCTGGCTCAATCGGATCATCAGAACCGAAAGAATATAGGCCAGCAGGGAAAGAGCAGATAAAACGCGATCATCAGCCCGCAGTAATAGAACACCACGGGGAAATCCACCGCCGGGCGCCGTGCCGATGGCGTCGATGGCCCGTCCCGACAAGGTGGGACCGACCAGGGCGAAGAGATTGCTGGCGACCGTCAGCAGAAGGGCGGCCAGCACCATCCATTTGAAGCGGTACAGATATCCCCACAAACGGATCAGGACCTTCTTGCGGTCCTGAGGCTTTTCGGGGATTCCACGGGGACCCTTAGGCAACCTCGCCACCTCCCATCTGCGACCGGCTGATCTCCCGATAGAGCTCACAGGACTCCATCAGCTCCGGATGGGTGCCGTATCCGAGCTCTCGTCCTTCCTCGAGTACCAGGATATGGTCGGCATGGAGGATGGAGCTGACCCGCTGGGCGATCACGATGGTGGTGACACCCGGATACTCCCTGGCCAGGGCCTGACGGAGAAGGGAATCGGTTTTGTAGTCCAGCGCGCTCGAGGAATCGTCCAGGATCAGGATTTCGGGATCGCCGGCCAGAGCACGGGCAATGAGGAGGCGCTGCTTCTGCCCGCCGCTCAGGTTGGTCCCCTTGGCCGTCAGCCGGTGTTCGAATCCGTCGGGCAGCGACTGGATAAACTCCATCGCCTGCGCACAGGCGGCCGCTTTTTCGATCTGTTCCCGGGAGAGGCCCCGGCCGAAATCGATATTTTCCGCGATGGTGTCGGCAAAGAGGATATCGTTTTGAAACACGACGCCGAACTTGGTGTGCAGGACTTCCGGCGGAATCGCCTCCACCCGCTGCCCGCCGATCCGGATCTCGCCCGCGTCTGCGTCGTACAGGCGCATCAGCAGAGACACGATGGTGCTTTTCCCGCAGCCCGTCGCCCCGATGATGCCGAGGCGCTCTCCGCGCTTCAGGCGGAAAGAGATATCCCGCAGATTGGCCTCCTTTTTCTGATAGGAAAAGGTGACGCGGTCAAATATGATGTGATACGCCCCATCCATATCGTCCGAAGGAAGGAGGGCCAGATCCTCCGGCGTGTCCAGCACCTCGCGGATCCGTTCGGCTGAGGCGGTTCCCTTCGACACCATGACGAACATCCGGGTGATGGAGAGCATGGCGTTGAGGATGATGGTGAAATAGGTGAGGAAGGCCAGAATCTTGCCCGGCTGGGTCAGCCCGCTGTCGACCCGGAAGGCGCCCACGATAATGACGACGGTTAGACCCACATTCAAAAAGAGGTTCATCAAGGGATTGGTCAGAGCCATGGTGATCCCGGCCGTCTTCTCCCGCCTGACCACCTCGCTGTTGACGGACGAAAAGCGCTCCTTTTCATAGTCGGTCTTGGAGAGCGCCTTGATCACCCGGATGCCGGTAACGTTTTCCCGGACCGTCCGTACCATCGCATCCACCCCCTGCTGCAGCTTTGTGTAAAGGGGTATCCCTTTCGTGGACACGCCGTATATGACCAGGGCGATCAGGGGCAGGACGGCGATGAGGATGAGGGCCAGCACCGGTTCGAGCATCAGGGTGATAAAGATGCCGCCTATGAGCAGGATAGGGGCCCGGACACCCAGGCGCTGCATCATTCCGATCATCTGATGAACGTTATATGTATCCGAGGTCAGACGGGATTCCAGCGAGGGGATCGAAAAGCTGTCGATCTGCCCGCAGGAGAGATGCGAAATTTTGGAGAAGAGGTCATGACGCAGGGCTTCGGTGGTATGTTGGGCGACCCAGGACGCCATGCGGTTGGCTACGATATTGGTAATGAGTGCCACCGCCGCGCAGGCGACCATGGCGCCGCCCCAGAAAACGATTCGCGGCACCTCTTTCAGCGGAACGACATCGTCGATCATATACGATAGAATCAGGGCAGCAGCAGATCCATGATGGTGCCGGTGAACTTGATCGCGAGCCCCAGGGAGATGCGGGGGAGATACGGTCTCAGATAGGGGAAGATTCTTTTCATGGCAAGTGATCCAGCCTTTCACTGTGTTGGTCGGCCACCCGGTATCAAACAGGCATATCGGCGTCCGGCCGCGGCGCGTCGGCCGGTTCCGCGGCGGCGATGGCCTTTCTCGTGACACGGCTCAGTAAAGTGAGGAGGCAGGCCTGTTCTTCGGGATTCAGCTCCTCCAGCAGCAGCCGGTTCCATTCCTCCATGAGCTCGCAGACCCGCGGCAGCCCGCCTCCGCCTTTTTCAGTCGGATATACCCGCAGGACCCGCCGGTCGTCGGATCGGATTCCCGCCGGACGAATCCCGCCTGCTCCAACGCCCCAGCTGCCTGGTGATGTTGCTCTTGTTGACGCAGATGTGACGGGCCAGCTGATCCTGTGAAATTCCCGGCCGTTTGCAGACGTGAAAGATATAGGTGTGCTGCCGTCCGTTCAGCCCCTCGATCTTATCGCCCCGGAACCGCCCGGAGCAGCGATGGATCCGGCTGATATACTTCATGAGGGAGTCCATGTTTCCACCTTCTCATCAATTGATTGCGGTCGCAACCAATATACCACAAAACAGTTGCGATTGCAACCATTTTATCCGGCTTGCAGAATCCGTGGCATCTGCTAGACTGGAAAAAAGTGAACAAAAAGGGGGAGACGAGTTGATCAAGGCCCTGTTTCTCGATTTTTACGGCACCCTGGCACAGGAGGACGCCCGGTCGTACAAGCCGCGCCGGAGCTGTTCGATTTGGCGCTCCGTCGGACGGGATTGCAGCCGGGAGAGGTCTGGCACATCGGGGACTCGTTTTCCAGCGATGTCGGGGAGCCGCGGCAGTGGGATCCCGGCCGTGTGGCTCAACCGCCGTGGGAAGCCGGCCCCCGGCCCCTGCCGGTTCGTCCCCCTCTGCGGGTGCTTTTGACGGAGCTGCCTTCTTGATACTTGATGCCGCCGCCCCGATGCGCTATACTGATACTGCTTTCGACAAAGGAACCCACTTCAGGAGGGCTTTATGGAGATACTCACACAGATAGGGACGGCCCGCCGCGGGCGGTTTGAGACGCCTCACGGGACGATTGAAACCCCGGCGTTCATGAATGTCGCGACCTGCGGCGCCATCAAAGGGCGCGGTATCCGCGCACGATCTGAAGGACCTGAAATGCCAGGTGCAGCTCTGCAACACCTATCATCTGCACGTCCGGCCGGGGGACGAACTGGTGCGGGAACTCGGAGGGCTTCATGCCTTTACAGGTTGGCAGGGGCCGATTCTGACCGACAGCGGAGGGTTCCAGGTGTTTTCCCTGGCCGGCCTGCGCAAAATCCGGGAAGAGGGCGTGACGTTTGCCTCCCATGTCGACGGCCGCCGGCTCTTTATCGGGCCGGAGGAGAGGCATGCGGATCCAGTCCAACCTCGGTTCCACCATTGCCATGGCCTTTGACGAATGTGTGGAGAATCCCGCGGCCTATGACTACGCGCGGGAGTCCTGCGCGCGCACCACCCGCTGGCTGATCCGATGCAAGGAGGAGCACGACCGGCTGAACGCCCTGCCCGCTGCCCTCAATCCCCGGCAGCTTCTGTTCGGGATCAACCAGGGTTGCACATTCGACGACCTGCGCGTCGCCCACATGAAAGACATCGCCGCCCTCGGCCTGGACGGTTACGCCATCGGCGGCCTGGCGGTGGGGGAACCCGCCCCGGTGATGTATCGCGTCATCGAAGCGGTGGAACCGTATATGCCGGCGGATAAGCCCCGTTACCTCATGGGGGTGGGCACACCGGTCAATATCCTCGAAGGCGTGGCGCGCGGCGTCGACCTGTTCGATTGCGTCATGCCGGCCCGCAATGCCCGGCACGGGCATGTGTTCACCTGGAGCGGGCGGCGCAACCTGCTCAATCAGCAGTATGAACGGGATCTCTCACCCCTCGACGAGGCATGCGGCTGCCCGGCCTGCCGCCTGTACTGGCGGGCGTATATCCGCCATCTGTTCAAAGCGGGGGAGATGCTCGCAATGCGGCTGTGCGTGATGCATAATCTCTTCTTTTACAATACCCTGATGGAACGGATCCGCGAAAGCCTCGAAAATGGGACGTTTTCTGCGTTTTATGAAGAATACCGGGAGATTTTTGGATAAGAGGGCCCCGGGATTGTAAATTTTTTTCTTTTCCGTGAAAAGGGGTTGCGCCTGTCCCAAAAACCGATATAATAGAAGGGATTTTTAGGAGGTGATACATTTGATAGAAATTATGCCAATTCTCGCGGAAGGGGAACAGGCGACAGAGCCCACCAAACAATTTATGGCGCAGCTGATCATGTGGGGGCCCGATCGTGCTGATCGTGGTGCTCATGTATTTTGTGATGATCCGTCCCCAGCGCAAAAACAGAAGGAAGAGCAGCGGATGCGCAACAGCATCCGGGTGGGAGATGAAATCACCACCATCGGCGGCATCTGCGGCCGTGTAGTCAATATCAAAGAGGATGCCCTCGTCATCGAAACCGGCGCCGACCGGAATAAGATGACGATCAAAAAGTGGGCGTTGCAGAGCTGCGAGACCATCCATGATCCGAACGAGCTCGACGACGATGACGACGACGATGACGATTGACGCAGCCGGATGAAACCCGCCTGCCTGACTCATCAAAGAAAGCCCCAAGGCCATGTACTAAAACCGTCCGCCGGAGAATAAGCTATGGATAAGGGACTCGATTCATAGGAAGGCGGAGGGTGAGGTATGAAAGCAAAATCGCACAACGAGGATTCGGCGATCCTGAAACGGATTGCGCGTCCCATCGTGATCGGCGCCTGTGTGGGCGCGATATCCTGCCTGCTGGTGCTGCTGGTGATGGCGGCCGTTATGGCGGCGCAGAATATCCCCAAGGCCGCCGTTACCCCCATGGCGATCGTCGCCGCCGCGTTCGGCTCCTTTATCGGCGGGATCGTCTCGGCGAAGATTTCCAGGGGCTGCTTTACGGCGCCGGCGCCGGGCTTCTCCTGTATGTGGTGGTGATCATCGCCGGGTTCGCCGTACTGCAGGACGTACGGGGCACCACGATCCTGGTAAAGCTGGCTGTTATGGTGGCATCGGGAGCCGTGGGCGGCATCATCGGCGTGAATATGAAACGCCGCCGGTAAAATAGCCTATGTGTATGTACAGTTCTTAGGGAGGAATAGAAAATGAAACACATCCAGACGATCAACAAAAAGAACCTGAAGTCCACCGCTGCCAAAGGCGGCTGCGGCGAGTGCCAGACCTCTTGCCAGTCCGCCTGCAAGACTTCCTGCACGGTCGCCAATCAGAAGTGCGAAAAGTAAGCTGACCGGGTGGGGGACAGGGCGGAACATTCCGCCCTGTTTTCCCTTTTTCGCCGGCGCCGAAACCGAAGTATTGTATGAAGAAACGGGGAGTTAAACATCGTATGATCCACTGCTTTGAAAACAACGGCCTGCGCATTGCGTTGGATGTGCACAGCGGTGCGGTCCATGTATTGGACGAGCTGGCCTTCGAGTTGCTTCTTTCTTTTCCGGACGACCTTCCGGAAACCTGCCCCCCGGCTCTCCTGGAGCATTTTTTCCCGGCGATATGGCCAGGATGAAGTACGGGATACATATACCGAGCTCCTGGAGCTCCGGAAAGGCGGGCTCCTTTACAGCGAAGATGATTATCAGCCGTATGCCGACGCGTTGACTGCGTCGCCCCTCAAGGCGATGTGCCTGCACGTTTCACACGACTGCAACCTGCGTTGCCGCTATTGCTTTGCCGGACAGGGCATTTATGGCGGAAAACCTCAGACGATGCCGTTCGAGGTCGCCAAGGCGGCTATCGATTTTCTGGTCGCACAATCAGGTCCCAGACGGCATCTGGAGCTCGACTTTTTCGGCGGGGAGCCTCTTCTCAACCTGGGCGTCGTCAAACAGACGGTAGCGTACGCACGAGGTCTGGAAAAGAGCATGACAAGGTATTTCGCTTTACAATGACCACCAACGGTGTCCTTCTTGATGAGGAGACCACCGCGTTTCTCAATGCAGAAATGCAGAATGTGGTCCTGTCGCTGGACGGCCGGAAAGATATAAATGACGCCATGCGTCCCAACGCGGGAGGAAAGGGCAGCTACGATACCATCGTCCCCCGATATCAGCGCTTTGTCGCCCAGCGCGGAGACCGCGATTATTATGTGCGGGGCACCTTTACACGGAACAACCTCGATTTTTCTCAGGATGTCCTGCATATGAAGGAGCTCGGCTTCGATCAGGTGTCCGTAGAACCGGTGGTGACAGACCCGGACGTGCCGTATTCCCTGCGGGAAGAGGATCTGCCGGCGATTTTTGAAGAGTATGATCGTCTCGCCCGCACCATCCTGGAAATGAAACGCAGGGGAGAGCGGTTCAACTTTTTTCATTTCATGCTCGATCTGGAACAGGGTCCCTGTGCCATCAAACGGCTGCGGGGCTGCGGCTGCGGCAATGAATATGCGGCCGTAGACCCCGAGGGCCGGGTATTTCCCTGTCACCAGTTCGTTGGGCAGCCCGAATGGCAGATGGGAAACGTCCTCACGGGAGAATACGACCTTTCAAAAAGGAGCGGTTTGCCCGCACCTCGGTGTATCATAAAGAGAACTGCCGGTCCTGCTGGGCTAAGTTTTACTGTTCCGGCGGCTGCAACGCCAATAACCAGCAGTATGAGGGCGATCTACTCCGGCCGCACGCCTTGTCCTGCGCGCTCGAGAAGAAGCGCCTGGAATGCGCGATCATGATTCAGGCGGCCCTGGCGGGGGACCGGCAGGCATAAATCGCGGGATCCGTTCATAGGATTTACAAAAACCCTATGAACGGAGGCCTGCCCATGAATCGGACAAACTCCTTCCGGGAGTTTCTGTCGGATAACCGCCGACTGCTGCTCTTCCTGGCTCTGCTGCTGCTTGGAGTGCTGGGAGGCAGCCTGGCGTTTACCGCATCCCACACCTTGTTTTCGGCCGATTTGACCGTCATGCTGCAGGTTTCGCCGATCGAGGGGGGCATACAAGGCAGCGTTTCAGAACTGTTCTCGTCTTGTTTTTCCTCCTTCTGTCTCCTGGCCCTCCTGTTTCTGACCGGCCTTTCCGCCTGCGGTGCGCCAGTGAGTGTCCTGGTCCCGGTGTTTTTCGGATTGGGGCTGGGCATGACCGAGGCGTATTATTACGGCTTCGGGGCTGGCGGGGTGGCGTTTGTAGCTTTGCTGGTACTGCCGCACAGCCTGGTCACGGCCGCCGCGCTGCTCATGGGCTGCGCGGAGAGCCTGCGCATGTCCCTGCTCATTGCCGGGCAGCTCCTCCCAAACGCCGCCAACTGCGGCGGCCTCTGGCAGGATTTTCGTCTGTACTGTATGCGCTTTTACTGCTCGTGGGCGTAGCGTTCGGGGCCGGTGTGCTCGACGTCGGATTCCGGCTGGCGTTCCTGAACCTGTTTATCCCCGCCTGACCGGCGGTTGTATGTACCCTAGTAAAATCCCCCGACGTGAAAAAAGTAAGGAGAAGGATAACGGTGGCTGGATTTTTCGGACTGTTCGACTATAACAAACCAGGACCAGGAGTGGACAAAAACGGGCCCCAGAAAAAAGGGATCGTCATCTTTTTTGAGCTTTATTTCCGGAAATTCTGGAAACTCATCCTGGCCAATCTGCTGTATGTGCTGGTATCCCTGCCGGTGGTGACGACCGGCTTTGCCAACGCGGGCCTAACCTACATCACCCGGAATTTCGTGCGGGAAAAGCACGCGTTTATTTATTCCGATTTTATGGATACCATTAAGAAAAACTGGAAGCAGGCGCTGCCTTTGGGCTTGCTCAATCTGGTTTTCGGTGCGATTATTGCCTTCGACGTTTACTTTTTCTGGTTTTATACCGAAGGATTCTTTGGTATGATCGGCGGCGGTCAGCTTCATGCTGGTGATCCTCTATTCCTTCATGAATTATTATATCTATTTGATGATGATTACCTTCAAGCTGACGATCAAGCAGCTGCTCAAAAACGCGCTGCTGCTCGCCTTCGTGGGGCTGGGGCGTAATCTGCTGGTTTCGGTCGTGCTTCTTTTCTTTTACGCGATCGGTATTGTTATCCTCTTTTACGTACCGCTGTATATCTGCCTTCCGATTCTCTTGTTCGTGTACATCCTGGTTTTTCCAGCCTTCCGCTCCTTTCTGATCCAATTCGACATGTTCCCCGTGATCCAGAAATTTATCATCGACCCTATTATAAGGATCATCCTGGAGAGGACCGGGAAGCTAAACGCGCCCTGAACATTGAGGATGAAATGGCCGCCGAAGATGAGGAAGAGGCGATTTTCCAGGATCTCGGCAATGAGCAAAGGGAAGAGGAAGAAGAAACAGCCCCAAAACGGGAGCTCCCCAAACAGTACAACGAGCAGGAACTGCTCCGTTCGCAATATTATCGCCGGCGGAGCGGCGGCTCTGACGACGACGATACCATCTGACGCAAAAAGGCTCCGGTCTCTTTAGGACCGGAGCCTTTAAAATCAATATATGGTAAAATGAGAGGGGAGAGGTCATTCCGAATCCGGGCCCCGTTTCTTGGCCGGGCCGGCTTTTCGCTTGACATGGGACAACGGGTTGTCCTCCACTGCCTGACGGACCTGCGCACTGGACAAATGGGTGTAAATCTCTCGGTTGTGCCGAGGTTTTCGTGCCCTAAAACATCTTTGAGAACCCGGATATCCACGCCGCCTTCCTGATACATCAGCGTCGCCGCCGTGTGCCGCAATTTATGGGTCGACAGGTTCTCCGCGCCTGGGACCTGATGCAAATACCGTTTGACGACATAGTGAACACCTTGCAGGCTGATGCGTTTTTCAGACGGCTCAAAAACAAGGCCTGCTTATCCTGCACGCCGTCGACCGGCCGTACCTTGAGATATTGTTCAATCGCATCCTGGCAGGCTTCGTTTAGGTACAGGATGCGTTCTTTATTGCCCTTGCCGCGGACAATCAGCGTATGATCAGGCCGGATATCCCGCAGATTGATCCCGGCCAGCTCCGCCCGGCGGAGCCCGCAATTGAGAAAAAGAACCAGCATGCAATAATCCCGCTGGGCAAATTCGCCGTCAACCGACTGCAAAAGCGCCATGCTCTGATCCAGGGTGAGATACTGCGGCAGACTCTTTTTTGTTTCGGCGTGTCCAAGTTCTGAACCGGGTTGACGTCGAGCACATGCTTATAATCCGTTAAATACCGAAAGAACATCCGTAAAGACGTGGTTTTGCGTGCGCGCGTTTTACTGGTATTGTGCCGTTCGGTTTTCAGATAATTCATAAATTCATAGACGTCGTTAAGAGTCACCGACCGGATCAGCGCCATATCCACGTCAAGGATGGAGATATTTTCATCCGGGCCGGCGGCCGCCGGACAAAGGCCGCGGATTTGCTTGATATATCGAAAAAATGTGCGCAAATCGATAAAATACTCGTCTACGGTGTTTCCGGAACGGCCCTTGATGGTTTCCGTATATCCCAAATACTCCCGCAAAACCGGAGGGCATTCCTGTAAATACGCCTTTTTCATGTTGTCCCTCCCTAAACTATACAAAATATTCATTTTGTATAGTTAGATCATTTCATAAGCGAGAGCAATCCGTTTGTTTGGGTGAGTTTGTTTTTCCTTATGGATAATCTTCTCTTGGTTTGTAGTCCCGCCGTTACATGCATTTGCTAAAGTTTGAGATAGGTTTTTATATGCGAATGTCTATCCGATTTACCTTTTTACCTTATTAACATCTGCATATAAACGTTTCCTTTATTTTCCGTCCCAGATTCTCATCAGACTCATTTTGTCCTTTCCCTTGGCCCACGTACTGTATTTATCTCTGTGTCCCAGACAAATCGATTTTGGATCGCCGTATGTCGGGCTATCCGCCGGGGCCTTTTCAAAATCCTTTGCCGGCTTTTTTGATTTTTTTATGTGCTGATATATGTTTTATGGCTGATGTTTTCGGGTGAATATCAGCGGGATAAATAACGGATATGCAAAGTGCGGATAAAAAGGCATTTATTGAAGGTTCTGCCCGCTGTGAAACAAATGTTTCACAGCGGAGCCAAGGCCTTTGAGTAGTCGGCCAGGCAAGGCTCGAACAGGACGCCTTCCCTTTCAGGCCCATTCTCTCGTTGTGTTTTGACGATCGCATCCGATACGAGTGTCATTGCCAGATGAATGGCATATTCCAGAGAACGTCCATGGAGCAGTCCACCCAACAGTGCCGAAGCAAACAAATCGCCGGTTCCATGATAAGTGCCTTCTTTTCGCTCCCCCATAACATATTGAACCGCGCCGCCCTGCCCCTCCAGACAGGCGCAACCGAGTTCGGACGACGTCAATGCGACACCGGTGAGGACGATATTGCCTTTACACAGCTTGGAAAGGCCCTTTAAAAGCCTCTCGATATAAGGCTTGGTATGAGGCGGCGTCTGGTATACCTCCCCCAACAGGAAAGCCGCTTCGGTGATGTTGGGGACGATCAAATCCGCCTGTGCACACAGATCCGCCATTTTTTTCCACCATGTCGGGGGGTACAGAGACGATACAGCGTTCCCCATCCCCATGGCCGGATCCACCATCAGCAGCGGAGGCATGGCGGCGGCACGCAAGAGGCTTATTGCGGTTTTGACTGTTTCAACTTGCGCGGAAGAATACAAATACCCGCTGTACAGAGCATCGAACGAGAGCCCCTCCCGCTTCCAATGCCGGACAATGGCCAGAATATCCTCTGTCAAATCGCGGCCGTGTACATTTCTGAATCCCCTGTATGCGTCGACATGACGGCTGTCGGCAGAATGGAGCAGGACACCCCCGCCGCCGATAACACGGGAAGCGCGATCGTCAAAGAGCACTTGCCCGCACAGCATATATCCTGGATAACCGCGGCCTTCTTCTGCATGTTCGCCATCCCTTTTCGATTCTGGACATTTCGATTTTATCACAAGATGCGTCTTTTAGAAAGGATTTCCCAAATTTTCTACCATATATCGATTTGTTCGGTGAACTTAATAAATTGTTAAAAAGATTCCCCTGTATTATTTCCCAAAGATGCTATATACTGATTATGCAATAGTAAAAATACGGTATGCGTGATTTCCGCAATGAGACGGGGCAAACAGGATGGTTATGAAAAAAGGCAATCGAAAAATCGAAAGCAGCCGTTCCGATGGATCCGGACACCCGCCGGTATATACGGCGGCGCCGGATTCTGGGCTTGGTTTCCCTAGCCGTCGTCATCGCTCTATTTGGGTGGCTGACCTATTTCATTATGACGAAATTCCTCGCTTTTAACAACAATCCGGAGGAATTCAAGGCGTTCATCGATTCCTACGGCTGGAAGGGGCGGTTCGTCGCCCTGGGCATCCAGGTGCTGCAAATCGTCATCGCCCTGATACCGGGAGAACTGGTAGAGGTCGGGACAGGCTATGCCTTTGGAGCAGTGGAGGGAACCCTCATCTGCATGATCGGGGTGGCAGCCGCCTCTTCGCTGGTGTTTCTGCTCACACGATTTTTGGGTGTCCGGCTGGTCGAAATATTCATCAGCCGCGAAAAAATCGATGAACTGCGCTTCATCAACAGCGAGGAAAAGCTCAAGCGGATGATTTTCTGCTGTTTTTATTCCCGGAACGCCAAAGGATTTACTGACATACTTTGCGGGCCTGACCCGTATCAAACTGCATGAATTTCTGATTATCTCCATGATCGCCCGTATCCCCTCTCTGGTCTCGTCCACGATCGGGGGACACTTCATCGGCCAGTCACGGTATGTCGAAGCCATCATCCTCTTTGTCGTCACCGGTGTCGTCAGCCTCATCGGCATGAAGGTCTACTCTATCATCGTCAAAAAGCACAAGAAGGGCTCCCGTGATGATTCCGATCCCCAACTTCCAGGCACCCCGGCCGGATGAAACCATTTATAATTCCCCATGATGATTCTAGAAAGGCTGGATGACGTTGATTCGAGATCTACAAGCAACTGATCGTGACAATCTGATCCACATGATGCGGGAATTTTATGCCTCTCCCGCCGTATTGCATCCGGTTCCGGATACGTATTTTATCCGGACAGCCGATGCGCTCGATCAAAAAAGCCCGTATGTTGCCGCCTATATCGCTGAGCATCAGGGCGCGCCGGCGGGATACGGCCTCGTGTCGCTGACCTATTCCAACGAAGCGGGCGGATTGGTGGTGTGGCTGGAGGAACTCTATATCCGGGATTTCGCCCGTGGTTTTGGACTCGGCACGGAGCTGATCGAGTATATTGAAAATCAATATCGGGACCGGGCGGTGCGTTTTCGTCTGGAGGTGGAGGAGGAGAACCATGCTGCTGTCCGTCTTTACCGGCGGAAAGGATATACCTCTCTCCCCTATGCCCAAATGGTTAAAGAGCTTCCGAAGTAAAGAATTTATGATCGCTTGGACGGTTAATGAGTAGTTCATATACACCCTACTGTGCGTTGCCAGATGCTTGTCGGCAACGCATTATTTTTATGTATATAGCTTTATACAGACGTCTTGTCAATTAAAAGGAGGGAATAATGAAAAGACATGGAAAACTGCCGTTTACTCTAAATGTACCGTTTCGGGCCTATCAGGGCGAGGCGTTTGCCGCGGAGTCCTGAAAGCCAATGTGGCTGATTTTTCCACCTTGTTGTGCGATATGTTTATCAACTGTACCCATAACCATGATGAGGGCAATGTTTATTGCCTGCTGGACTATGACGGTTGGTGCGTTGAAAGAGGGCAACATCCAGGCAGGAGATGTGGCTGAAGCCCGATATCCTGAACCGCCGTTCCATTGATCTGATGGCACTGAATAAAGAAATGCTGGATAACGGGCATTATATCAACGGCTCTTTCAACGATTATTACATACCACGCAAGAGCGCTTATCGGCAATTCGACTTCAACCACGATTATCTTCTTTTGGGATATGACGACGAGAGAGGAGTCTTTCATTCGGTAGGGTATTTGGATGGTGGGAAATACGACTATTTCGACATCCCTTATGAGAATTACCTGGAAAGTGTGAAAAATATTTCAGAAGCAAGCTTCTTTATTGCCTATCGGCATCCGGTCGAGACGTTTGTGCCCGTCATAAACCCGGATGTCATCGAGTCGAGCTTACAGAGCTATCTGCATTCCCGCAATTTAGGCCCCGTCATCCACCCGGATAAATCCTTCGGTATTGCGGTTTGGCGGGAATATGCCCAATCCCTCGCCGCCGCGGATCCGAACGAGCCCATCGACCTGCGCGCCGGCCGCTGCTTCATGGAGCACAAACAGCTGATGCTCTTACGGCTCCGGACTCTGCATGAAAAAGGCTTTCTGCAAAACGCGGAGCTTATCGATGCTTACGAAACCCTGGCACAGGACGCCGCTTGGCTTTTCAATCTGACATTCAAATATACTCTTGCGCCCGCTTCGGCACCGCTGAAAAAAATCCATGACCATGTTGCCGCGATCAACCAGAGGGAACCGGATATCCTGGAACAGGTGAGCGACGAGCTTTCCGCCGGGCGGCGATGACCGGTACAAAAAGGGGAAAGCGGGCAGACCCGTTTTCCCCTTTTGCTCGTCTTTGCCGTTACCCTTTCAGCAGCTCCCGGTACAGCTTCATGTATTCGTTGGCGGAACGGCCCCAGCTGAAATCGCTGCGCAGGGCGCGTTCGACCAGGATAGGCCAGTCGTTTTTATTGGCATACGCGCCAAAGGGCTCGGCGGACGGCGTACAGCATGTCGTTCGCGTTGTATGTCTTGAAGGTGAACCCATTGCCGAAGCCGTCTCCGCAGTCCTGAATGGAATCCTTGAGGCCGCCGGTTTCCCGCACCACCGGCACCGCGCCATAGCGGCAGGCGACCATTTGGGACAGCCCGCAGGGCTCGCTCTTTGAAGGCATGAGGAAAATATCGGAAGCGGCATAGATTTTTTGGGCCAGCTCCGGAACGAAGCCGGCGCAGTAGCGGAATTTGTCGGGAAAACGCCCTTGCACCTCACGGAAGAAGTTCTCATAAACCCAGTCACCGGATCCGAGAATGACCATCTGGAGCGAATCCCCCAGCAATTCATCGATCACGTATTTGACCAGATCCAGGCCCTTATGCGTGACCAGGCGGCTGACCATACCGATCAGCGGCAGCTCTGCCGTCTGCGGAAGGTCCAGCCTTTCCTGCAGCGCCCGTTTGTTCTCCGCCTTGCCGGAAGGATCCTCCGCGGAAAAATGGCGGTAAATCTGTGGATCGGTTTCGGGATTGTACTCGTCGGTATCGATGCCATTGAGGATTCCCGAAAGCTTCCACTCCCGCAGACGCAGGATGGGGTCGAGGCCATGGGAATACCAGGGATCCAGGATCTCCCCTGCATAGGTCGGGCTGACTGTCGTCACGCGGTCGGCGGTTTCGATCGCCCCTTTCATCAGGTTGACACAGCCGTCCTGTTCCACAATGGGGCGGGCAGACTGGGGAATACCAAACACATCCTCCAAGATCTCCATCCCGTATTTGCCCTGATACTGGATATTATGGATGGTGAATACGGTTTTGATGTCCTCATATCCCTCCTGCCCGGCATAGAACAGGGAGTAGTAAACCGGAATAAGTGCGCTCTGCCAATCGTTTGCATGGATAATATCGGGCTTAAAATCGATGTACCGGATCATTTCAATAACGGCGCGGGCAAAAAAGGCGAACCGCTCGGCGTCGTCATAGTGGCCGTACAGCCCCGCCCGTTTGAAATAGTACTGATTATCCAAAAGGTAATAGATCACACCGTTGTGCTTGGCCTCGAACACCCCGCAGTACTGGCGGCGCCACGCAACCGGCACCGAAAAACTGGTCAAAAACGTCATCGTCTCCCGCAGCTCCTGCGGCACCGATTCATAGAGCGGCAAGACCACACGGCAGCCCACCAGACGGACCCGCAGGGCCTTGGGAAGAGAACCCGCGACATCCGCCAGCCCACCCGAGGCGGCAAAGGGCTTGGCTTCGCTGGTCGCGTACAACACTTTCATCCGATTTCCTCCTTTTCATGCGTTCCGGGTGGGAATCAAACCACCGCTCCTTTGCTGATGAACACCGGATAGCTGTCGAAGCCGCGCAGGGTGCGGTCGTCCTTGATTACGACGTTTTTGTCCGTGATGACGCAGTTCAGGGACGAATCCGCGCACACGAGCGTCCCCTGCATCAGAATACAATTCTCTACCACCGCGCCGCGGTCCACCTTCACGTCACGGAACACGATGGAATGGCGAACCGTCCCCTGGATGTCGCCCCCATCCGCGACCAGAGAATGGGATACCTCCGCGTGCAGGCCGTAGATGGCGGGGGCACAGTCCCGTACCTTGGTATAAATCGGGCGGCTTCCGATAAACAGCTCGCTGCGGACATCGGGATCCAGCAGCGCCATGTTCGCCCGGAAATACCGTTCCAACGAGGAGATGACCGACACGTATTCATTGACACAGTAGCCGTACAGGCGCTTATCCTCCACATGCCGGAGCAGGATATCCCATTCGAAGCTGCCGTGATGCCGGCTGACGGCCGTATCGACCGCGCGCATGAGTTCCTCTTTCCCCATGACGTATAACCCGATGCCGTACCGGCTTTCCTCCGGCCCCCCGCTGCGGATGACCATGTCGGTCACCCGCCCGTCCGAGGCCGTCCAAAGCAGCACGTTCTCCATATCGGCCGGTGGCGCGCCCTTTTTGTAAGCGATGGTCACGTCGGCGCCGGAGGCGATGTGCTCCTCCACCAACCGGTCATAATCGATGTTCCCACGACATGGCAGTCGGAAAGCACCACATACTCTTCCTTGGAATTGCGCAGGAAGGGCATGATGCCGCTCAGGGAGGCCACCCGCCCGTTATACAGCTCGTCGGTGTTGCCGAAGGGGGGGAGGAAATACAGCCCTTCGTTTTTCCGGGAAAGGTCCCAGGATTTCCCGGAACCGATATGATCCATCAGGGATTGGTAGTTGCTCTTCGTAATCACGCCCACCTTGGAGATGCCCGCGTTGACCATGTTGGACAACGGGAAATCGATCAGACGGTACCGGCCGCCGAAGGGGACTGAGCCCAAAGCCCGGATCCCCGTGAGCTCTCTCAGGGCCTCGTCATGCATGTTGGAGAACAGCAGGCCGAGCACATTGTTGTTACGCATGCAGCACACCCGCCTTTTCCATGTCGGTATCGATCATCGCTTTTGCCGGCACGACGCATTTCCGCGCCCACGTGGACGCCGGAGGCGACCACCGCGACACCCCAGTCCTTGAGATTCTCCACCGTTTCAGGACGGGCGCCGACCACCGCCCCTCCCCAATCACGGCGTTTTCCGCCACGATGGCGTACTGTACCACGGCACCTCTGCAGATCCGGGAACCCGGCATAATGATGGAATCGCGGATCTCGGCGCCCTCCTCCACGGTCACGCCGGAAAAGAGAACGGAGAAATCCACTTTACCGTAGATATTGCCCCCTTCCGAGATCATGCTGTTCTCCACCTTTGCGGTATCCCCGATATAATGCGGGGGCAGGCCGGGATTGCGGGAGTAGATTTTCCATTCCGAATCGGAGAGATCCAGCGGGATTTTGGGATTGAGGAGATCCATGTTGGCTTCCCAAAGGCTGTCGATGGTCCCGACGTCCTTCCAATACCCTGCGAAGCGGTAGGCGAACATCCTCTCCCCTGCCGCCAGCATGGCGGGCAGAACGTTTTTCCCGAAATCGTTTTGGGATTTGGGGTCGCGTTCGTCGTCCGTCAGGTAGTCCCGCAGCTTCCGCCAATTGAACACATAAATCCCCATGGACGCCAGGTTGCTTTTTGGCACCTTGGGTTTTCGTCGAACTCGTAGATCGAGCCGTCCTCACGGGTGTTCAGGATCCCGAACCGGCTGGCCTCCGACATCTCTACCTCGATCACCGCAATGGTGCAGTCGGCGTTGTTTCGCTGGTGTTCCGCGATCATTTTGGAATAATCCATCTTATAGATATGGTCGCCCGACAACACCAGGACATATTCCGGATCGTAGCGTTCGATAAAGGCCATGTTCTGGTAGATGGCGTTCGCCGTGCCCTTGTACCAGTCGCCGCCCTTATTGCGCTGGTAGGGCGGCAGCACATGGACGCCGGCGTCCATCCGGTCAAGATCCCAGGGCTGGCCGGATCCGATATAGTCGTTGAGCTCGAGGGGCTGGTACTGAGTCAGCACCCCACCGTTTCGATTCCCGAATTGATGCAGTTGGAGAGGGGAAATCGATGATCCGGTATTTTCCGCCATAGGGAACCGCCGGTTTGGCGATATTCCGGGTCAGGGCATACAGGCGGCTTCCCTGCCCGCCTGCCAGCAGCATGGCGACGCACTCCTGCTTGCGAAACATGAACACGACCTCCTTTGAAGAGTGATGAAAGGGAAAACGGCTGTCAGCCGCTTGTTTTGACTTTTGGATGCCCCGGCGCCCTTCGGCTTTCCGGAAGGCGCCTTGCCCCTGCTTTTTTCTCCTGTTTTTGGGGATATGGCTTTTCCGTTTTCAGCTCCAGAAACAGGACGGACAGAGGCGGCACCGTCAAATTCAGGGACTGGGCGAAGCCGTGCATGGAGACCGGCTCGGTTTCGATGACCCCGTTGCTGATTCCCGTCCCGCCGAATTCGGCCGCGTCGGTGCTGAACACCTCGGCATAGGTGCCGAAGACCGGGACGCCGATCCGGTAAGGCTTGCGCTCAACCGGAGTGAAGTTGCAGAGAACCGCCAGCTCCCGTCCCTTATGATCGATGCGGCGGAACACAATGATACTTTGCGCATAATCGTCGTGCGCAATCCAGGAAAATCCGTCCCAGGAAAAATCGTTTTCCCACAGCGCCGCGTTCTCCCGGTAAAACCGGTTGAGGGAACGGACGAAATGCTGCAGCATCCGGTGGGATTCGTAGTCCAGCAGCAGCCAGTCCAGGCCGCTTTCAAAATCCCATTCCTTGAACTGGCCGAATTCACAGCCCATAAAAAGCAGCTTTTTCCCCGGATGTGCCATCATATACCCCAGGAAAGACCGCATCCCCGCGAATTTCTCCTCATAGCTGCCCGGCATTTTGTTCATCAGGGATCCCTTGCCGTGCACCACCTCGTCGTGGGAAATCGGCAGGACAAAGTTTTCCGAAAAAGCGTAGAAAAACGAAAAGGTCAGGTTGTCGTGATTGAATTTGCGGAACCAGGGATCCAGGGACACGTAATGGAGCATGTCGTTCATCCAGCCCATATTCCACTTGTAGTTAAAGCCCAGGCCCCGTCCCCTACCGGCCTGGAAACCATGGGCCAGGAGGTGGACTCCTCCGCGATCATCAGGGTATGCGGATGCGCGGCGAACACCGGCTCATTGAGCCGGCGGAGAAACTCCACGGCTTCCAGGTTTTCCTTGCCGCCGTAACGGTTCGGGACCCATTCCCCCATCCCGCCGGTTATAGTCGAGATAGAGCATGGAGGCGACGGCGTCCACCCGGATACCGTCCACATGGTATTTATCCAGCCAGAACAGCGCGTTCGAGATCAAAACGCCTGGACCTCCGGGCGCCCATAATCGAAAACGCAGGTCCCCCACTCCCGGTGCTCCCCTTTGCGGGGATCCGCATATTCATAACAGGGAGTTCCGTCGAAACGGTACAGGCCGCATTCGTCCTTCGGAAAATGGGCGGGCACCCAGTCGACGATCACGCCGATGCCGGCCCTGTGGCAGCGGTCGATAAACCGCATAAAAGCCTTCGGTGTCCCATAACGGGAGGTGGGCGCGTAGTATCCGGTCACCTGATAGCCCCAGGAGCCGTCGTAGGGGTGCTCCATCACCGGCATCAGCTCGATATGGGTGTAGCCCATCTCCCGCATATAAGGGATCAGCTCGTCCCCCAGCTTGTCATAGGAAAGGGGGCGCCGTCGGGGTACCGGCGCCAGGAGCCGAGATGGATCTCATAGATGTTGACCGGGCAGTCATAAAGCGAGCCATCCGTCTTTTTTTTGCAGCCATTCGCCGTCCCCCACTCATAGCCGTCCAGGTTATATACCTTGGAGGCGTTCGAGGGCCTGGTCTCAAAGTGAAAGGCGTAAGGATCGGATTTCATCACCCCTTTGCCGCCGGGTGCCTCGATATAATACTTGTACACATCGTATTCGCGGATATCCTGGGTCACACATTCCCATATACTGCCGTCGCCCACACGGGACATAGGCAGGGCATCCGGATCCCAGGCGTTGAATTCCCCCACCAGGAAACCCGCCCCGCATGAGGTGCCCACACGCGGAATACATAGCCTTCGTCCCCAGTGTAATGGCATCCCATCCACTCATAAGCCCGGGTATTCCCAGCCAGATGGGCAGATTCGGTTTCCGTCCCCAAAAACAGCCTGTTCCATATCGCACTTCCTTTCCGCGAAAGGCAGAAATTCCCTGCTTTCATCTTACCAATTTCCATCGAAAATTCAAGAGAATTTGTGAATATTCTGAAAATATCGCCAAGCCAATCTGTAAATATTTGTAATTTTCATATAAATTATTATCGAGTTTCCAGAGCAAGGAATCCGATATCCTCTCTTCTCCCGCCATAACCCGTTCAGTATACCGCTTTTTTGTTAAGAAATCTGTCGAATGTGGAATAAAAAGGCCTCCTGCTCCCGGAAGGATATCCCGGCAGCAGGAGGCCTTGCACAGAGAAGCCTGTTATCCGTTCTGGGTGTTTGGGCCGGCAAATTTTGTCTCGCACTCTGGATCTTCTGTTCTTCGGCCTGCTCGGCCGGATACCATCCGCGTTTTTGCATCTCGGACAGAATATCCGCCCCTATGCTGTGCTCGTCATGCAGAATATTGAGCAGTTCGTTGCGCAGAGGAGTCGATACGCATTCGTTGGAAAAGGTGTTGTAGATACCCGTGATCTCCTTTTGGGAAGCCAGAGAGTCGCAGAGCATGTCCTTATCCTGCATGGGGATATGCGCCATTGGATGCACGTCGTCTCCCTCTAATTCAAAAAACTCAGCAGCCGGTCAAAATGATTCTGGTGCCGTCCGGCGGTCTGCTCGTATTGGGTCTTGATCTGGGGATCGGTTGAGAGCAGCGCATAGGTTTTATACTTTTTGATGAGCAGCCGCTCGGCATTCAGTGCGTCTTCGAGAGCGCTTAGTTCTTTTGAGGTCAGTTGCGCTATGTCACGCGACATGCCAGTCCATCCTTTCCTCTGCTTGTGTATACGGCTTGTCCAGCCCGAATCCGGACGGTTTAGTATGCGGAAACGGGCGGCCTTTATACATTATCGCCGCCCGTTTTTCAAGTCGCCTGATTCTCCCTGCGGATGTCCCGGCCGGGATCCGTCATCAGTCCGAAACTCACCTGCAGGGCCTGATTGACGCGCTTCATCGAAAAATCATCCAGACGGCCCATATGTTCCTTCAGGCGCTTTTTGTCGATCGTCCGGATTTGTTCGAGCAACACGATGGAATCCTTCGCCAGTCCGCTTCCGACCGAATCCACCTGGATATGGGTGGGCAGACGGGCTTTATCCTTCTGGCTGGTGATCGCCGCCGCGATGACGGTGGGACTGAATCGGTTGCCCACATCGTTTTGCACAATGAGCACCGGACGGATACCGCCCTGTTCCGATCCCACCACCGGGCTCAGATCAGCGTAATAAATATCTCCTCGGCGGATGTTCATTTGAGGTCCTTCCTTTCCAAATGGCCGGCTATTCCTGCATCTTGTTAGTATTGTGAGCAGACCACCCCCGCTTTAATCGCGGACTGTAAAAAAATTTCCGGATAAAGCCGTCGTGAAAACTTGTACAGTACAGTCTATGCCCGTCCATATGATTTGACAGAGGAAGTTTTCGCGCTTTGGGCGCGGCCCCGACGCGGCTGGGAATTTCCCTTTCTTTTCGAAAATTTGTGGATAGACACCGCCGCAGGCCTTCCGAGACGCAAACAGGAGGCGTATCCCGTGGGATACGCCTCCTGTTTGCATTTGCAGGGCTCAGAGGAAAGACTGGAATTCTTCTTCGCTTCCCGCGAAAACGTTAAGATCGATAAACCGTTCCTCACCCCGGTATCCGTCCAGGCGCGCCCGGTCGGCATACTGCCAGAACGTCAATTCCGTCCGTCCGGCAGTTCCGGTTTTGTCAGGATATTCCGGATCCAAATAGGATGCTCCTCGTAAGCATCCTTGAGATAGAGGTCATATGCCCTTCCGGTGGCGTACAGGACGGGTTTGGTCCCGTATGCTTCCTCGAGCCGGTCCAGGAGAATATCCAACTCCTCCGGACATCGGCCTGATGGGGTGGGTTTTCGCCTTCTCCCCATAAAACTCCACATCCACAGCAGGAGGGAGGCTGTCTTTCTCTTTTGGGACCGTTCCGATGAATCGATCCGCCTGTGTGTCGCCTCCGCTGTCGAAGCTGAAGAAGTGATAGGCACCCACACGCAGTCCGGACCGCCGCGCCCCTCCCAGTTGTCCGCAAACATCCGATCTGTAAAACCGCTGCCTTCAGTGGCCTTGATATAGGCGAACTGCACATCCTGTCCGGCAAGCACACTCCAGTCGATCTCGCCTTGGTGGGCGGAGACATCGACACCCCGGACAGGATAGCGGCTTCTGGAGGGATAGTGGAACCTCAGGATCCCTTCGGAAAAAAATACAGCAACAAGAACAAGGCCGAAGCCTAAAAACCTCAATGGCTAGCCCCAGCCGCCGTCGTTTTTTCATATAGCTCTCCTTCCCCTATCGGACCGTACCGATGTCGTCCGCGGCCTCAGGAGCATTTTCCCAAGGAGCTTAATATGAATCGATTACAAACAGCGCTTTATTCCAGATCTCAAACTGGTTTTCCATGCGCTGCCTTTGCTGCTCCGTCACGCTGTCATACTTGGTTTTAGCCGCCTCAATCGCCGCGTTGATGATCTCCACGCGTTCTACCGTATACATCTCGCTGGGCTTACAAGGGATCTCGCAGATACTTTCCGCTTCACAAAACTCACTCGTATCCGCTAGAGCCTTATAATAGTCATACATCTCCTCCGCGGCGGATCCATAGAGCTTCCGGCAGGAATCGTACAGGATCTGCTCACCGGTGAGGCTGCCGTCCCACATCCCTTGGCCGCCACGAACCAGAGCGGCCAGCGGAGGGGATAGCTCTCCTCCGTCTCATGGTAGCCCGACCATGGCCCTTGATCGTAAAGACATACTCGACGCCGTTCTGTTTCCAAAGCGCCTGGTTGCGGGTCGCGACATTCCCCTGTACCCAGGGAGGTACTCCCAGGACGCGTCCCAGGCAGAGACACAGTACCATTCCCAAATCGAAATATGCTGGAGGCTGGCGTTCCGAATATACTCTTGAAAGTTCCCGAGCCAGGACTGGGTATAGGTGTTGTGGGTGAGATCATTCTTTCCGAGTACCGCTTTATCCAGATCCAGCGGTGTTGTCATACTCGCCTCCCGGCAGAACATCACTTCCACATTCGGATGCGCCTTCACCTTTTCCGGCGGGAAGAAACTGTTGTGATAACTCAGGATCGAAATCGTCTTGTCCGGATATTTTTCCGACACGATCTCGGCGACGCGGTTGGCAAACGTCAGGATCTGATCCGTGGGTTCCCCAACACGGCGCAGCCCTCGCATTCGCACCAGCCCTCTTCAAATCCATCATTAGCCGCTATGGAATAATTGGTGAGCCGCGGTTCGGCGTCCAACTTTTGAATGACCTTTTCCGCCACTTCTGAGACGAGCTCCAAATTGGAATAGTCGTACTGCCATCCGTAATGAGACAGCGGATCCCGCTTGCCGTCCACCAAGGCGAACCATTCAGGATGACTTTCCAGGTAATCGTCCACCGGAATCAGAGACTGTATGCCATGGCCAGTCGAGGTCTTATCCCTCCCAAATACCAGCGGCATCCCACTTCGGGATTCTGCGCATATACCTGCGTGAACCGTGCGCGGAACTGCGGCGTATGTTCGATATCCAGTTCCCCGACCGCCAGGGTCGGATACTCCGGCACCACCTGCCACAGCTCCTGCGGACCGTACCAGCCGCACCCGAGATTCTCTAAGAACATCGTTACCGCATATCCCGTACCCTCATAGGGATCGTCGTCGTTTCCGAGGAGCGCCACATAATTCTTGTCCCGTTTGAGGATCACCCGTTCCTTATTCGGATAACCGGCCGGCTGTTCGATTCCCATCGCCGCCGTCTGTTTGGTCGGCCCGACCAGGATGCCATTCTTTCCGGAAAGATCCGCCGCGTCGTTCTCGATCGCCAGACGCGCGCCCGTGATCTTTTCCAGATACGCCTGAAGGTCCTCAGCCGCCGCCCGCACCTTGTCGCTCGGCTCTTCCGGGATTACAATGACGGCCTTTGCCGTCCCATTCTCCGCGATCAGGAAATCCCCCTCACCGGGGCTGGTGACGAGCATCTTGTTTTCCGGCAGCTCTGGAAGCGCCGGAGAAGACACGGCAACGGAGCTATCCGCCTGCGGCGGTGTGCTGGAGGACACATCCGTCCCCTGCCTGCATCCGGACGTGGAAAGCAACCAGATGGCTGTCAGTGTGATACACACATCTTTACAAAAACGGTGTCCAACCTGTGTCATGATACGCTCTCCTTTTTTAATAGTTTTATCGTTTACTATTAAAAGGCATCGCGCCTGTCTGTTTCGATTATTCTATTATATCGAAAGGATTATGGGAAGTAAAGTAGATAGTCATTTTGAGAAAGCGCCTGCAGACGCAGGCGCTTTTCCCGAAAAACACTTAATAATAGTCGATCATGAACAGCGCTTTATTCCAGATTTCAAACTGGTTTTCCATGCGCTGCTTTTGATCCTCCGTCACGCTGTCATACTTTGGCTTTAGCTGCCTCGACAGCCGCGTTGATGACTTCCACGCGTTCTTCCGTATACATCTCGCTGGGCTTGCAGGGGATCCAGCAAATGCTGTCCGCGCGGCACTGCTCGCTGCTGTCCGCCAGGGCCTTGTAATATGCAAACATCACATCGGCCGCGGAACCGTAGAGCTTCGTGCAGGCCTCATAGAGAATCTGCTCGCCGGTGAGACTTCCGTCCCACATCCCTTTAGAAGCCACATACCAGAGCGGCCAACGCAGCGGGAAGCTGTCCGACGTCTCCCGGTAACCGGCCAGAGGGCCCTGATCGTAGTAGACATACTCGACACCGTTCTGTTTCCAAAGCGCCTGGTTGCGGGTCGCGACATTCCCCTGTACCCAGGGGACGCTTTCCCAGGAGGCATCCTCCGCCGCAATGCAGTACCATTCCCAGATGGAAATGTGCTTGGGTTCGGCCTTCTGGACATACTCCTTGAAGTTGTCCAGCCAGGACTGGGTGTATGTATTGTGGGTAATGCTGTTCCTTCCGAGCACCGCTTCGTTCAAATCGAGCGGCGTGGTCATGCTGGCCTCACGGCAGAACATGATTTCGACGTTCGGATGGGCTTTACTTTTTCCGGCGGGAAATAGTTGTTATGGTAGCTCAGGATGGAGAGCGTCCGATCCGGGAATTTCTTCGACACGATCTCCGCGACATTGTTGGCGAAAGTACAGCAGCTGGTCGGTGGGATTGCCGAGCGCGGCGCAGTCCTCGCATTCGCACCAGCTTTCCTCCCAGCCGTCGTTGGAGGTGACCGGATAGCTCATCATGTTGGGATTGTTTTCGAAATAGGCGATCATCTTTTTTCGCTACTTCGGCCGCCAGCTCTTTGTTGGAGTAATCATACTGCCACCACTTCTGGGTTTTGGGGTCGCGGCTGCCGTCCACGAGCGCAAACCATTCGGGATGGGAGGGATAATAGGTGTCGATCGGGATCATGCCCGGAAGCCCGTGCCCGGTCATGACCTGCATCCCGCCCTGATACCAGCGGATATTCAGCTTGGCATGCTGAGAACCGATGCGGGTGCCGCGTGCGCTGAACTGAGGGGTGTGGTTGATATCCAGCTCTCCCACTGCCAGGGTCGGGTACTCCGGAATCACCTGCCACAGGTAATCCGTACCGAACCAGCCGCAGCCGAGTTTTTCAAGGAACATGGTCACAGCCATCTCGGTTCCGCGGAAGTTGCCGTCGTCGTTTCCAAGAATCGCCACATAATTCTTGTCCCGCTTAAGAATGACCCGTTCGTTTTCCGGATAACCGGTCGGCTGTTCGATCCCCATCGCCGCCGTCTGTTTGGTCGGCCCAACCAGGATGTAATTTCCCTCGGTGCGGTCGACATTGTCGTATCCGATTTTGATAACCGTCCCCGTGATATCGTTGAGATGAGACTGAAGATCCTCAGCCGCAGCTCGTACTTTATCGCTCGGATCCGCCGGTATCACAATGGTGGTTTTGGCCGTCCCGTTCTCCGCGATGAGAAAATCGCTTTCCCCGGGGCTGGTGACGAGCATCTTGTTTTCCGGCAGATCCGGGACGTCAATCGGGCTGGCGGCCACAGAACTGCCGTCCCCCTGAGACGGAACGCTTGACGGCGTCCCTCCTGTTTACACGCGGTCATGGACATCAAAAGTCCTCCTACCAATAGTATCGGTACTCCTGAACGGAGCCAACGTCCTGCTTTACCCATGATGCACTCCTCTCTCACAATCCGTGACAATCTTGTTACGTCCGATAAGCCGGAGCCCATTTCATGTATCATTATACGGAATGTGTTGCTTTCCGGCAAGGTAAAAACGCATCTACCGACAGGTTCAAATTTGCTGTTTTACGGGATATAGCGGGGAATATTCCTTACATATCGCTCACCATGTCGGGATTTGCTCTTTTTCGAAAAAAGAGGATATCTCTCCTCCCTCCCGGAAAACCCGGCCGGTTCTCCAGGAGGGAGACTGCTTAATAATTATAATAGCTGATGAGGGCCGCCTGCTTCCACAAGGAGATCTGATTCTCGATCCGCTGCTTCTGCGCATCGGTCACCTCGCCGAGCTTGGCTTCGGCGGCCGCGAGCAGCGTCGATGATTTCCACCCGGTCATCCGTGTACATCTCCCCGGGCTTGCAGGGGATCCAGCAGGTGCTGTCCGCGCGGCACTGCTCGCTGCTGTCCGCCAGGGCCTTATAATACCAGTACATTTCGTCCGCGGCGGTGCCGTAGAGCTTCCGGCAGGAATCGTACAGGATCTGCTCACCGGTGAGGCTGCCGTCCCACATCCCCTTGGCCGCCACGAACCAGAGCGGCCAGCGGAGGGGATAGCTCTCATCGGTTTCACGATGCCACGATGCAGGGCCCTGGTCGTAAAGACATATTCCGCGCCGTTTTGTTTCCAAAGCGCATGATTGCGGGTAGCCACGCTTCCCTGTACCCAGGGGACGTCCTTCCACAGAGGCCTTTCCGTCGCGATGCAGTACCATTCCCAGATGGAGACATGCTGAAGCTCCGGTTTTTGAATAAATTCCTGGAAATTCCCGAGCCAGGACTGGGTGTAGGTATTGTGGGTGATCGCATTTTTGCCGAGGATCTCTTCCCGAGATCCAGCGGTATCGTCATGCTGGTCTCCCGGCAGAACATCACTTCCACGTTCGGATGCGCCTTCACCTTTTCCGGCGGGAAGAAACTGTTGTGATAACTCAGGATCGAAATCGTCTTGTCCGGGTATTTTTCCGACACGATCTCGGCGACGCGGTTGGCAAAGGTCAGGATCTGGTCGGTCGCGTTGCCCACTGCCGCACAGGTCTCACATTCGCACCAGCCCTCTTCCCAACCGTCGTTGGCGGCCAGGGAATAGTTCGTCATCTGGGGATCAGCGTCCCACTTTTCCAGAACCTTTTTGGCCGTTTCAGCGGCGAGCTCCGGGTTGGTGTAATCGTACTGCCACCATTCGACGGACATGGGATCCCGCTTGCCGTCCACCAAGGCGAACCATTCGGGGTGGGCGGCTGCGTAATCCTTCCGCGGGATGAGTGCCGTAATCCCGTGGCCGATATGGGTTTGATCCCCGCCCAGATACCAGCGGCGCGCCAGAACGTCATTGCTGTTATAGACATTGTTCTGCCGGGACCGGAACTGCGGCGTATGCTCGATATCCAGTTCCCCGACCGCCAGGGTCGGATACTCCGGCACCACCTGCCACAGCTCCTGCGGACCGTACCAGCCGCACCCGAGATTCTCTAAGAACATCGTCACGGCGTCCGCCGTTCCTTCATACCGCATGTCGTCGTTTCCGAGGAGCGCCACATAATTTTTGTCCCGTTTGAGGATCACCCGTTCCTTATTCGGATAACCGGCCGGCTGTTCGATTCCCATCGCCGCCGTCTGTTTGGTCGGCCCGACCAGGATGCCATTCTTTCCGGAAAGATCCGCCGCGTCGTTCTCGATCGCCAGACGCGCGCCCGTGATCTTTTCCAGATACGCCTGAAGGTCCTCAGCCGCCGCCCGCACCTTGTCGCTCGGCTCTTCCGGGATTACAATGACGGCCTTTGCCGTCCCATTCTCCGCGATCAGAAATCCCCCTCACCGGGGCTGGTGACGAGCATCTTGTTTTCCGGCAGTTCTGGAAGCGCCGGAGGGGTCACGGCAACGGAGCTATCCACCTGCGGCGGTGTGCTGGAGGGCACATCCGCCCCCTGCCTGCATCCGGCCGTGGACAGAAGCAGCGCTCCCGTCAATAGCGCCTGCGCACCTCTGGGAAACCATCGAATCGCTTTAGTCATGCCGCTGTCCGCTCTTTCACCCGTTTTCGTATGATTTACTGTCTGCAAAAGGCGATTCCCCTTTACCTTTAATAGTCATTATAGGAAAAGACCGGGTATCCGGCAAGGTTCTATTCTGGGGTTTAAGGGTTTCAATTTGTGTATTTTGTGAAATAGTGACCACAATTTTATTTTCTATTTTTCCTTAAAAGAAGGACGGGACAGCCCTGCCATCCTGTGATATACTGAGGATAGAACAGACGGGATGTCGTTTTTCCGAAGAGAAAAGGCGGGAGGCACGGGACATGCGGTATCATCAAAAAGCATATAAATCCATCCTCTCGCCGCAGAACGGGATGAACCTCTACCGCGGATGCACCCACGGCTGTATCTACTGCGACAGCCGCAGCCGCTGTTACCAGATGCTGCATGATTTCGAGGATATCGAGGTCAAAACCGACGCCCCTATCCTGCTTGAGGCCGAACTGCGCCGAAAGCGGCGTCCCTGCATGATCGCCACCGGCGCGATGTCCGACCCTTATCTGCCGCTCGAAGCCGAGCTCCAGTTGACCCGCCGCTGCCTGGAGATCATCGGCCGCTATGGGTTCGGCCTCTCGGTCCTGACGAAATCCAATCTCATCCTGCGGGATCTGGAACTGCTGGCCGCTATCCATCGCAAAACCAAATGCGTGGTACAGATGACCCTGACCACGTACGACGAATCGCTCTGCCGTGTTCTGGAACCCGGCGTCTGTACGACCAAAGCGCGTTTTGACGTGCTCAGAGCCATGCGGGATCACGGCATTCCCACCGTGGTATGGCTTTGTCCCCTCCTCCCCTTCCTCAACGACACGGAGGAGAATCTCCGCGGCATCCTGGATTATTGCGTCCGGGCGGGGGTTTGGGGTATCCTCACGTTCGGCATCGGCTTGACATTGAGGGAAGGAAACCGGGAGTACTTTTACGCAGCCCTGGACCGCCATTTTCCGGGGCTGAAGGCGGCTTACCGGCAGACCTTCGGCGAACGCTATCAAGTGACCAGCAGCCACAGCCGGGAGCTTATGCGGATTTTCCGCGATGAATGCCGGAAACACGGGATCGTTTGTGATCCGGATGAAATTTTCCGGTTCCTGCACACCTTTCCGGAAGAGGCGGAACAACTGACCTTTTTCTAAAAACCCGCTAATCCGAATACAGTGTGGAGAGAGACCGGCCGGGCTTTTCCGGGTGTGACGGATAAACGTGTTTTATATTTTTCTATTGACAAGGATATAAAATGCCTATATAATGTCATTAGTTGATATAATAGTGAGTTTAGACCAGTTTTGTTCGGAATATATTTGTTTGTTTATATTTTTTGATCTAAATATGTCATCGTTTGATATATATAGATGGGTTCCAGCTATGCTTGACCCTGCTGTTCCCGCACGACACGAGATGGCCTGTTCCTCCACCGTATTCCAACCGAAAAGGAGTGGAAGCCCATGAGCCCATAACCGGTTGCTCACGCTCCGGGTGGGAGCCGTATGGAAACCTGTCCCCCACCAGGCAGAACGAAAATGAAAGATCAAAGAGAAAGAGGTGTACTGAAAAATGAGAAACAAGACCCGGTTAGGTGCCCTTTTGTTGACGATGGCTCTCCTTATCGTTATGCTCAGCATCGGTATTGGTGCCACGGCCGAGCCCGTCGTCACCGATACCCCCTCCACCGCCAGGCCGGTCCTGGATTTTTCCTATCTGCCCAAAGATCAGGTCCTGACCGAGACCGAGGGGATCAGGCCTCTCTACAGCAGTGAACAGGTGGACGAGGACCTGGTTGTCAAGGCTGAAAGCCGATCCGGCAAGGACTATCTGCATTACGATGTATTGACTCAGGAATGGTGCTCCGGTAAATATGTGGATCTGCTCGTGGCCAAAGACGGCGGCAAAGCCGTCACCGACTGGAGCGGCGCCACGACGGTCTGGTTCTACGTGGAGACCGAGGGAACCGTCTACTGCGATCTGCTGCTGGGCGTGGACAACAGTGGCAGCGGTTCGGTACAAGGATGGTTCAACAGCCTGTTCGAGGGTGCGAAATACTATGTCGAGCAGGATGGCGCCTTTGTCGCCAAGGCCACTACGTCGGATAATTGGAATCACATCGTCCTGCCCGAGAACTACACCGGCTGGGTCGGCGTGGACGTGGCCGAAGGTATCGCCTGCAAGGCAGGACACTTCGAGGATCAGACCTTCGAAGGCCACGACGACACCATCTACGGCCTCGGTTTCGATGTGGATGCCGGCGATCTTTATGTCCGCGATTTCCGTGTAAGCGGCATTGCCGCAGGGCTTCCGGAAAAGGTAACTATCAGCCCGGACGACGCCAAACCGGTTCTGAACTTTTCCTATCTTCCTAAGAATCAGTTTCTGACCGAGGTCGAAGGCGTCCAGTCCTTTTATCCGTCTCTCCAGCCGGTGGACGAGGACCTCGTAGTCTCGGTGGAGACCCGCTCGGAGGAAGACTGGATCCATTACGAGATCATTTCCAGCAATTACTGCGCCGGCAAGTATATCGACATGCTCGTAGCCAGAGATGGGGGCAGAGGCGTCACCGATTGGACCGGTGCCACGACGGTCTGGTTCTATGTGGAGACCGAAGGGGCTGTCTCCTGCGACCTGCTCTTGGGCGTGGACGATCAGAACAGCGGTATGGTACAGAGCTATTTCAGCAGTATGTTCACAGGGGCGAAATATTATGTGGAGGACGACGACGGTTTCATAGCCACCTATACCACAGGGGCTAACTGGAACCATATCGTCCTGCCCGCAAACTACGCCGGTTGGGTCGGCGTGGACGTGGCCGAAGGCCTCAAGTGCATGGCGGGACATTTTCAGGATCAGACCTTCGAAGGCCATGACGACACCATCTACGGCCTCGGCTTTGATGTGGATGCCGGCGAACTCTATGTCCGCGATTTTCGTGTGGACGGCATCGCCAAAGGGCTTCCGGAAAAGGTGAATATCAGCCCGGACGACGCCAAAGCCGATCCTGGACCTCTCCTATCTGCCCAAAGATGAGATGCTGACAGAAATCAGCGGCGTGGGCGGCATTTTCAATAACAATGTCGATCAAGACGTGGTCGTGTCGGTGGAAGAACGGGACGGCAAGGATTGGCTCTTCTACGAACGGATTTCGGCCCAATGGCACGCCGGTGTGTATGTCGACCTGTTGATGGCCGAGAATCATGCCGTCACGGATTGGAGTGACGGAAGCGTTTTCTGGTTCTACGTCGATACCCTCGACAAGGTCTTTATCAATCTGTGCCTGGCTGTGGACAATGATCCGGAAACAGGCATGGTACAAGGGTATTTTAACAGTGAGTTTGCCGGCGCAAAATATTATATGGAACAGGATGGAGGCTTCATAGAACTGAGTACCACGGCCGACAACTGGAACCATATCGTCATCGATGCGGGGTATTCCGGCTGGATCGGCGTGGATTTGCAGGAAGGGCTGCAATGCAAAACAACCGAGCTGGCCGATCAGACCGTTGATGGAAACCTGGGCCATGTTTATGGCGTCGGCTTCTATCTGGAGCTCGGGGACATGTATGTGCGGGACTTCCGTGTCGCCGGCATCGCCGAAGGCGTTGAAGTACCCGATGGTCCGGACACATCCGATACGTCTGATACGTCCGACGCATCGGATACCTCGGATATACCCAATACGTCCGATCCATCGGATCCCGATTCCAGCAAAGGGGATTCTTCCTCTCCCGAAACCGGTGTGGATTCCTTGGCAGGTGCCGCCGTTCTGCTGGCCGCTTCGGCCTTGCTGATGGTCGGATACCAGGCGTTTGCGCGCAAAAAGGCCGCGCATAACCGATAACCTGCGGATATTTCCCCGTCTTTTTCCAGCTCCAAGGAAGATTTCGAATCCGTCCCGCCGCATACCGGATCCGGCAGCGGCGGGACGGATTCCCCCGGTCTGCATATCACGAAAGGACGAATCGCATCATGAAATGGCTCTCCCTGACCATCAGCCTTTTGAGCTTTGCGGGTTCCCTTTTTCTCCCGGGATCATGTGTATCGGAGAGTGCAGGTAAACCCGCCGGAACCGCTGCCGAAAGAGGTGGATTTCCTGGCCAATCAAACCGCCGGCGGGCAGATCCGCTTCCGGGCTGTCCTGGAAACCCTCGACATCCGTGTCAGGCTGAATGCGGAGCCGGAGATGGATCATATGCCCGCCACCGGAGAGGGCGGCTTTGACTGTTACATAAGCGAGGGGACAGATGAGCCCCTGTATGTTTCCACAGCGCGGCTGGAAGAGCGCGGCCGGGAGTATACCGCTACCCTCTTCTCCTTTCCGAAAAACGGGAGCTCAACGTCGTACTCAATTTTCCGCTGTACAAGGGCGTAGAAAAGGTGGAACTGGGTGTGGACGATGCTGCTGCCGTCCTGCCGCCGCATCCGCTGCGGCAGGGGCGGATCGCTGTTTACGGCGGCTCCATCGACCAGGGTGCTTGTGCCAGCCGGCCCGGCATGGCCTATACCAATATCCTGTCGCGCTGGATGAATACCGAATTCGTCAATTGGGGTTTTTCCGGCAGCGGCAAAGCGGAAGCCGAGGTGGCAAAGGCGCTGAGCGAAATCGACGACGTCCGGCTGTTCGTTATCAATACCGCGGGCAACTGCCCGAGCGCCTCATATCTGCGGGCACATCTGCCGGCATTTCTGGATATTCTGCGGCGGCGGTACCCATACACGCCGATTCTGCTCTACGCACTGCCGGTATTCCCATTCAATCGCTTTGCAGAATCCGTTCCGGTAACGGAACAGAAGGTTCAGGTGGAAATTGAAACCTACCGGCGGCGGGTCACGCAGGGGACCGCCATCTTTATTTTTACCGCAGCCGTATGCAGAATCGCTTTAGAGGCCACTCGGTTCAGTATGAAACGACGGTGGACGGCCTGCATCCGAACGATTACGGCATGATGCAGATGGCGCAGGAGCTGTATGTACAGATACAAAAAAGTACTGGAGCAGGAAGGCAAGCAATAAAAAGCGACCGCGTCCACGGCGGAAAAAAGAAAGGATCCTGTCTATGAAAAATGCCTGGCCATATTGGCCATTCTCGCAATCGGCCTGACCCTCCCTCCTGTTCAAAAAGATAACGGTCAGACGCCCACTCTGGAAACGGAAGGCACGACCACGCAAGGTACGTCGGGAACGACCTCCCCATCGGGCGGGCCTGCGGATACCACGGATACTATGGAGAGCACCTCCTCTTCCGCATTGGATACCACCGCTTCCACAAAACCGACCTCAAAGACGGACTCTACCTCCAAAAATACAACGACGGATCCCATCACCTCCCCCACCGCTTCCGCGACGGAAACACCGACGGAACCGTCGGCAGCCCCGCCGCCGGTGACGGAGCCCGAACCGAAGATGAACGTGTTGGTGATCGGGGATTCCAACACGGAATACGGCCACATCACCGGCCAGCTGGAGGAAATTTTGAGGGCAACAGCGGCCAATATGCCAACGGATACCGGCCGCTGTCAGCTAACTTTCCTCTGTGGCTTCCGCAACGGTGTCTACATTAAAAACGACGGTAAGTGGACAAGGCACGATATGACCGACAGCAATCCCCCGGCCACAGCCTCCCCCTGCGGCATATGGATCAGCACCGAAACCGCCGGAGCCGCCACCTCAGTCCGGTTCAAAGGGACGGGCGCGGATTTCTTTTACCTGAAGCAGCCGGGCGGCGGAGTCTTTACCATTGAGGCTGACGGCTGCGAAACCATCCGGGTCGATACCTCGAGCGATAGGCTGGAGACCGGGAAGGCCAGCCTGCGGGGAATGGAAGCCGGAAAGACCAACACGGTCAAACTGGTGGCGCAGAGCGGCAAGGTCACTCTGCAGGGTTTTGTCCAGAAAGGCAACGAATGCATGGAGGGCGTCGTCCACAACTGGGGGGAACGCCGCGGCGAATTCCAAGCAGTTCGCCGCTATTGACGAAACCCTCTTCAAAACCGCGCTGAAAGAGCTGGATCCCGATTATGTCGTCATCCTGCTGGGGACAAACGATGGGTTTGCCGCCTCGGCGGAGGTTCGCTATCTTTCCACCATTGTCCAGCGTGTCCAAAGCGCTCTCCCGGACGCCCACATACTCCTGACTTCCACCTTTGATGTCGATCTTCCTATCCCACGGCAGAGCATGGCGACTTATCTGACCGACGGGTACCCTGTTGTGGCACGAAACACAGGGTGTGCGTACTGGAACATGCACGACTGGTTTGGGCCATTTGATGCTTCCCGTATGCTGGATGCCTGCCACTGCAATGACGCGGGGGGCAGGGCTATTGCCGAGGAAATGCTCAAGCAGCTCAGAGCGCTTGGCTGATGATGACAAGGAGGAGCACTTGAACGGAAAGAAGAGCAAAGATATGAAAAGGATTTTGTCCTTGTTGCTCGTGACCGCTTTCTGCCTGACAGCGGCTGCCTGTTCCAAGCCGTCCGTCACCCCGCCGGAGGGGCCGGACAGCAGCGGACCGTCCGCAGAGCCGTCATGGGATACCACCGCGGAAACTGAAATCACCACCACGAACACCGGAATGGAGGAATCCACCATTTCCAGCGATACGCCCGCTACGACAGTGAATCCGACAACACGCCGTCCGGTCAAGACTACGACGGCGGGGGGCGGCAACCAATCCGAGACTACAGTCTCTTCGACTGCAGGAACCATTCCCCCGATCCGACGGCCCCCACAGAGGCTCCCAGGCCCTCTTACGCGCCGGTAGTCGAGGATCCGGCCGGACTGCCGTATGCGGCGGACATCCCCTCCAGCATAACGGTGGATATAAACAGCCATGCCCGGATCAGCCTGTGGAAGACCACCGGTCACATCCCGTATTATGATAGCAGCACTGCCGCCCAGATCCCTACGCTAACGCCGTATCTGTCATCCAGGAATACGACCGGGGCTGCGTTATCATCTGCCCGGGCGGCGGCTATGGTTCCATTGCCTACGAATACGAAGGGTCGACATCGCCAAATACTTCATGGCCCGGGGCATTTCCGCCTTCGTGCTGAAGTACCGCGTCGCGCCCTATGACTACCACGCCGCGCTGTCGGATGTGATGCGGGCAATCCGGTATGTCCGGTATTATGCCGGGGATTATGGCATCGATCCGGAAAAATTGCGATCATGGGCTTTTCCGCCGGCGGCCATCTCGCCTGTATGGCGGCGGAGCATTTCGATTACGGGAAAGAGATGGGAGATGCCATCGACAAAACTTCCTCCCGTCCCAACGCGGCGGTCCTTTGCTACCCGGTCGTATCCATGTACAGCAAATACACCCACGGCGGCTCAAAGTACAACTTCCTGGGCGCCGAGGCGTCCGACCGGGAGCTGGCGAAGCGTTTCTCGGGCGAGCTGGGTGTCCGTCCGGATACACCGCCGATGTATGTATTCCATTGCCGGCCTGACAGCGCCGTACCGGTAGAAAACAGCACCATGTTGGCCGAGGCATTGAAACGGCTGGTATCCCCCACCTGCTGGATATTTATGAAAATGGGGATCATGGCTGTGGATTGGCCTCGGGAATCACGGGACACGCGAATGGCCCAAGGTTATGCTCGGCTGGCTGCAGGGGTTGGGATTCTAACCCTCCCCCCTCGCGCGTATTCCCACTCCCTTGAAGGATATGAAAACGGACGGACCTCGCTTCCGGTGAGAGGTCCGTCCGTTTCTGCTATTCTCATGTCCGGATTCAGGGGCTCCCCACAGCCTCTTCCTCTTTTTTCCGGATTCCCCAAGCGGCCCGGCGATATTCCTTCGGCGTCATGCCGCACAGGGATTTGAAGACCCGGTTGAAGGTCTGCTGGTTTTCAAAGCCACTGTCCATCGCGATAGTCAGGATGTCAAGACTGGAGTTTTGCAGCAGCCCCTTTGGCGTAATTGACCCGCAGAGAATGGAGATATGCATAAAATCCAGTGTGGATCGTCCGGGAAAAAGCCGGGAGAGATGGTAGCGGCTGACGCCGAACCGGCTGGACAGCGTCTCCAGCGATAAATTTTCGCGGTAATGCTGGGAAATATATCGGATCACTTGTGCCGTCAGGCTGTGGGACCGATGGCTTCCTGGTTTTCCCATTCCATCACCGGAAGAATCCGGGCCAGTATCAACTGGAAAAAGCTTGAGGACATCCTGGCTTTCCTGATTTGTCCCCCCGTTTGACAGGGCGTTCAACGCATACCGGACATCGGCATGCAAAGCCTCCTCCCTCACAAGAGGACAGACCGGATAGGTGGTGAGCAGCCGGTTCTGGTAATCGCCCGCGCAGCCCGGCTGCGCCATGATGAGAAGATACCCGGTCTCTTCCGGCGGCGTCAGAGTCCGGTACGCATGGATTGCATTGGGGATGAGAAATAGGAGTTCGCCCGCCCCCACCTGATATTCCCCGTCCCCGCCTGCGCGGCGATCCACCCCTTTTGGACATACAAAAGCTCCATGTCCAGATGGAGATGTGGAGGGAAATCCAGTCGGTTTCCCACATCGATTTGAAACAAATCGGATTTTGTGTCATAAACTGGAACCATCTCATAGCCCCGCAATAATCGTGTGGTTTTTACAACTTGTTGATTGGTATTATACAGTTCCTCGTGATACAATGTCAACAAGTGTCTTAAAAAAGTGGCTGCCGCCGGGCTTTGGCGGCTCATCGAAAGGATGAACGTTCACATGAAGCATACCATGGCAATAATCGGATACGGCGGGATGGGCGGCTGGCACCATAAAAGCATCTCGGAAAAGATCCCGGAACTGCTGGTCAAGGGGGCGTACGACATCCGGGAGGAAGCCGCGGAGAAAGCGCGGGAGGATGGATTATACGCCTATGCCTCCCCTTGATGAGCTTCTGCAGGACGGCTCCGTCGAGCTCGTCACCGTCGCCACCCCGAACCATGTACATAAAGACCTTGTCATCGCCTGCCTGCGGGCCGGTAAAAACGTGGTGTGCGAAAACCCGTCGCCATGAACACGGAGGAACTGCGGGAGATGATTGCCGCCGCCGATGAAACCGGCAAGCTGTTCACCGTCCATCACAACCGCCGCTGGGACCGGGATTATCGCATCGTTAAAACCATCCTGGCCGACGGCACCATCGGCCGCCCTTACTTTATCGAAAGCCGGGTACAGGGCTCCCGCGGCGCCATGCATGGCTGGCGCGGATACAAGGTCAACGGCGGGGGTATGGTGCTCGATTGGGGGTGCATCTGGTGGACCAGCTCCTGGATATGACCGACTCCCCCTGTCGTATCGGTGGACGCGCATCTGCTCAGCGGTTTCACTCCCGAGGTGGAGGATAACATCAAAATCCTGCTCCGGTTCGAAAACGGCCTGTCCGCCTTGTGTGAGATGTCGACGAACTGTTTTGTGAATTTGCCCCGCTGGCATGTCTCCGGAACCGACGGCACTGCCGTGGTCGAGGGCTGGGGCTGCCACGGCAAAATCGTGAAGTTAGACACCGATGAAAAAATGGAATGGGCCGACGATATCGTTTATACCGAGGCGGGCCCCACCCGTACCATGGCCCCCGCCCTGTCCATACCACCAAGGAGCTGCCGCTGCCCGACGTACAATCCGATTGGTCGGACTATTATCGCAACATTGTCGAGGTTCTGGAGGGCCGGGCGAAAGCGACCGTACAGCTTCCCCAGGTATTGCGGGTCATGAAGGTCATCGATACCGTGTTTGCATCGGCAGAGGCGGGGCACGGCCTCTCCTGCTATATTTGAAAGCCTTTCGGTTCCGTTCGGCCCCGCTTGTAAATCCAAACCGGGATGATCCCCGCTGAAAGCCAGTGTGGAGCTCTTCAAGGAGGCGAGACAACAAATGGGTTTAGAATTCCGAAAAGTGTTCGATACCATACCGGATCAGTTCGATACATACAGGCCGCGATACTGTGCGGAACTGTTTGCCGATCTGATCGAGTACGCCGGAATCGGCCCCGGCAAAACCGTTCTGGAACTTGGTCCGGGAACCGGGCAGGCTACCGGCCCCATACTCGATACGGGATGCGGCTACCACGCCATCGAGCTCGGTGAGCATCTGGCCGAAACGATGAAGCGCAAGTATGGCGGGCGTCCAAACTTCCATTTGATTCATGACGACTTTATCACCCACGACTTCGGCAGCCAGACATTCGACGTGATCTATTCTGCGGCAACGATTCAATGGATCCCCGAAAAGATTGCCTTTTCGAAGACCTTTGAGCTGCTGAATCCGGGCGGGACCCTGGCGATGATGCTGACCAAAAGCGATTACAAAACGCCTGAATGAAGCGCTGTATCAGTCGATCCAGCGGGTCTATTCCCAATATTTCAAACCGGAAACCGCATACGTGCATGGTGCCTTCCCGTATACGAACGCGCCTGAGTATGGATATGCCGGTTTGGAAAACGGGAATATGGCGGCAGACGTGAATTTACCGCCGATGAATACGTGGCCTTTGCCGGCACACATTGCGACCACATCGTGATTCCCTGAGCCTTACAGGAGCCTATTCTATAACGGCCTCCGGAAAGCTGTTCTCGAGGCGGGCAATCGGATCGTATTCCTGGATACATATATTCTGTATCTTGCAAAAAGCCATGTGAATGCCGCTGAAAGGGCATCCGACAGAAAAGAGAGAAGTCAACGTCGTTTGACTTTCTCTTTTCAGCTCATACGCCTATAATGGGTCCCTGTTTTTTCGTCTTATACGGGTTTAACGAAGAGGCGGACGATGGCCTGGCCGAGCGCCACGCCTCCGATACAGCACCCGACGCTGAGCAGGATATACAGGCCTCCCCAGAATGGCTTGCCGGATTCCAGCAGCCCCAGTGACTCGAGTGAAAATGCCGAGAAGGTGGTGAATCCCCCCGCACACACCCGTTTTCCAGAACAGAAGAGCGGCATCGGAAAGCCCCGGGCCCCTGAGCGCCAGACCGGTCACGACACCGATAAGAACCGCTCCCGCCATATTGGTCAGCAATGTCAGAACCGGAAAATCCAGATGGACCGGGATACGCCCGATCAGGTAGCGGCAGATGGCTCCCACCGCTCCGCCCAGACCGACCCAAAGCAGTTTGCCCATGAGTTTTATACTCCCTCTTCCGGTCAGGATCCGGCCGGCTGGTTTTTGCGGGAATCGAGATACGATTGCAGAATGATAACCGCCGCCACCGTATCCACCACGCCCTTCCTCTTTTTTTCCCCGTGTGTTGGTCTGGTTAAGAAAACCGATAGCGGACAGGGTGGTCATCCGCTCATCCCAGAGAATCACCTCGAGCCCGCGTTCAGTCAGCAGCGCGGCGAACTCCTCCGCCCGGCGGGCGCTCTCTCCCCTGGAGCCGTCCATGTTGCGCGGATGGCCCAACACCACCCGGGCGGTCCCCTGTCCGGCGGCAATGGAAAAGCCCGGTCAGCCAGACGGGTCAGATCCCGTTCCGTTACCGTTTCGATGGGAGAGGCCAAGAAGCCGCCCGGATCGGACACGGCAAAGCCGGTCCTCACCGTTCCAAGATCGATGCCCAATAGGCGCTCGTCCGCTTTGTCCTTCATGCCATGCCATCCTTTCAGGGGAGATATGACAGCTTCTAGGATCTCTGGAGCTGGGTGTGCCGTCATTCCTTCCACCAGGTCTGTTTGGCAAAAGTGGAAAGCTCCTCGTTCAAATGGGTGTTGTCGTTCTCCAATATAAGCTCCACCCGGTCCCGGTCGAAACGCAGGACACTCACGCCGGTGTTGTCGCACCAGGCCACCTCCGAAAGCCTTTCAATAGGCCAGCCCTTGGCCCAGCACAGGGCGTTGCGTATAGCGCATCCATGGGACGCCACGGCTACCGTTTCGCCCGGATGGGCCGCCGCGATCTCGGTCAGCGCCTCCGCCATGCGGCTGTATACCTCCCGCATGGCCTCCCCTTTCCGGGGATGGAAATCCCAAGGCGCACGGTTCCATTTGAAGCTTTGTACCGGGCAGAGCAACGGCAACATTTTCCAGGGCTTCCCCTCCCAAACGCCGCCATGGATTTCCATGAGCCGCCGATCCTGTACGATCGGCAATCCATGTGCGCCGTCCACTGCCTCGGCGGTATACATAGCCCGCTGCAGGGGACTGGAATAAATGGCATCGAGCGGAACATCCCGGAATCGTTCCGTCAGCCGTTCCAGCTGCCGCCGTCCATTGCCGCTGATCCCTTCATCGATGTGGCCCTGAAAAATCCGGCGGATATTTCCCATGGCTTCGCAGTGGCGCACAAGATACAGAGAGGTCATAGTTCGCGATGTTTCCTTTCTGAATCACAGTAGGTTACAAGGGAAGCCCCGTTTGTCGCTTCTTTGTATCCTTTCTCCGCGCGGAGAAAGGATGTAGCCGCACATAAAGATCCACCGGATTTGACTGTTATCACATTTAAAACACCATAACCGGTTCCAAATCTGTGCGGGGCGCCACCCGCAGTACAAAATCCATGTCCTCTCTCATCCCCGCCTCCGTCAGAGCTGACTGCGCGGTCAGATAGGCGAGCTCCGGGGAATTGTTGTCCTTGCTCAGATGCGCCAGAAACAGCCGTGTCGCCCCCCGGCGGATCAGCTCGGGCAGCTCAAAGAACAAGCGTCGTTGGACAGGTGGCCGGTCGATGCTAGGATCCGCCGCTTGAGGACATAGGGATACGGCCCGTTTTCCAGCATACGGATATCGTGGTTGGATTCGATCATCACCAGATCACAGCCCCACAAGGCTGTCCGCACCTCTTCCGTCATATGCCCCATGTCGGTTGCGACGGCCAGTGTACGGCCGTCGCCGGTGCTCACGCGATAGCCCGTGCTCTCCCGGCTGTCGTGCGGCGTCCGGAACGACCGAACCATCATGCCCGCAAGTTCCACGGCCTCCTCCATTGCCCGGCAATCCGCATCTTCCGGCAGCGCGCCGCCCCCGATCAGTCCGGCGCGTGTCCCGGGAGATGCGAAAACCGGTATGCCGAAGCGTTTTTGCAGCACTCGCAGTCCGGCCGTGTGGTCGGAATGCTCATGGGTGACAAAAATCCCCCTGAATGCTGTCCATCCCGATCCCGCGATCCCAGCAAGCGGTTTCAATCCGCTTGGCGCTCACACCGGCATCGATGAGGATGCCGCCTTCGGGGGTCCCGATGTATGTACAGTTCCCGCTGCTTCCGCTGAAAAGTGGACAAAATCGTGCCATAAGGGTTCCTGGTCCTTTCCCATGTTCATCCTGAGTATGAGCTAAATCCCGCCGAAACAGAAGATGTCCGGCACGCTGCCGGGGCCGAAGGTCCGCTCTGCCATGCGGTACATGGCCTTCGCGTGTATCCGGTCATGCCAGATAAACCGGCGGCAGACCTTTTTTCAGGCTCCACTGTTCCCCAAACCCGTCATCGGACACCCGGTTTTCCAGATAGCCGGGCAGGCTCTCCAATGCCGCAAAGCCGCGCTCGCGGCAATCGTCTATCCGTCCCGCATCGTCCGCGGGTACCTGGATTTTCCCGAAATAAAATGCGTTCACACCCCTGGTATGGTCATACATCTGCCGGGCCGTACGCGGTACGGATCCGTAAAGGTACTCCTTTCCGGCAATACGCTGCGGTCCTTGTCCGGCACGGCGTCATACAGACGCTGAAAGTCGCGGGCGGATTTCAGTACCAGGGCTTTGAGGGTAATATACGCCTTCTCATCCAATACCCCGATTTCCCGGTCGAACAGCACGTCGGTGTCCGCGTCTTCAATAGCCAATTCCGAGGCGTTCTCCTGTATCATCCGGATTTTCGGGCCAGCCGGGCGGATATTGCCCGGTTTTCCATGCTATGTAGGACCGGACTTCCGCCGGCATTTTGGATAAAGCCTCGTCTTTGGTCGCCCCTCGTGTATAAGCACCCGGAAACTGGTCGGCATATATGAGCGACGCCTTTCCATGATGCTCCCAAACGCATGTGACAGTCATGCGTTCCCCTCCTCCGGCCGGTTGAAACAAAAGGTGTCTTCAAATGCTCTCGTCCCATGGGACGACCGCTGCATTTGAAGACACCCTTTCCATTCTTACAGTGCCGTACGCAGTCCCGGTTCCGCCTGCTGGACCAGTTCGATATCCGCTCCGAGATGGCGGAGCTTGTCCACGATGCATTCATAGCCCCGCTCGATATGGTGGATATCTTCCACCTCGGTCGTCCCCTTTGGCGGCCAGCCCGGCGATGACAAGCGCAGCGCCCGCCCGCAGGTCCACGGCCTTGACCGGGGCGGCTGTCGGGGCTTGCCGCCCTGGATCACGGCCACCTTGCCGTCGACCAGGATGTCGGCCCCCATTCGGCGAAGCTCATCCATATACTGGAAACGGTTGTCGAAGATGCTCTCGGTGATGATGCTGGTTCCCTCTGCCATGGCCAGGAGCACCGCGATCTGCGGCTGCATATCGGTGGGAAAGCCGGGGTGCGGCATCGTCTTGACATTGCAGTGGAGGATCGGTCCGCGGCGGCACACCCGCACATAATCGTCGTATTCCTCCACCTCGGCCCCCATTTCCAGGAGCTTCGCCGTAATGGATTCCAAATGCTTCGGGATGACGTTGCGCACCAGCACGTCTCCCCCGGTCGCCACGGCCGCCGCCATAAAGGTACCGGCCTCGATTTGATCGGGAATGATGGAATAGGTGGTGCCGTACAGGCGGTCTACACCCCGGATTTTGATGACGTCGGTACCGGCCCCGCGTATGTCGGCGCCCATGGAGTTCAAGTTGGCCAAATCGACCACATGCGGTTCTTTTGCCGCGTTTTCGATGACCGTCACGCCCCGCGCCTTGACGGCGGCCAGCATAACATTCACCGTCGCCCCACCGACGCTTCGAGATAGACAGAACTCCCCACCAGACGCTCCGCCTTCAGCTCGATCATGCCGTTTTCCATCGGGGCCACATCCGCCCCGAGCGCGATAAACCCTTTTAAATGCTTGTCGATGGGCCGCACCCCGAAATTACAGCCGCCCGGCATCGCGACCTTCGCGGCGCCGAACCGGCTGAGCAGCGCCCCCATAAAATAATAGGAGGCCCGCATCTTCCTGGCCAGATCGTGCGGCACGGTATGGCTGAACACCGGACGGGAATCCACTTCCACGGTGTTTTTTTGTTGACACGTTTCACCACCGCGCCGAGATTTTCCAAAATATCCAGGCTGGTCGTGACGTCGGCGATATTCGGTATATTTTCAATGCGGCAGACGCCATTGGCCAACAGGGTCGCCGACAGGATCGCGACGACGGCGTTTTTCGCTCCGCTGATTTCCACTTCACCAAACAGGGATTCCCTCCGCGGATCAGGTATTTTTCCAATCTCATCCAACTCCCCACGAATTTTAACATTCCTATTATAGCATGATTTTGGGAAAATCAAATACAAACCTTTTCCAAATCCATCCATGGACGCGATGCAATCCGCGGCCCGCATCTATAGTATGAGCCGGGAACAGCCGCTTCACCCAAGAGAGGTTTTTCCGCTGTCGGATCGGCCAGTATTTTGAAAAAAATTCCAATTAAAGCCCCAGGTCCTCTTCCACCAGTATGACCTTGATCCGGCTCTTTTCCTGTTGCCACCCATGCACGACATAGGTGCTGCAGATCCGGTCCGGTACCGTACAGCCGTCGGTGCAGGACGGCGAGCCGAGACCGAGACAGCGCCCGGTCCGGGCACAGTACGTCTCCTTCGAGAGGCGCAGGGCGTTGGCGGGTGCCGCCATGCGTTTGACGCGGCTGACGGCCTCGTCGAGATCCGATACCAGCTTGTTGCGGCCCGCGACGACGATGACGGAAGCGGGCCCGTAACACAGCGCCGCCACGCGGTTGCCGTTGCCGTCGACGTTATAGAGCTCTCCCGCATGGTGACAGCGTTGGCCGAACAGAGGTAGGCGTCGGCGGAGAGGCTGTCCAGAAACACCCGGCGCACCTGTTCCGGCGTCAGGCCGGGAGCGTACCGGTCGATAAACCGGTAGTCCCCGCTTCGCAGCAGTTCCAGAACGCCGCTCTCCTTCAGCGTCTCCGATCCCCCCACCGCCACCGAATCGCCGGCATGCAGCAACGCGCGCACCTGCGGAACGACATCCTCTTTGCGGGGAGACCAGATAGGCATCCATCCGGTTTTTCCGTAAATTTTCCACGGCCGCCTGCATCTGCAGATGCAGGACCTCACGGGGCAGATCCTTCAAAACCATCCGTCCTTTCCGAATCACAAGGGCGTCCTCGCGGCCTCCACAGCCGGAATCTTCCAAATCAGTCCGCCAGCTCCAGCAGGACCGGACAATGGTCGAACCCAAAACAGAGGAGGCAATATCTGCCCGTACCACCCGCGGCGCCAGCCGGTCGCTGACGAGAAAATAATCGATCCGCCATCCCGCGTTGTTCCGCCGGGCGTTGAAGCGATAGGACCACCAGCTGTATGCCCCGGTTTGATCCGGGTGGAGCAGGCGGAAGGTATCGGTAAAGCCGGCGGCGAGCAGGCGTCCGAACGCCTCCCGCTCCTCGTCGGAAAACCCGGCATTCCCCGGTTGGGGCCCGGATTCTTCAGATCGATCTCCTGATGGGCGACATTGAGGTCTCCGCAGAGGATCACCGGCTTTTTCGCGTCCAGGCCGGCAAGATAGCGCCGCAGCGCCTCCTCGAACGACAGGCGATAAGGCAGGCGGCGCAGCCCGTCCTGCGAGTTGGGCGAATAGAGGGTGACCATATAAAACGCCGGATACTCCAGCGTCACGCAGCGGCCTTCATGCCCGTGCTCCTCATCCCCGATCCCGAGCGAAACCGAAAGCGGCGGTTTTTTGGCTAAAATCATTGTGCCAGAATAGCCTTTCTTTTCCGCGTAATCCCAGTACGAGGTATAGCCGGGCAGCGTGAGATCCAACTGCCCGGCTTGTAGCTTGGTTTCCTGCACACAGAAAAAATCCGGATCCAGCTCCCGCACCACGTCGGCGAAGCCCTTTGTTCAGGCAGGCCCGCAGACCGTTGACGTTCCAGGAAACCGCTTTCATCCGATCTCTTCCCCGTTTTCCACGGCCGCGAGCATCGCGATCCGGCGCTCATGCCGTCCGCCCTCGAATTCCGTGGTCAAAAGGTGCGGACGATGCTCTTGGCGAGCTCCGGTCCGATCACACGGGCGCCCAGCGCCAGCATATTGGCGTCGTTGTGGCGGCGGGTGAGCTCTGCGGAATAAGGTTCGCTGCATAAGGCGCAGCGGATCCCCTTGACCTTGTTGGCGGCAAGGGAAATGCCGATCCCGGTCCCGCAGATGACGATTCCCCGTTCACACTCGCCCGCCGCCACCGCTTTGGCGGCCCGGACTCCGAAGACGGGATAATCGCAGCTCTCGGCCGTGTAGGTTCCATAGTCATGATAGGCAAGGCCCATCTCGTCGAGCAGGGCCTCCACCTCGTTTTTCATTTCCAGCGCGGAATGGTCACAGGCAATGGCAATCATACTCTTTTCCTCCCACATCGTCCATAATAAAGAGGAAACGGCCGACCCGTTTCCTCTTTATTGTATGATTTCCGCCAGCTCTTATTCAGCGGATTCTTCCGCCGCGGCCTCAGCGGGCGCTTCCTCGGAAACGGCCTCTTCCGCAGCCGTTTCGACCGCGGCGCCGTCCTCCAGAAGGGCGCGGATCGACAAGCTGATGCGCTTGCTGTCGTAATCGACGTTGGTGATCTTCACTTTCACTTCCTGACCGATCTTCAGCTCATCCTGGGGCTTTTCAATGCGGCGGTCTGCGATTTGGGAAATATGGATCAGGCCGTCGATCCGGGAATGATCTGCGCAAACGCGCCGAAGGTGGTCATGCCGACGATCTTGGCGTCCACCACCGAGCCGATCGGATAATTGGCCTTGAAAATCTCCCACGGATTGTCCTCCGCCTTGCGGTAGCCGAGGGAAATCTTCTTTTTCTCGGTATCCAGATCACGGATATAGACATCCACCGTATCCCCTACATTCACAACCTCGGAAGGATGCTTGATCCGGCTCCAGGAGAGCTCGGAAATATGGATCATGCCGTCGACACCGCCGAGATCCACGAACGCGCCGTAAGAGGTCAGGGATTTCACCACGCCGGTGTACTGCTGCCCCACCTCGGCCTGCGCCCAGAAGGCCTCCTCCTTCTCCTTGCGCTCCTCACGGGCAACCGCACGGATGGACCCTACCGCACGGCGCCGGCTCTGGTTGACCTCGATGATCTTGAAGCGGACCTCCTGCTTGAGCAGCGGAGAGAGATCCTCCATCCGCACGGCCGAAGCTTGGGAGGCGGGAATGAACACCCGCACGCCATGGGTGACGGCCAGCAGGCCGCCCTTGATGACGTCGGTGACAACGCCGTCGAGAATGTCGCCGCTCGCTTCCGCGGCCACGACCGTATCCCAGCCCTTGAGCGCGTCGACCCGTCTCTTCGAGAGCATGATGGTGCCTTCCTGATCGTTGGTGCGCATGATCAGGAGATCCAGCTCATCCCCGATTTTCACGAGATCCGCAGGGTTGGCGCGGGTAGCAGAGAGCTCGTCGGCCGGAATGTAGCCGGCCTGCTTGCGGCCCACCACCTCGACCTGCACTTCGTTCGGGGCAATGCCCACGACAACGCCGCGGACTCTCTCGTCTGTAGACAAACTCTGAAGAGAGGCTTCCAGGGCCTCTTCGAAGCTCATTTCCTCAAAGGATTTGGCAGGGGCTTCCGGTACGGCTTCCGCAGGAGCCTCGGGGCCGTCTCCGCATTGGCCTGCTCGGCAGCGGGGGATTGAGGCGGAGCGGCCGCCTCTTCCGCCGTGGGAAGGGTCTCGTTTTCTTGGACTTCGTTGTTGACAATCTCGGACATGGTTGAAAGTACCTCCTTTATAATATCGGCGGGGGTCGAGGCACCGGCCGTAAGGCCGACGACCTTTGCTCCAGCAAACGGACCGGAGGACAGCTCGTCCGCCGTTTCGATCAGAATCGTCCGACAGCCTTGCTGGCACACATCCCGAAGCTTGGCGGTGTTGGAGCTCTGACGCCCGCCGACAATCACCATCACGTCGCTCTTCTGCGACAAAGCAACCGCCTCATGTTGTCTTTCGGCAGTCGCATTACATATTGTATCAAAAACAAAAAGATTTGTATAGTGTTTTTGCGAATTGGGAGCACTTTTCCCATATTTCCATCTGAAACGTGGTCTGTGAGACCAAAACGACCGGGTTTTCCTTTAAAATTGCCTCATTTCGGCTCAGCCGCTCCAGATCATCCAGAGAGGTGAACACGAATGACGGGCCCCTGCAGTGCCCGCGGATTCCCATGACTTCCGGATGTTCCGGATCCCCCGCGATGAGGACCGCGTATCCTTCGGACGAATGCCGTTCTACGATGCGGTGGATTTTAGCCACGAAAGGGCAGGTCGCGTCGAGATAGTCCACCTCCCGCTCCCGCAGCCGGTCGTAGACCGACGCCGGCACGCCGTGGGAACGGATGACCAGCATCGCCCCAGGCGGCACGTCATCCGGTGAGCCGACGATCCGCACGCCCCTCTTTTCCAGATCGGCGACAAGCTGAGGATTGTGGATGATCGGCCCGAGCGTACAGACCGTCCGGCCTTCGTTCAGCAGCTTATAGACTGCGCTGACGGCCTTGTTCACGCCGAAACAGAAACCGGCGGTTTTCGCCACCAGGATCTCCATGGCGCCTCCCCCTTTTAACGGGTGTTCTGCGCAATCATGTCCCCGATCCTGTCCATAACCAGGCGGGACGCGAAGCGCAGATCCGGATGTTCAGGATTGTCCAGGTGCAGCTCCTCCGGAGATAGAGGAGGGCCAAACACGATCCGGGTGGGACGGAAAAGGCGGAGCTTCTGGTTTTTGGTGGCGATCGCGACGGGCAGGACCGAGGCGCCGGTCTGCGCCGCAATCAGCGCGGCGCCCGATTTGGCCCGCCCCAGCCGGCCGTCCTTCGAACGGTACCTCCGGGAAAATCCCGAGGGCTTCCCTCCTCAACGATCCGGCGGGCGGTATCCAGTGCCCCGGTATCCCCCGCCCCCGTTTGACCGGGAAGGCACCGAGCTGCTTGGCGAAAAACCAGGTGGCGAGCCGGTTTTTAAAAATTTCCTCCTTGGCCATGAAATAGACGTGACGTTTCTGGCACATTTCAAGGAAAACCGGGTCGATCACCGAAATGTGGTTGCAGCAGAGGACCAAAGGCGGCTGCCCCGGCGTATCGGGATATTCTCCCGGCCTATGGTTTTGAATGGGAACAGGAGCCATGCCAGCGGTTTGAAAAACCACAGCAAGAACCGTCCGAACCACATGGTAGTATGCCCTTTCAGCCGATGGTATCCCCACCAGCTTTTCCAAAATAGCGACCGACTCCTCGAGCGTGTTGCCCGTCGTATCGATCCGCACAGCATCCGCGGCCGCACGCAGCGGCGCTTCTGCCCGGTTTTCATCATTATAATCCCGCTGTCTCATATCCGCAAGCACTTCGTCAAAATCGGCCTCGATTCCCTTTTCGCGCAATTCCTCCGTCCGTCTGGCGGCCCGGTCCTCCGCCGACGCGGTCAGAAAAAATCTTCAGGGCGCGTCCGGGAGCACCACGGTGCCGATATCCCGGCCGTCCATGATGACGTCCTGCACGGCCGCGGTATCCCGCTGCAGGTGGAACAGGAAACGACGCACCGCCGGCAGGGGCCGATACGGCCGAGGCCGCCATAGAAATCTCCGGCGTCCGGATGCGGCCGGTGACATCCTCCCCATTGACGTAAACGCGTTGTTCACCGTGTTCATGGCGCAGCTCCACCTTCAGGCCGCCCAGCGGGGCTCGACCTCGTCCGCCCTGGACGGGTCCGCGCCGCGGTCCAGCACGAAACAGCCCACCGCGCGGTAGAGTGCCCCGGTATCCACATATAAAACGCCGAGCCGCCCCGCAAGGATCCGGGCGATGGTGCTCTTCCCCGCCCCCGAAGGGCCGTCGATCGCAATCGAAACCGGTTTGTGGTCCCATGGATGATGCCTCCTGTTTTCTCAGATACGGGCTCTTCACCGGGAACCATACAGAGACGTTTCAGGGCTTCCAGCCCCTCGGCGATCTCCTCCCGGGAGAAATCTGCCGCCTCCAGCTCCTCGTCGGACAGCTCCTGAAGGTCCTCGTAAAATGGACGCCGACCGCGAGAAAGGACGGCTGGGGATCCCGTTCGATCTCGTCGAACAGGAGGTTCTCTGCTTCGTTGATCCTCCGTTCCAAGAGCAGCCGGCCCACGCGATAGCCGAGAAAATCGCTTTCGGAAAAGCGGCCCTCCTCGTCCACAATCTCGAACATCTCTTCCTCTTCCTGCAAAAACACCTGCCGCAGCACCCGGCCCAGGTCCTCAATCATCCGCAAGATATAATCGTTGTTGTACATCCGCCCCGATCCTTTCCGGTCAGACCGCCCGGCCGGCCGCCTGACCGGTAGCAAAGGCGATCTGGAGATTGAAGCCGCCGGTGTAGGCGTCTAGGTCCAACACCTCTCCGGCAAAAACAGCCCCGGCAGTTTTTTTGACGCCATGGTTTTTGCGTCGATTTCCTTCAAGGCCACGCCGCCGGCGGTGACGATGGCCTCTTCCACCGGCCGGAAGCCCGCGATCCGTACCGGCAGGTCCTTGAGGAGCCGGGCAGCCCGGCCCGTTCCTCCCGGGTGACGCTGTGGCACTTCCGCTCAGGCGGAACACCGCAGAAGCTCCGCCATGACCGGAACCATCGACCGCGGCAGCAGGCCGCCAAGCAGGGTCCCGAACGCCCGGTTTTGTTCCGCCCGCAGATCCCGTACCAGCCGGCTGTCGAGCTGTTCGGGCGTCAGCGCGGGCTTCAGGTCGATGTGGACGGTATACCGCCCCCGCGCCATATGGCGCAGATGGGCGCTGGCGCTGAGGATCATCGGCCCCGACAGGCCGAAATGGGTGAACAGCATCTCCCCGGAAGTCCCGATAAATGGTTTTTTGCCCGGCTTCGTCCCGGACGGTCAGACCGGCGTTTTTCAAAGATAGCCCTGCAGGGCCGCGCACCAGCCGTCCTCCGCCTCGAGCGGCACCAGGGAGGGACGCAGCGGCGTGACGGTATGCCCCGCCTGACGTGCCAGGGCATATCCGTCCCCGCTGGAGCCGGTCAGCGGATAGGACAGCCCGCCCGTGCAGACGATCACGGCTCCGGCTTCAAGGACACTCCCATCCTCCAGCCTCACCCCCGGCAGGCCCGTCCGCGATCAGGAGCTCCGAAACCCGCCCCTGCCTTATCCGGGCGCCGCCCGTCCTGGCATATCTCGCCAGCGCGTCGGCGATGTCCATCGCTTTGTCGGATTCCGGGAATACCCGGCCGCCCCGTTCGGTTTTGAGCGGCACGCCCTGTTCTTCGAACAAGGCCATGCAGTCCTGCGGCGTGAAGGCGGAAAAGGCGCTGTACAGGAACCGGCCCCCGCCCGGGACATGGGCGACGGCGTCTTCGGCGGTGCAGTTATTGGTGACATTGCAGCGGCCTTTCCCGGTGATGAGCACCTTGCGTGCCGGCCGGGGATTGCGTTCCACCACCGTGACCGGCCGGCCGCGGCGGCCGCGCATCCGGCCGCCATCAGCCCCGCGGCGCCTCCGCCCACCACAATGACGGGCCGATCCGATTCCATACTCCGCACCTTCACACCCCGTCCGCCGTTTTTCGAACGGCTGGTATACCTGATAGGTCTCCCACAGCCCTTCGAGCTCGTTGAGCGTCTCCCGGGTCTGCTCCATCCGGCGGAGCGACACCGCTACGATCAGCGCGTTGAGCACGCTCAGCGGCGCCACGAGCGAGTCGACGATGGTGGCCATGTCGCTGTGGGCCAGAAGCAGGCAGGTGGCAAAATCCGCGATGGGAGAGAGCAGGCTGTCGGTGATCTCGCAATGACCTTCGCGCGGCGGGAATGCGCGAAATGCAGGGTTTTGACCGCCTTGCTGGAATATCGCGGAAAGCTCATCCCGAGGATGGTGTCCTCTTCACTGATATGGATGAGCTCTTCGAGGATCTCGGTCTCGCTGGAGGTATACACCAGATGGATGTCGGGCAGGAGGAGCTTGAGATAATACGCCGCGAAATTGGCGAGCGCGCGGCAGCTCCCCGCCCCGAAAATATAGACCTTGCGGGCGCTTACCAGCGCGTCCACCGCCCGGTCGAACACATCCGCGGCAACTCCTCGAGGGTTTGCCGGATGTTCTGCATGTCGTAAGCCATCACGTTGTCCAGCACCTCGCTGTCCCCCATGCGTGCCCGGGTGACTTCCACCCGCTGGACCGAGGTCAGCTTGCTGCGGATAAGCTCCTGCATCGCTTTTTGCAGCTGCGGATACCCCTCGAACCCCAGCTCCGCCGCAAAGCGGACCACTGTGGATTCGCTCACCCCGACGGTTTCGCCCAGCCGGTAGGCCGTCATGAACGCCGCGGTGTCATAATGCTCGAGTATATAGTGGGCGATGCGTTTCTGCCCTTTGGAAAAACCCGGCATTTCCCGGGTGATATGCGCGATCAAATTCGTTTTCAAGCCGATCCAACCTTTCCGCCTGCCGCTGCGTATTCCGTTAGTATTGTACCGCCTTCGCGTCGAAATTGCAAGCGGCATTCCCCGTTCCTGCAATTGAAAATGAAAATGGACAGCGCCCGGCTGTCCATTCAGATGCGGAATATGTGCAGAAGCTTCGGGCGCAGCATCCTCTGATACAGGACGATGAGATTGGTGACCGCCACGTCGTAAATGACAAACACGATGTTCCCGGCGCCGAGCAGGAGCAGCGGCACATTGACGCCGAACAGCTCCAGGCTGTCGGCCGGCAGAACGAACACATGCAGCATGAGCCAATAGGCGGCCACAAACGTACCGTTGAAGAGCAGGAGTTTGGCCGCCCATTCCAACGGCCGGAAACGAATGCGCTCGATCAGGGGCCTTGAGAACCGGATAATACCCGAAAAAGGCGATGAAAAGCACTTTTTGCCTCCAGGGAGGGAGTCAGGATCGCGTTCAGGATCCCCACGACGGCATAGACCATAAACCCCATTTCACGCCGCTCTCGAGTACGATGGGGATGAGAAGCACCCCTGCGAGCGGGCAGGGCATAGTCGGCAAAAGGAAAAATGGTCAGGAGCATACAGACTAAGGAGAGGGCGGCAAGCAACCCGCCCAACGCGATTTTTCCGCTGTGCTTCATGAACTGCCATCAGGCCTTTCCAGCCGGCCGCCCGTCCGGGGCCCGGCATATTGAAACTTTCATCCGTGTCAGCAGCAGCGGATAAGGTCGCCGCCCATGCATTCACAGCAGCAGTCCGCGCAGATCAGGCCGCTGCACATGTCGCAGGCGCTGCAGCCTCCCGCCGTCTGACGGCCGGTCCGGTATCCGCCGTTCTGCCGCCGCATCTCCATCTGGTTGAGGGCCTGCCGGTATTCCATGTTGCCCGGATCCATCGGACCGCAGTGGAAAAATGGTTGTAGGCGTCGTCGAGCCATCCTTTTTTTGAACAGGACACCCCCTTGAGGAAATACCATTCCCCGTCCAGGAAGGGCCGGGAATCCCGTCTAGGAGGGTTTCGGCATCCATCACCCGCCCGGTGCGGATGAGGTTGCGGATATCCATGAAACGGGAGGTCCCGCCTCCTGGGAAGGGGCCCCGCCCCGGTGCCGGACCGCCCTGCCGGCGCATCCGGATAATGGCGTCGTACGCCTCGTTGATCTCCTGCATCTTTTCCTGCGCGAGATCGGAGAGCGGGTTGTCGTTGTAGTGGTCGGGATGGTATTTCTTGGCCAGCTCCCGATAGGCCGCTTTTACCTCTTCGTCGGTGGCGCTCGGCTGTACGCCCAGCACCTGATAGGGATCAGTCATAGTTCGGGTCCTCTCGCTTTCTGCGTTTGCCGGATTTCGACTGCGGATCGCCAAAGAGCGCCTGTTTCTGCACGTAAGGCAGCCCGAGCTCCAGCACGTTGCGCAATATACCGTCAAACCGGCGGATATCCAATAAATTGTAGGCCGCCTCACACTCCGCGAGGGTCGCGTTGAGCGAACCCTCGGCGTATCGCCTGGCCTCCCCCCAAAGGGCAGCGGCATCCCCGGCAGTCAGCCGGCGGGAGAGCGCAAAGGCATTGTAGCTTCCGTTTTGCAGATCCTCTTCCAGGTCGTCCGCGGCATCGATGAGATAGATCCACCGGCCCAGGCAGTAGCCGAACCGGTCGAGGATGCGTTTTTCGCGTTCGTCCCGCGCCGCCGCCGCCGCCAGATAGGCAAACGCCGTGCCGTGGGTTCGGCCGCCGCATCGACGGAAGGGGATTTCGCCTGTTCCAGCCCGGCCTGCAGCCGCATACAGTCCGCCATGACCGCGTCCAGCTCGGCTTTGCCCGCGCGGCCTTTTGCGGCCGGCGGAAACAAACGGAAGCAGGCAGCGGGCGCCGAGGCGTTTCAGAAGCCACTGTCGGCGATGGTATCCCGGGTTTTGTAATACACCAGCAGCGCGGCCGCGTCGGCCGCGTCCTCGAGCCGGGCCGCCACAGCAGCAGGTCCGTTTTTCAGCGGATTGAACGCGCACCGCCCCTTTTTGAACCCGGGGCAGTCATCCCCGAGCGCCATATAAAAGAGCGCCAGAAAGGTGAAGTCGTAGCTCAAGGTCATACGGGCCAAAAACCGTACCGCTTGCCAAACTGTTTGCACAGCGCACAATAGACGCCGCGGTAGTGCTCGAATTCCCCATCTTCAGTTCCGGCTGGTATACCTTCACATATCCAAACATGACATGTCCTTCCACCTCACGGCTGACGTCTATAGTATCATACAATACGGAGAAAAACAGTATATGAAAGATTTGTAAATATTCCTTGATGAACGCCGCTTTTTCCGATATTTCCATGTCCGAATCCTCCCCTTTTGAACGAAATTGCCCACAAAACGCGCAAAAACCGGCGGAAAACCCGCCGGTTTCGATCGAATTCAGACTGAAAAAAATGGTAGCCGGCGGCCTCGCCGGATAAGCCCACACGGCCTGTCAGCCCCGGCAGACGGCTCCCGCAATCCTGCAAACAGCTCCCGATCCGCCGCCAGCCCGTTGCGGGCACAGGCCACCAGGGACTGCAGCTCCCGCCCGAGACGCTCCCGTCCAAGCGGGGTGGCGAACCAATTGTCCCGTTTGCCGTGCAGGCTCACAGCCGGACAGGAGACCAGCCGGTAGGAATCCGGGAAACCTTTTTTTTTTGGCGGTCAGGTAGGCTCTCGTCATGTGGAATTCCGCCGTCACAAGCAGCAGGATAAGCGGCGTTTTTGCCGTACCGGCGCCGAGCATGGCAGCCGTATTCGCGACGTTTTCAGGCGTGGTCAGGACATCTCCTCGGTTAAAAATCACCTCGTCCGGCACCCCATGTTCCCAAAGCCCTGACGGAACAGGAGGCTTCTGTCGGCAGAGCCGGATCCCCGTTCCCCCGGAAACGAGGATATGGGGTGCCCGCCCGGCCTGGTACAGCCGCAGCGCCTGACGCCCACGGTAACGGAAGCCCCGCCGGCTCCCGAAAACCAGGATCAGATCGCCCTCTCCCCGTGTCCTCCAGCGAAAAGAAGAGCTCGTCCAGCAGCCGGACGGTCTCCAAAGAAAGGGGCCGATTCAACTGTACAATTCCTGTTGGACCATCTCCCAGGGAATATCCGATATGCGCATCCCGCCGTCTCCCGTTCTTCTTGATGCGCTTAGTCTGCACCACGACCGGGGTGAGTATACGCCGGCCGGATATCCTCAGGTCTCCTCCTGCGAGAGCACCTTCTGCAGATACTGCCCGGTATAGAGTCCGGGACGGCCGCCACTTCCTCCGGCGTGCCGGCCGCACCACCAGCCCGCCTTTATCCCCGCCCTCGGGACCGAGATCGATGATATAATCATCACATCCAGGTTGTGCTCGATGACGATGACAGTGTTGCCGCCCTCCACCAGCTTCTGCAGCACCTCGATGAGCTGCTGTACGTCGGCGGTATGCAGGCCGGTGGTCGGTTCGTCCAGGATATACACCGTTTTGCCGGTGGCGCGCCGCGACAGCTCGGAGGCCAGCTTAACCCGCTGGGCCTCGCCGCCCGACAAGGTGGTGGCGGGCTGCCCGAGCCTGGATATAGCCGAGCCCCACGTCTCCACAAGGTCTGGAGCTTGCGGGCGATCTTGGGAACGCTGGAAAAAAAAGAGCGCCTCTTCCACCGTCATATCCAAAACGTCGTAAATTCTTACCTTTATATTTGACCTCGAGCGTCTCCCGGTTATACCGACGGCCGTTACAGACTTCGCAGGGAACATACACATCGGGGAGAAAATGCATCTCAATCTTCACAATGACCGTCGCCCTGGCAGGCCTCGCAGCGCCGCCCTTGATGTTGAAGGAAAAGCGGCCGGCGGAAAAGCCGCGCATTTTGGCGTCCGCAGTGGCGGCGAAGAGCTCCCGGATGTCGTTGAACAGGCCCGTATACGTGGCGGGATTGGAACGGGGCGTCCGCCCGATCGGGGCCTGGTTGATATCGATGACCTTGTCGAGGGCCTCCAGCCCTCGATGGAGCCGTGCGCCCTGGCCGGGTCCGGGCGCCATTGAGCGCGGCGGCCAGGTGCTTGTACAGGATTTCATTGACCAGGGAGGATTTCCCCGAGCCGGACACGCCGGTGACGCAATTGAACGCCCCCAGGCGGAAATGGAGACGTCGATATTTTTCAAATTGTTTTCACTGGCCCCGCGGACGGTCAGCAGCCGGCCGGAGCCGGGACGGCGTTCCGCCGGCACGGGGATGCGGCGCCGGCCGCTGAGATACTGGCCGGTGACCGACTCCTTGCAGGCGCAGACCTCCTCCACCGGCCCAGAACAGATCACGTTGCCGCCGTGGACACCGGCGCCCGGGCCGATGTCCACGATATAGTCGGCCGCCCGCATGGTGTCCTCATCGTGCTCCACCACGATCAGGGTGTTGCCCAAATCCCGCAGGTGCTTGAGGGTGGTGAGCAGTTTGTCATTGTCTCTCTGGTGCAGTCCGATACTGGGCTCGTCCAGGATATAGAGCACGCCGACCAGGTAGGATCCGATCTGGGTGGCGAGGCGGATGCGCTGGCTCTCGCCCCCCGGACAGGGTGGCGGCGCGCGGCTCAGGGTGAGGTACTGAGCCCCACATCCCGGAGGAAGCAAAGCCGGGCCTGAATCTCCTTCACAATGGCTCCCCGATATTTCGGCCCGGTCGGTGAGACTGGGTTCCAGGCTATCGAGAAAGGACAGGGCCCGACTCACCGACAGCCGGCTCAGGGAAGAGATGTTCTCCCCCCACGGTCACGGCCGAGCCATTTCCGGCAGAGCCGGTCCCCATGGCAGGGGGGCAGGGAGATTTCACTCATGTATTCCTCGAGCTCCTCCCGCATCCATTCGCTGGGGTTTCCCGGTAGCGGCGTTCCAGATTGGGGATGATCCCCTCAAATCGGTGAAATATTCCCCGCTGCCGTATTCCATTTTGCGGGTCATCTTGATCTTTTCGCCGTTCGTACCGTACAGGATGACGTCAACCGCCTTTTTCGGCAGGTCTTGGACGGGCGTATCCAGCGAAAAGCCGTAATGGGCGGCCCTAGCCCTTCGTAATACATCTGGGCAATGGTGCCCCCGTCGGCATAGCTCCAGCCGCTTGCGCGGATAGCGCCCTGGCGGATGGACAGCTTCCTATCCGGGAGGATCCGGTCGGGGTCCATGGACATGAAAACACCGAGTCCAGTGCATTTCGGACAGGCACCGAAGGGATTGTTGAAGGAAAACATCCGGGGAAAAGCTCCGACATGCTCATGCCCCATGCTCGGGACAGGCGTAGTTCTGGGAAAAAAGGCAGCTCCTCCCCCCCCACGTCGATGGTAACCAGCCCGCCGGTGAGGCCCGTCGCGGTTTCCACCGAATCGGCCAGGACGGCCCCGCATGTCCGCGCGGACCACCAGCCGGTCCACCACCACCTCGATGGTGTGTTTTTATTCTTCTCCATTGGGATGGTTTCGGACAGGTCGTAGACATTGCCGTCCACCCGCACCCGGACATATCCGGATTTGCGGGCCGCCTCGGAATTCCTTGGCGTGCTCCCCTTGCGTCCCCGGACCACAGGCGCCAGCACCTGAATCCGGGTCCCCTCCTCGGCGCCATCACCCGGTCGACAATCTGGTCCATGGTCTGCTGCTTGATCTCCCGGCCGCAGATGGGGCAATGCGGGGATGCCGATCCGGGCGTAGAGCAGGCGGAGATAGTCGTAGATTTCGGTGACGGTCCCCACAGTGGAACGGGGATTTTTCGAGGTGGTCTTCTGGTCGATGGAAATGGCGGGCGACAGACCTTCGATATAATCCACGTCCGGCTTTTCCATTTGGCCCAAAAACTGGCGGGCATAGGAGGACAGGCTTTCCACATAGCGCCGCTGCCCCTCTGCATAGATCGTGTCGAAGGCCAGCGAGGATTTTTCCCGATCCCGACAGGCCGGTAAACACCACCAGCTTGTCCCGGGGATTTCGATATCCACGTTTTTCAAATTGTGTTCCCTGGCGCCTTTGACGGTCAGTTTGCTCTGCATAAATACAGTCCCCTCTCTATCCCCGGCAGCTCGAGTATGCCGCCATAGTTGGATTCATCCGCCGATGAAGCGGCGAATATGCTTTTCGTCCGCCTGCAGATTCAGGCGGAGCACCTGCTCCCGGATCCGGGCATATGCCTCCCCGGTGATATCCGGAGGACTCTCCCCACACGTCCTCTGGAAAAACGCCTCGGGCGTACAGACCAGGGAGACTGGCCAGCCATAGGGGCGGCCATCCTTGGAAGCTTGCGCGTCTCCCCGCAGACGGTGAGAAACAGACCAGCCTGGAGGCGGGACAGCGCCGCCTCGATCTGGGACGGTTTGTCGCAGGAGATCCGTTCCCTGAGCTTGTGTACCGGCAGGAGACCCGCCCCGGCTACCGTCCGGTAAACCTCCCGGTCCAGCCGGGAAACAAGGCCATCGGCATACAGTTCTTCGAGGCTTTTCCCCGGCGGCGGACCGCCAGGAAAAGCGGATACCACTCCCGGGATATCCAGCCCGCTTTGCCGGAAAACACCTTGCCGCCGGCAAGAGCCCGGTCTTCGAGCACTCGGACACGCCAGAGCCAGGGATCGGTTTCGGGGTCGCCGGTATGATATTGCAGGGATGGGTCCATATAGGGACGAAGGGAAAAGATCCCCTCGTCATTTTCGCCACCACGGCGAATCCCGCCCGCAGCAGGGCGGCACGGAAATCCCCGAAGCCCCGGATCGTGCCAAATTCCAGCGGCGGCATCGTACGCACCCCTGCAAAAAGAATATGCTTCAGTCCATTTTCCTCAACTTGTCGATCTCGTCCCGCAGCCAGGCCGCGTGCTCGAATTCCAGCAGCTTGGCGGCGTTCTTCATCTCCCTGGTAAGCTGCTCGATCCGCTGCTGCCGCTCCGCGCGGCTCAGGCGCTTCGCCGGCTTGTCCAGGCCCTTGTTTTTCGGGGATATCTCGATGATATCCCGCACATCTGAGGATGGTTTTGGGCACGATGCCGTGTTCCTCATTATACCGCATCTGGATGGCACGGCGCCGATTGGTCTCATGGATGGCCCTCTCCATCGAGGGCGTCACCTGATCGGCATACATGATGACCTGCCCCTCTGCGTTGCGGGCCGCCCGGCCGATGGTCTGGATCAGAGAGGTTTCGGACCGGAGGAAGCCCTCCTTATCCGCATCCAGGATCGCCACCAGGGAAACCTCCGGAATATCCAAGCCTTCGCGCAGCAGATTGATCCCCACCAGAACGTCAAATTCCCAGCCGCAGATCCCGGATGATCTCCATGCGCTCCATGGTGTCGATATCGTGGTGCATATACCGGACCCGCAGGCCGGCATTATCGAAGTAGGTGGTCAGATCTTCCGCCATTTTTTTGGTGAGGGTGGTGACCAGCACCCGTTCCTGCCGGGCAGCTCTCGTCCGGATTTCGTCCATCAGGTCGTCGATCTGCCCTTCGACCGGCTTGACCACCACCTCCGGATCGAGCAGGCCGGTCGGACGGATGACCTGTTCCACCGTCTCGGTGCTGTGCCCCCGCTCAAAATCCCCCGGCGTGGCGCTGACGAACACCACTTGGTTGACCCGGTCATAAAACTCGTCGAAATTCAGCGGCCGGTTGTCGTAGGCGCTCGGCAGGCGGAACCCATAATCGATCAGATTTTTCTTGCGGGCGAAATCCCCGCCGAACATGCCGCGAACCTGGGGCAGGGTCACGTGGGATTCGTCCACGAAGAGCAGATAGTCGGCCGGAAAATAATCGAGCAGAGTAAAGGGAGAAGAACCGGGGCCCGTCCCGCCAGGACACGGGAATAGTTCTCGATCCCCTTGCACACCCCGATTTCCCGCAGCATCTCGATGTCATAGCGGGTACGCTGAAGGATGCGCTGCGCCTCGAGAAGCTGGCCGTTCTTTTTGAAAAACTCCACCCGTTCGGCGAGCTCCCGCTCGATCTCCTGAACCGCGTCTTCCATTTTGTCCCGCGGAACGATATAGTGAGAGGCCGGATAGATGGCGATATGGCCGAGCAGCCCTTTAAGCTCGCCCGTCAGAGGATTGATCTCGCTGATGCGGTCGACCTCGTCCCCAAAAAACTCCACCCGGATGACCGTTTCCCCTGCGTAGGCGGGGAAAAATTTCGACCACGTCGCCGCGGACGCGGAACTTGTCCGGGTGAAATTGATGTCGTTGCGTTCATATTGGAGCTCTACCAGCTTGGCAAGAAGCTCGTCCCGCGGTTTTATCATGCCCGGCCGCAGGGAAATAATCATGTTGCGGTAGTCGATGGGGTTGCCGAGGCTGTAAATGCAGGAAACGCTCGCCACGATGATGACGTCTCGCCGCTCTGACAGGGCGGACGTGGCCGAATGGCGGAGTTTGTCGATCTCGTCGTTGATCGCGGAATCTTTTTCGATATACGTATCCGTTGAGGCGATATAGGCCTCTGGCTGATAATAATCGTAATAGGACACGAAATACTCCACCGAAGACGTTGGGAAGAATTCACGAAATTCCGAGCATAATTGCGCGGCCAACGTCTTATTGTGAGCCAGAACAAAGGTGGGCTTTTTCACCTGCTGAATAATATTGGCCATGGTGAACGTCTTACCGGAGCCTGTCACCCCAGCAGCGTCTGCTCTTTATCCCCTCTTTTGATCCCTTCCACCAATTTGGCGATGGCTTCCGGCTGGTCGCCGGTGGGTTTGTAGGGTGCGACTAATTTAAATAACTCTTGCTCACTCATAGGCATTTTTTCTCCATTATAAACTCAGCTAAATCACACAGCACCTGTTCTGTATGTTCATCCATCCCTATTTTGGGAGCTATTGCACGAATTTGCTCACCACAAGTTTAGAACATTCGTTCTAAAGGCCATTTTACTCCAGGCAGCCTGGAATGTCAACCAATAAATTATAGCATAGTTTGACCGAACTTTCAATTTTCAACTATACTCTGTCAGGCCTGCAATGTCTGTTAACGAATCAAATCTGATTCTTGCAGTTAAGTCTTTTATCAAAAAATACGCGAATCTCCGAACTCGATTAGACTCAAGTTGATTTGAATCTCAGAACCCATAATTCCCACTGTAGTGAACTACCGATAATAGAAAAGTATACCCTGATAATTATACTATAAATGAGAAGATTTAGCTCTTAATAAGGATGTGCCTATCAGATTGTCACATTTTTTGAATCCGAACCTTTTATATCATACACTTTGCATATCTCAGCAGCGAGTGATCATCTGTAATAGAATATACCCCTTTTAAAGGTAATGAATATCCGAGCCATATATCCGTTAATTTATCTCCAACCATATAAGAGGCACTGATATCAATAGGATATTTTTCCATCGCTTTGTAGATCAATCCCGGTTTGGGCTTCCGGCAATCGCATAAAATATTATAGGGGGCGATACACCCTGAAGGTAAGTGGGGGCAAACAAAAAAGTCGTCTATTTCCACACCGGCTTCGATTCTCAGGCAACGATTCATATACTGATGAAATGCATGAACATCCCGTAAGGTAAAATATCCTCTGGATACTCCCTGATTGGTTGGTGATGACTATCAGTTTGAATCCTTTTCTTTTAAAATTTTCAGAGCCTGGGGCACCCCATATAAAAAAGGTCAAATCCTTTTTCTGATAAACATATCCCTTATCTTGTATCAATGTGCCGTCTCTATCGAGAAAAACACACTTATCCCTTTTCATTTTTCGAGCCTTCCACAAAGAATATGAAAGATCGTTATCGTCACTTCCTGAACGACCTGCGTATTCTCTGTAGGAATATAAAGCGTTTTGTCGGAGGAGCTGGCGGCAGCTCCTCCGTTACAGTTTGTGATCAGACAGGTTAAGATTTTTGAGTTTTTGCCGTTTCTATAGCATTCCGTATATTCTCGGAATTACCGCTTGTGCTCAAGGCTATCAGCAAATCCCCGGGTTCGCCGAACGCCTCGATCGGTCTTTTGAAAACCTGGTTAAACGAATAATCGTTGCTCAGGCATGTCAGCACGGACGGATCCATGCACAAGGACAAGGCAGGCCACGCCTCCCGTTCTTTTTCAATCGACCGACAAATTCTCCTGCTATATGCTGGCAATCTGCGGCGCTGCCTCCGTTTCCACATAGCAGCAACTTCCTATTCTGCTGTAGAACCCAACGGATCGTCCGATAAAGCTCGTCTATTTGGCTTATGAGACGCTGATTCAGAAAAATGTCAGCATAATCCAAAGCCGATGACGCAGCTTCGATTCCATATCGTTCATACGATTCTCCTTACAAAAAATCACGGCCTATTCTCCAGCAATTTTTCCGCCTGCAGGGCAATCTCCTCCACAATATCCCGGGCGGTTTGTTCCCGATCCAGCATCCCGGCTATCTGTCCGGCCATAAAACAGCCCTGTTCCCTGTCACCTTCCCGCACAGCCTTTTTCAAAGCGCCTGTTCCGAAGGCAGCCGCCGCAGGCGAGATGTGACGAGCTTTTTCCTCTTCTTCCGCCAACCGGCTGGTAAAGGGAGTTTTCAGCGCCCGAACTGTCTTTTTCCATCGACGGCCAGTCACGATTGTACCTGTATCCTTAGCTTTGAGGAGAAGCTTTTTATATTCCTCATGCACAGGGCATTCCCGAGCCAGCAGGAACCGAGTCCCGACCTGAACCCCGTGGGCTCCCAGAAGAAACATGGCGGCCATTCCCCGGCCATCGCCAATTCCTCCCGCTGCAATGACAGGAATACGGACAACGTCGGCTATCTGCGGAGTCAGACACAATGTGGTGATTTCCCCGATATGCCCGCCGGATTCCGTGCCCTCCGCAATAACAGCGGAGGCGCCATACCGTTCCATCAACCGAGCCGACGAAACCGAGGCGACGACGGGAATTACCCGGATTCCGGCACGAGCCCAGTCCGCCATGAAGGGGCAGGGTTACCCGCGCCGGTCGTCACAACCGGCACCCTTTCTTCGGTCAGGACTTCCGCCAGCTCCTGTACATGCGGCGACTGTAGCATAATGTTCACGCCAAAAGGGTTTCTCGTCTTCTCCCGTACCCGCCGGATGGAGTCGCGCAGCGATTCCGCCGTTTCACCTACCGATGTCAATATCCCCAATCCCCCGGCTTCCGATACGGCGGCGGCTAAACTCACACCGGATATCCAGGCCATGCCTCCCTGAAAAAGAGGAAATCGGATCCCCAGCATTGTGCAAATTTCACTGTCCGATATACGGCTCATCTCATGTCCCTCCCAAATCAACTAATCCTCGCTCTTCGCTTCGTTTTCCGCTTCCGCAGCGGCAGAAGAAGAGCAGAGAGCTCTTTTTCCATTCGTCAGCCAGCCGCTGGATAATGGTGTAGGAAAAGGCATGGGAATTGAATAGAATTTTCGCGTGGAGACGGCGGCCGAGAAACAAGCTGTCCACACTGAACAAACAGGAAAACCGGTTTTCCCCCGCCGTCTCCGTCGTCGGAAAAAACGGCTCTAGGGTAAAGACGCCCTGCGTCTGTGGGCGCAATTCCCCAAATAATTGAAACGAATCGGCTGTGCACGGAGAAAAGTGCCGTTATCTCGCATGTGAATGGTTTCCCATTCGTACCGGTGGTCGCCGTAAGTCCTGCATTGACCCATGATTTCGTTCATCCAGCCGTCCGGATCCGAGCAGGCAGAGCGTAAATGAACCGGATAAAGGACGGTAAACCAGCCCACTGTACGTTCGATGGGGCTTATCCCCGGCCGGTCGCGCCCATGGCCTTCCAATTCAAACAGCGCTTCTTTCGTATTGAAAACCGTTTGGACTGCACGAAAAAGGCTTGCCAATAGGAATTCTCCGGTATTTCCCTGGTATCGTCCGCTCCCCTTTGCCAACAGCTCCGGGGTGATATAGGGCTCAAAATCCGTCAGAAGTATACCAGCCTCACCATACGTACAGGCAGTATCCGGAACCATAAGCAGCTGTGCCCCGTTCAGAACGCGGATTTCCTCCCACAGCGCCGAAGATGCCGCAAAACCCTGTTGTTTCTTTAAAAGATTCTCAGCGTATTGCTGATAGGAAAGGCCTTTTTTCTGGAAGCCGCAGGGGATTTTGGTCCCGGGCTTGCCGGAGAAGCATGGCGAGATCATCCAGCAAGATACGCCAGGAGACGCCATCCACAATCAGATGATGGGCGATAATCCGGAGATAGGACACCCCATTTTCCTCCACAAAACAGGGGCGGATCAGCAGATCCTCGTCAATGCGGAAGTCGACGGGGAACGGGTGAAACGCGGCATCTGCCGCCCCAGATGTTTTCCAAATGTACCATTCCCTTTCCAAATGCGCATGATTGATATCGGCTTTTTCCCCGTGTACGTTCAGCCGCAGAAGGTCATGGTGGCGCACCAGAACAGCGAACGCTTCCTCCAGCATCCCGACAGTGATGCCCTTGTCCAATCGCAGCAGAAGCGATTGATTATAGCGGCCGGGCCGGGGAATTGATGGGCAAAAACCATTGCCAGACTGGTGTGACAGGGATCTCTCCCTCACACAGCCCCTGTTCCGGCAGCGGTACGGCGGGGACAATATACCCTGCCATTTCCGACAGAACAGGGTGGACCAGGATATCCCGCACGCTGAGCTCAAGCCCCTGCTCCTTTAAGCGGGAGGACAACTGGATCGCTTTAATGGAATCTCCACCGGCCGCATAGAAATTGGTGTCTGTTTCAAGCCGTTCGTCCGGGCAGAGCGCTTGAACATCCGCGGCCAATTCCTTCCAGAACAGCGGGAGGGATTCCGGAACGGCGGCCGGACGTGGCCTTTCAGGAGGCGGGAATTTCATAATGTCCGCCTTTCCATTCACCGTCAAGGGAAAATGAGACAATGTGCAATAATATGCCGGACACATATAGGAAGGAGCCTTTCAGAAAGACACCGGCGCAAGGTTTCCTCCTTATAGGCAGGATCCGGGATCAGATATAGGATAAGCTCATCGTGCCCCTTTTCCGTGCGGACGACCGCTTTCGCGTCCCTGACCAGCCCGCTGTCCTGAACGGCCTGTTCCACCTCGCGCAGCTCTACCCGGTTTCCCCGAAGTTTCACTTGATCATCCCGGCGTCCCAGATATACCAGCCTGTCGCCGGAAACCCATCGAGCCATATCGCCAGATTGGTACATAAGGTGTGTTTTCCATAAATGGATCGGGCAAAAACGGTCAGAATTCGTCGATGCCGGAATATAATACCCCTCCGCCAGACCATCCCCCCGATGTAGATATCCCCCGTTGCTTCCGGCGGTACCGGCTGGCGGTCGCGGTCCAACAGGTATATCCGAGTATTGCTGATCGGCCGCCCGATCGGCACCGAAGCGTCTGCCGGATCCCGCGGGTCATAGCGGTGGATCATACAACCGACCGTCGCCTCCGTCGGCCCATATTCGTTATAAATAACGGCGCGGCCGCCGAAATGCCGATACAGGTTTTCACAGGATTTTGTCTTAAGCGCCTCCCTCCCAGTATCAGCGTATGTACCGCGCTGCCCTCGGCGGGACATCCAAAACCAGTGGAATATGCGATGGCGTGATTTTCAGCGTGGTCGTCTGCCGATCCGTAAGGATTTTTTGAAAACATTCTTCTCTTCCGCCCACCGCCATACAAACGGATGGCGCCGCCGTGGATCAAGGGAAGAAAGAGCGATGTCATGGTAAAGTCAAACGCAAAGCTGGAATATAATGCAAAGGTTTCCTCCCCGTTTTGACAATAAGTCTGTTTCGCCCACCAGAGGTAATTCACCAGGTTGTCGTGGCGAATACGGACTCCTTGTGTTCTCCGCTGGAACCAGAGGTGAATATGAGATAGGCATAAGGGCAGGCCACCGTGGGACGGGCAAATGGGATATCCGCATCGTTCTCCCTATCGGGCAGGGAGAAACGGCTCCCGGAAAACCGCAGCCGGACGGAATCCTCCATCATAATCAGATGCTTCGCCTTCGCTTGAATGAGAAGGTGTTCCAACCGTTCCGCCGGATGGGCGGCGTCCAGCGGCATGTATACCCCGCCGCACAGCAGTATGGCAAGGATAGCGGCGACGCTTTCCGTTGTATATGCCGGAAGCAGTGCGACCACATCGCCGCTTTTCACCCCATTTTGCTGCATATATCCGGCCTAGCGGTATACCAGACGGGATAGCGCGGCATAACTCGTGTTCTGCGATCCGACAGATACGGCCCTCCTTTCCGGATGGGCGAACGCGAGGTCTTCAAACAGCGCAACGGCTGTTTTCCCCTTGGGGTAAGGTGCGGCGGTAGCGTTGAAATCCTCCAGAAACGTTTTGCGTTCCGACCGGCTTAAGAGCGATATCGTACGCAAGGGGCTGTCCGGCTTGTCCACAGTCAGGGAAAGCAACCGGATAAGGCGCTGGAAAAGGGTCTCGATCTGCTGATCGGTATACGCATCCAGCCGATAATCGAAATCGAGTTGCAGAGTCTCTTCCCCCACTCTCGGAGGATGATCTGCAGCGCGTATTCCTGCTCGCCGTTAAAAAATCTCCTCCGCCCGATAGGGGATTCCGCCGATCTGTCCCTGAAGATTCGTATTGTAGCAGTTGACGCAAACGTCATATAGCCCGATCCCCGCCCCATCCGGGGCAATTTCCTTTTTCAGACAGTCGTAGGGATACTGTTGGTGCGCCAGGCATTGCCGCAGCCCGTCGGATACGGATAAGAGGCTCTCTTCCAGAGAATCTTCAGAGGAAATTCTCTGGATAAATGGCATCGTATTAGTATAATTGCCAAAGGTCTCCCGTTCCCGGCGGCCGGACCGGCCCAGCAAAGGGATTCCCACGATCGGACGATGTTCGCCATAGATCTTGTATCGATACAGCATATACAATCCGACAAAAAGGGAATTCAGAGACAGCGAGGTTTTCCCAAAGAAAAATCCGCATTTTTCGTCCAACGCCTTGGGCAGAAAAAAAGGTGCGCCGCGTTGCTTTGGTGCCATGCGGACGGGAAACGACGGCAGGCGGCCCTTCGGCAAACAGTCCGGTCCAAAAAGCCCGGTCTATCTTCCAGGCGTCTCCGGATTCCCGTTCCTTCTCCGTCAGCAAATACGCCGTATAATCCGGCGATGTTCCATCCGGCTCGTTCGATAAGCGGCGATAAGCGGCGGCGATATATTCCGTCAGCAATTTCATAGACCAGCCGTCTGCAATCAGATGGTGCAGCTTTACAAAATATCCGCGGCACCGGCCGCCCAAACACAATATCGCAAAAGAATAAAGCGGTGTTTCCAAAATCTCCATCGGGCGCGCAGCCTGTTCCAGGCACCAGGCGCGCAAAGCATCCTCCCCATCGGCGGACGCTGAAAAATCCTGAACAGAAACCAAAGGAGAAGCCGTATCGTCTACGTACTGGAAAACCGCCCCGTTTTCCTCTCGAAAACGCAATCTAAGCGCCTGCTGTGTCCGGACCAGCCGGACAATCGCATTCTCCAGTGTGGATGTCTCCAGCTCGCTTGCCGCGATCGCCATGCCGCCGATGGAAAAAAGGGAGAGCCGGGATATTTCTGTTGAGCGTACCATATACGCTTTTGTGCGTGCGATAATTCCCACAGCGTCATCGGTCATCACTCCGTTTGGCCTTCATCCGGCATCTCCCCTGTCCTTCCCTCTCTGTTCAACATAATGGACAAAGTCGCCTAGAACGGGAAAACGGCTCATCAGCAGCATTTCGTCCTCAAATTGTATGGATAGCGTCGTTTCGCACTGAACCACCATCCGGATAAAAAGAATGGAATCGATCTCCAATTCCTCAAACGTCTGATCCAAATGGAGCTCTTCCGGGCTTCTTTCCAGGATATCCGCAACGATTCTCAGAATCTCATTTTCCATTTGCGTCAGTCCCTTTCATCAAAAATTTCGCAAGCTTTAACTGTATAAGTACCGGGATGCCGACAGGCGGACCCAGCCGCTTTGTTGGCAAGCGGAATCGCGTCCTGCATCGCGATCCCTTTGCCGTCGGCCACCGCAAGTGCCGCCAGAAAACTATCGCCCGCTCCACAGGAATTGACAACCTTAGCGGTAAGCGGCGGGTACCAGTGCGGCTCCCCCTCCGGATCCATCCAAAGAACCCCTGTTTATCCATGGTCACGATCAGGTGCTGTATCCGGTATTTCTTTTGGAAGGCCCGCGCCTGCGTTGGTAACTCGTCCATATTGCGGGTACGGTGCCCGAATCTCTGCTCGAATTCCCACCAGTTTGGCTTGTACACATAGGCAAAAGCGGGCGGGAACAAAGACTTGCTGTCAACAAATAAATGGATCGCCTTCCGATAACAATAGCCGCTCAACAGACGATAAAGCGTTCCACTGCAAAACCCTTTGGCATAATCGGAAAAACGACGGCTTGATATGGAGGGATAAGGGCTTGGATATCCCATCAAGCGGTAAGCTTCCCTCTCTGTTTGAACGTTCATGAAATCCCGGTCAGCCCGAAATATCCGCTCTCCCTCACAATACCGTGTCTTTACACTGATCCCGCTGTCCGCACATGTCCGAATATAACGCGTCGATATCCCCCTCCGCGTCAACCTCCGGATATACTGAATGGATGCAGCGTCCGTTCCAACCTTGGAGAAAAGCAGGGGATATCCGCCTAGGGCCCGAATATTGAAACGACATTTCCCGCGCCGCCGGGAACACTCACCTGGCTTTTCCATGAAAAACGCGGGGTTCCCCACCATCGTTTTTTCCCAAACAGTACACATCGAGAATGGAATCCCCCACCACCACAATTCTAGGGCTGTTCTCGTCTTTATGAACAGATTGCATAGTGTCCCCCTTCTCCGTTACAGGATATAGGCAGCCGCCTCCCGGACGGAGGGGGCTTGGCAGACGACGTTTCCCGGCTTCTCACCGGTTTGGCTGATCCATATTGCTGGCATCCCCACAGAAGAGGCTCCTGTATATCTTCTGTAAGAGAATCACCGATCATGACAATTTGGGATGTGGGGAGGCTTAATCGCTCGCTCACTTTGTGAAACAGGGCGGGAGCCGGTTTGTTGCACCGCATATCCTCGGATGTGATGATGCAGTCGAAAACAAACCGGTGTTTTTCGATTGACTTATATAAAATCACGTTATCCGCGTTGGTGAGCAGCGCAACGGGAAAACGGATCCGCAGCTGCTCCACGGTTTTTCTGGCTTGAGCAAAGGCTGGGGGTTCAGAGAATAGGGTAAAAAGATATGTTTGAAACAGCGATGACGCCGGCGGCAGATGAAACCGGCGGCAAGCGGCTTCATAGCTTTCGACAAGAAGCTCATATCCCAACCGGAATTCCGCTGTGTAAAGGCGGGCCCTCTCCCTGGAAAAAAAACGGTGAAAAACGTCTGAGGGTCCACTCCGCTGCCATGGAGCTTCTCCGCAAACCAAGCCCGGATCCGGTCAAACGGTTTTCCCACATCCACCAGCGTTCCGTAATAGTCCAGCGCAACCGCCCGGATATCCGGATGTCCGTCTAGCACGCCGCCACCTCGGTCACTTTGCCGAATTCCAGTTTGATCCGTTGATCCGCCAGATGGAAGAAACGGTCGTCATGCGTGATAACAATGACGCCTTTGCACTGCTTTTTGAGTTCCGGAAGAAGGACCGTGTAAAAATACTGCCGGAATTCCGGATCTTGCTCTGCGGCCCATTCGTCAAACAGCATAAACGGCTTATCGTCCAGACAACTGATGACATAAGCCAGCCGTTTTTTCTGCCCGGTGGATAGGTTCAGCGTTGAAAAGGCCCCGTCGTCTTCTACTGAGACTTTGCGGTCGATATCCAGCTTTTTCAGCAGGCCGTCTACCTGTTCCCGCCGTTCCTCCAGATGAACGCCAAAAAGCTTTTTTAAAGAGATAGAAATCACTGAAAACCGCTGTAAAACGGGTATTCAGCTCCACTGTCCCTACCGCAACTCCGTTGAGCGAAATACTACCGGATTCCGGTGTATACATGCCTGTTAGGACCTTGCCCAAGGTGGATTTCCCGCTTCCATTTCCGCCTGTGATAAAGGTGATTTCCCCGTGCGGATTTCGGCATTAATCGGCCCCAGGACAAACGTAGAGGTTTCCCCCGCACCATCTTCCTCCCGATAGGTATAAACCACATCCTGCAGCCGGAGGACGCTGTCCGGCGGCAGCGCTTTGACCATATGGGGTTCCGTCTCCATGTCTGCCGGGCTCTCCCCCAGCTCCTTCTCCAGGGCATTAATCCGTTTCAGATGGACCCGAAGCTGGGTAATACCCGGTATGGTTCCCACCAACGCGCCAAACGGCCCGATCAGGTAAAAGACCATAAACAGGGTTTCTCGCAGTTCATTTACGCTGATCCCGATGATAATCAACGGGAAAACAAAAACAACCACGCCGAAAATCATGTTGTACATCAGCGAATTGTAGATACCGAAATTTAAAAATTTGACCGACGCCTCTTTCGAAAGCTCCGTCGACAAACGGGAATATTTTTTTTTGATGTCTTTCCAAAAAAGCGAAGCGGCGGCAGGCACTCAGCAGCAATTCCTTAAATCCGTAAACCAGATCGGACATCTGGCTGAAATAGATATCCTGAATATCCCGGTTCTTTTCCCAATATTTTGACGCAATACGGCTGGTGACAAAACTGATGAAAGCATTCAGCAGTATCACGGAGAGCGAAGCGATAAAAGCGGCGACGCTGTTTGACAGCAAGTAAGAAAGGCAAAATACCATCGTCAGGAAATTGGAGGCCACGCCGATCACCATACCGGGGATCCTTGACATGGCAGAGACATCGTTATTCAGTCCGGAGTAAATGCGGGAACTGCCCACCTTTTCGATGGATTGGTACGAAGAGTGGACGATCCGGTTAATCAGCCCCATCCGCTTATCATAGGCGATTTCGTTTGTGATAACAATCAGGCGGCCCTGTACGAGTTTATTGGTGTAAACGAAAACAATAAGGCAAACAGGAAGTAAACCAAAAGCTCTTTGGAATATTCCAGTTCCCGGTTAAAGGATTCGTTGATGGTAAAAATAATCAGCGCACTGGTCAACCCGTTAATAACGGACAGCGGGACAAGGGCAACATAATTTTTTCGTTCGGTTTGGGAAAATTAAAGGTCAGAAGAACATAGGAGAAAAGAGGAGCCCCTGCAAAAAAGCCCGCCATGCTGCCGTAAGGAATGCTCTCCGATCCCCAAACCGTCACTGCCTCCCAGGGGAGCCTGGAAAATAAGATGTTTGGCAGGTAATAAAACACAATACCCAAAAAGACAAGGATAGGAACAGCCAGCAAAAGCCCGGCCACCCTGCCCTTTTTCAGTTTCACCCTTTTCCGGTGCTTTCTGGCAATCTCGATTACCGCCAGGATCAGCAGGACGAAATAGAATACACCGAGTCCGATGGAACCGAAGAAAACCGTGGAAAAAAACCATGTCCAGCGATTTATAGCTGTCCCTCTGATAAGAGGTCGGTTCCCGATGATACAACGCGTTAAAAAAGTTCTGGGAAACATACGATGTCAGGTTTGAATCCAAATTGCTCAAGGCGCAAAGCCCGATCTGTTTTTCTTCATCTATCATCAATTCCGAGGAATAGTTGGGATTGGAGCCTCCATGTGTAACCGCCTCACCCCGGATATGGACCGACCAGCCGGCCGCGTAATAATAATCCCCGGAAGAGGCGACCGTGCTGTTTCCACATGAGATTTTTCGATGAGCGCGCGATAACTTTCCGGAATCGGTTCCAGTCCCATCTGGATCCGCATCCAGCGTGCCATATCCTCAGTGGAACTGATGATATAGCCTGCCGGCGTATTGCCTCGGTATTCCGGCGCATCGTATTCTTCGGTGCCGTAAAAGTGCGGCTTGTATCCTTTGGCCAATACCGCACCGTCATAGGAATTCCGCCGCCCCACATAGGTGCTTGTAAGGCCCAGCGGTTCCCAAGATGCGGGTCTCTATAAATTTTTCATAGCTTTGCCCGGACACATTTTGGATTACAAGGCCCAATACGTCGTAGTTTATGGTGGCGTATAAATGGCGGGTGCCAGGATAAAAATCCAGCTCTGTCCCTATCAGCGTTCGTACGGTATCTTCCAAAAGCGTATCGCCGTTTCCTATCGGGATGTACCCGACCGTATCAAAAGGAATCCCCGTCGTCTGGTACAGAAATTACCGACGGTCAAAGGGACCTCACCGTCTATTTTTGTCCCTTATAATTTCCATTGAACTGCAGGGCCAGCCAGGAATGTATTCCCGGATATCGTCGTCCGCCGAGCTTTCCCTCCTGTTCCAGCAGCAAAATCCCCAGAGCGGTGAACGCTTTGCTCATGGAACCGAGTTCAAACAATGTAGACGAATCCGCAGCAGTTTCCTGTTCCCTATCCGCATACCCATAATTCCGGAACACCGTTTCTTCCAAGGGGTTACCACCACAAGGGACATCCCGGAGTTCCCGATTCTCTCATCGCTTTTTCGATTAGAGGGTGAATGATCTCCAATCCTTCGTCAACCGTAACGGTCTTCCATGTCGGTATCCCCGTTTTGCGCCGCTGCTGTCAGTGGGGATACAAAAAAGAGAAACGCAGCTAGCAGCGCTCCAACTACGAATCGATTTTTCAAAATGAATTCTCCTCAACTGTTGTCAAAATATCGCCGGCATGGCGATGATAAAGTCCTTTTCTTCCCATTTGTTCCATACGATATCCTGGATGGTTTCCTGACTGCACAGCGCCAGCATGTGGGGTGGTGCCCCGGTTCCCTCAAACAATGGGTAAAAAGGAATACCGGTGCTCGCCTATATTTTGGTCAGCCGAATGACCTCCCCTAGTTCGAATTCAAAGGAGTCGAGGGGGATGGACAGCCCTCTCCCTTCCGCCTTTGATGTAACTTTCCTTCAGGGTCCATAGAGTATAAAACGTCCGGCATAACGCGTCGCCGCTTTTCGACAAAAGAACCCGATACTCCCGGTCGGTGAAAAAACGGGCCGCAATAGACTTCATGGTATCTTCCATTGGCTGCATCCGTTCCACATCAACGCCGAGCGGAAGATGGCCTATGGCCAACACCACATATTGTCCGGAATGGGATAGATTAAAATGAAAATCCGTTACATCCGGCAAATATGGTTTTCCATATGGTCCGTTGGCGATGGTCAGATTTCGCGGCGGAATCCCACAAATGCGGGAAGCGGCGCATCGAAGCATCAGCTCGGCCGTCAGGCTTCGCTTTCGATCCTCCGGGTGCCGCATACGCTCGACTTTTTCCCGCCTTGAGGCCGATACATACCGCAGAGTCCGGCGGCTCAATGGCAATTCGGGATTGAGCCTCACCAAATGAAGCTCCATCGGTCACACTCCCTCGCTCTGAAGGCCAAACCGATAAACATAGTCCCTGTTCCCCAGTGTTTCTTTGAGGAAACGGCCGCACACGCTTTTTGGGGAGCACTCCCAAAAGAAACGCAATCCTTCCGTATACATCGCTTCCAGTGTTTCTTTCCATAGGACGGGGGCCGTAATCTGCCGGACCAGGAGTTCCCGCAGGTCCTCTCCCTGCATTACCGGACGGCCGACCGCGTTCATATACAAGGGAATGGACGGAGATTTCAATGGCATGGATTGCAGTTTTTTGCGTAATCACGCGCCGCCGGTTCCATCAGCCTGCAGTGAAACGGACGGTTTACATACAATGGGACGGTCACCGTCCCGCGGTCCTGCGCCAATTTCCGGAAGGCGCTGAGTCCGGGCAGGTCACCGGACAAACTGAGCTGGCGGGAGGAATTGTGGTTGGATACGAATACGTCTCCTTCCTTTATCATTCGGCAGAGGCCTTCCCGCTTGGTCAAGTGACATATCCATGACCGCCAGCATCCCATAAGAACGATCGTTCATTGTTTCCAACATGGAGTCGGTACGCCACTTTACCATGGTGAAGGCGCCCTCCATGTCGGTTACTCCAGCGGCCACCAGAGCCGCGTATTCCCCAGCGAAAAGCCGGCCGCTGCCTGGAATGAATGCCCCGCTTTCTTCGCCAGCATATAGGCGCACAGATCCACTGCCAAAACCGCCGGCTGCGTATGTTGCGTCTTGCCCAGCGCATCCGGCTTCCCGTGGAAACACAGGCGAGCGATATCCTTGCCGAAAATACGGCTGGCAAGTTCGAAAACTTGACGGCATTCCTCATGCGCCTTGTAAAGGTCTTCCCCCATTCCCGGATATTGTGTGCCCTGGCCGGCAAACAAGAGGGCGCGGTTGTTCACTGGGCTCAACTGTTTTTCACACTCCTATTCGTCGATAGCGGGTATTCCGCCGCCGGACAAGCCGGCCGGCGGGAATTTTACGGTATTTCCGCAGCGTATGTATCAGATATCGGCGAAGATGCAGCGCCATCTGCTGCGGATCGACGTGCGCGCCTCCTTCCGGCTCGGGCAGGACGAAATCCACAACGCCGAATGCCAGAAGATCCTCCGCCGTCATACGCAATAAGCGCGCGGCCTCCCCGCCCGTGAAGAGTCCTTCCAAAGAATAGCGGCGCAGCCCTTTGGGAGAGATAACGCTAAGGGTCGCATTCTCCAATGCGGCGACTTCGTCCGCAATGCATAAGGCCAGCGCGCCGCCGCTTCCTCCCTCACCGATAAGGACGCTGACGATCGGCGTACGCAGATTCATCGCCTGCTGCAGGCAGTCTGCGATCGCCCCGCCCTGCCCCCTCTCCTCGGCGTCACGGCCGGGATATGCACCTGGCGTATCGATAAAACAGATGACCGGCCGGCGGAATTTTTTCCGCCTGTTTCATTAATCGCAGCGCTTTGCGGTATCCCTCCGGCCGGGGCATGGAGAATCCACAGCACAGATTTTCTTCCAAATTTCGTCCCCGGATCTGTCCGATAACCGTAACCGGGCAGGCATCCAGCATCGCCAGCCCACCGAGGACCGCGGGATCCTCCCCGTGAAGACGGTCCCCGCCAAGGGGAAGAAAATCTGGAAAAAGCCGTTCTATGTACTCCTTGGCGTTAGGCCGACCGGGATGCCGGACAAGGGACAAAGCCGTTTCTATATCCGGCATCGGCGTTTCTCCTTTCCGTGCAGCCGCAGCAAACAGGACAGGATATCCCGCAAGCCAGCTTCCTCCGTTACATAATCCACCTGTCCATGACGAAAGGCGTATTCCGCTGTCTGAAAATCGTCCGGCAGCGCTTCGTGCGTGGTTTCTTCGACAATCCTTCTGCCTGTAAAGCCGTAACGCGCCCCTTTTAAAGCGATCAGGATATCGCCTAGCGAAGCAAAGCTGGCTGTCACCCCGCCCAGCGTCGGGTCGGTGATGACGGAAAGATATAAAGCCCCTTTTTTCCGTGGCGGTAGACGGCGGCGGCGGTTTTCGCCATCTGCATCAGGGAAAAACGCCCTCCTGCATGCGTGCCCCTCCGAGGAAGACAGGGAAACGACCGCGATCCTCCGTTTCGCGGCGGATTCAAAAGCGCGGGTGATTTTTTTCTCCCACTACGCTTCCCATCGTTCCCGCCATAAACCGTGGTTCCATGACAGCCAGAACACAGGGATATCCGCCGACCGAGGCATATCCGGTTACCACAGCTTCGTTTTCGCCGCTATTGTGTACAGCTTCCTTTAATTTGTCTTCATACCGGTAGAATCCCAACCGATCGGCAGATCTCATCAAAGAATCCATCTCGCGGAAACTCCTCCGTCCGCCAGACGGTCGATCCACATCCGTGCGGTAAGGCGCGGCAAACCTCCCTTTGCTGCGTTTGTCATGCCGTTTCCTCCGTTTTTCGAAAAGCGAGGCAGGCATTGTGTCCCCAAAACCAAACGAGAGCGAAAGCGCTAGACGGATATCGGCCCGCACCGCTTTCTGGGGCACATAATTCAGGTCACACGCCGGATCCGGTTCCCTGATATCCGATGGTTGGGGCGACAATCCCACTGTTCAGGGTGAGGATGGAAACGATCGCCTCCGCTACCCCGGCCGCCCCCATCATATGCCCGGTCATGGACTTTGTGGAGCTGATGTACAGCTTAGGGCATTCCGGCCAAAAACCCGTTTGACTGCCAGGGTTTCGATCGTGTCGTTCACTGGGGTCCCTGTCCCATGCGCATTCATATACACTTGCTCCGGCGGGATTTTGAAAGCGTCCCCTCTTCCATGGCCTGTTCAACCGCACGGGAACTGGAGACGGCATCCGGTTGGGGAAAGGTGACATGATACGCATCGCAAGTATTGCCATACCCGATCATCTCCGCGTAAATGGTCGCTTTTTCTCGTTACGGCCGTCTCCCAGTTTTCCAAAACAAGCACCCCGGCCCCTTCTCCCATAACAAAGCCATCCTGCCTGCGGTCAAAGGAAGGGAACTCTCCAAAGGCTCCGTACTCAAGGAGAGTGCATTGCAATTCGCAAACCCCGCCATAATGAGCGGATTGATCCCCGCTTCCGCTCCTCCGGTGAGTACGGCGTCGGCATAGCCGGAACGAATACAGCGGTATGCCTCCCCGATCGCGTGGGAAGAGGTGGCGCAGGCCGTTACTACCGGCAGGCACGGCCCTTTCGCATGATAGGCAATCGCCAGCAGCCCGGCGGCCATATTGGAAATCATCATCGGAATCGAATACGGCGATACACGATGTGCGCCCTGTTGAATGAGCTTTTCGGTTTCCTTTAGGCAGGAACCGGTACCTCCGATTCCCGAACCGAAATATACACCCAGCCGTTCAGGCGGGACCGCGCCGACGATACCGCTATCCTCCATTGCCTGGGAAGCCGCCGCCATCGCATATTGCGCATACAGGTCCGTACGCCGCACGTCCCCGTATCCCATATACAGTTCCGGTTGAAATCCTTTTTACCTCTGCCGCCACTTTGACCGGTGCCCCTGCCGTATCATAGCGGGTGATCCGGTCCACGCCACAAATACCGCGGCGCAGGCTATCTTCAAATTCGGAGACCGTATTCCCGATGGGGGAAATGATGCCCATTCCGGTTACCGCTACCCTTCTCATATCGTCCTCCCTTAACGCACGGATTCGTGATCCTCATTATACGGACATCCCTCGACATTCAAAACTGGCGTAAGGTATAAAAGGAAGGTGTAAAAACCGGGAACAGTCCGCCCCTATTCCCGCGAACCGGCGTCGGCCAGAACCTCTAGGATCTCCTTTACCGTACTGACGCGGCGCCGCATATCCAGCTTGATTTGAAAAACATCTTCCAGCGTCATGAAGATATCCACAGCATCCAGGGAATCCACTCCCAATTCTTCGAGCGTGTTTTCCTCCTTTATGGCGGATGCCGGAATCCCTTTTGCTCAGCAATGACCGCTGCCAGCTTCTCAAACATATTGACACTCCGTTCCCATTTTTTTGCTTTTGCAGTACAAACGACAGCGCCGCCTGAGCACAGAGCCGGCCGCCGGCATAGGCATGGCAGTCCGCCGCAAATAGCGGCGGCCGTCCACGGACGGTCCGCCCCTCCACCTCTACCGTCTCGCCTGCTGTAACACAGCGGCGGAAAGCAGCATTCTCTATTTTCACCAAAAAGGGGAATGCAGCCTTCCATCGACTCCTGAAACAATCCACAGCAGGCCTGTGCCATAATTTCACACAAAATCACGCCGGGAACCAACGGCTGATTTGGAAAATGCCCATGCAAAAACCATTCCGTCCCTGGACGCGATAGGTTCCCCTCACGTATCCCGGTTGTATCTCCAAGGCATCAAGCAGCAGCATATCGTCTCTATGCGGCAAAAGCGTCTGAAGTTGTTCTCGATCCATATCTCCTTCATCCCTATCCATGTTTTGTTCCGCAAATACCCCGTATTTCGCCAACGTCCCTCGTCAGTCCGGCAATCGTGCGGACGGCAGGTCATATCCTTATCGATATTCGTCACGCCGCTCCGGTCAAGGAAGGACGTCCGGCTCGAGTGTTGTGCGCAGTTGTGTCGAGGACGCTCTTTTTTTCGTTCCAGCCTGTATTACCTCGATTTTCAAAGAGAGGCAAACGTTTTCTTCGGGGAAGCCTTTGACCGAGGCGTCGGCGCCCCGTGCCAAAACAGAGGGGCGAAGCTGGAACAGCGCCAGGGCAAATGACTTCTCGAAAAAAGGAAATACATAATCTACACATTCCAATGCCGCCAGAAGCCGCAACCGGTCCCGCAGATGAAAATAGGGGAAACGTCCTTTGTTGCGGTACACGGAAGAATCGGTATTGATCCCCACAAAGAGGGCATCGCCCAAACGCGCTGCCGCCTCCAGATATTCTAAATGGCCGATGTGAAATATATCAAAACAGCCACAGGCAGCGACAATCCGACCGCTGGGATGCTGTTTCGCAGCCATACCGCTTCTTCCCTCGTAACCGTTATACCCATTGCCCATCTCCGTCCGTCACGGCATTGTATGGCTGCCGATGCACATTTTCTTTCGCAGTGCCGATACGCCGCGAAAAAGAGAAACCATCAATTCCGCACTGACGTTTCCCTGATGGTACAGCCCTTTTCCGTCAGTACATAGCCTTCGGGATCGTTCGCAATCAAACCGTCCTCTGCCAGGCGGCGCAGCGGCTCCTCAAATACCGTATCCATGGAAATATGGAACGCATCGAAAAAGGGTTCCGCAAAACCCGGCCTTTCCGAAATCCCATGATGACGGCGCGCTCACGGAGTTGTTCGGGCGTAATCTGCGCACTGATCCTTTCCACCGGCAAACGATCGTTTTGGAGCGCTTTTTATATACTCCTCTACACTTTCCGCATTCTGGTAGCAGTAACCGTTCAGATACCCAAAACTGGACACGCCTATTGCTATGTTATCACCAAACCCGTCGTAAGTTGTATCCCAAAACGGGTGCTCTTCCCCGCCTTACCATATTCCTGTACGCTTTGAAGCGTGTATCCGCTCTGCAAAAAGCAGTCGATGCGCGGCACGGAACATGGAAAAACAGCTTTCCGCATCCGGCAACTTATCAGAAGGCCGGCGGTCCAAATCCTTATACAATTTTGTATAGGCAAATACCACCAGTTTATATAGGGAAATGTGCCCCATCCCCCTGTCGATGGCATGCTGTACATCCCGCAGCAACTCTTCGATGCCCGTTCCGGGAAATCCATACAAAATATCAAGCGATTCGTCATCAAAATGGAAGTCTCTGAGCATATCCAGCCAGAGCTCGACGGAGTGCGACAGCCGTGCAATGTGGTATGTTTTCCGAATAGAGTCGCGGAAGCTTTTGTATGCCGGCGCTCACTCTCGTCACGCCGTTTTCTTTTAAGACCGTCAGTTTTTCGCGGGTAGCGTTAAGGGGTTGCATTCCACCGTCATTTCACAGCCGCGCAGATCAAATGCCTTGTGAAGTGCTTGTAAAATCCTTTCCAGCTGCCGCTTGGACAAGACTGAGGGTGTTCCACCCCCAGAAAAAAACAGCAGCGATTTTTGTGCCGGCCACCCGTTCGCTCCGGGCGTATATCCCTATTTCACGGATCAGGGCGTCGACGAATGCCTCCACGACTTCCTTATTGCCCGGAGCGAGCATCCGATTATACACGCAGAAATCACAAAGGCTTCCGCAAAGGGGATATGGATATACATCGACGTCTCCCATGGGCCGCCCTCGTCTGTGTGAAAAGGCGGAGACAAGAGCCGTATAGAGGCATCTTCCGGCGTATTTTGATAAAACAGCGGGTAATTCATTACCGCGACCTCATAATTGGTCATGTCGACTCCTTAATGGTAAACTTCGAACAGCGTGGCTTGAGCCATATGGCCGCCGGCGCATATCACGCTGATGCCATATCGGGCGTTTCGCCTGGACATCTCCCATAAAAGTGTGACATCCATGCGCAGCCCCGTCGCACCGACCGGATATCCCAGCGCCAGATTCCCGCCGTTTACATTGACCCGTTCAGGCGGAATCCCCCAGCGCCGCAATGGTTGCCAGCCCCTGCGCTGCAAATGATTCGTTGATTTCATATAAATCCACGTCTGCCATGGACAGAGACGCCTGACCCAGCAGTTTGCGCAGGCATGTGCCCATTGCTTCGCCGATGGTATGCCGCGGCACACCGACGGATGCATATCCTCTGATAACCGCCATCGGACGGATTCCGTATCTTCGTGACGCTCGTTCTTCCATCAGCAGTACGGCGGCGGCGCAATCGGAAATCGGCGCAGCGGTATACCGTGTATGCAGCCCGTCTTTTTAAAAACAGTGGTTCTGCATGTTGGACATCACCGAATACGGTATCGTTCTGCACTGTTTCGTCGACGGAAAGTGCCCCCTCGTCATGGATGACCGGCAGTATCTCCGCCTGTAAACGGCCGGATTGCTGTGCATGGCGGGCTTTCTCCAAACTTTGGTAAGCATATTCATCCAGATTTTCCCGCCGAAAGCCATATTTTCTGCCGAGCATTTCCGCCAGATACGCCATATCGTTTTCCTGGATCTCTTCAGCAACCGATTCGTATAACGGAAGATTCCCCGCATGGCGTTTTTACTTTCTGCTTCATCACCCCCAAAATGTGGGGGAATTGCTGTTTTTTCCACGCCTCCCACCAAAACCGTATCGGCATTGCCGCATTGTATGGCTTGTATGCCATGGAATAGGGCTTCGTCCGATGAAGCGCAGGTTTTACTGACGGTTGCCGACGGAATCTCCGGTGAAAGGGCGGCGGATAATACGGCTTTGCGGCACAGATTATCGCGCTCCACCGGAAAAAGCGGAGCCTGCCACCGCCTCATGGATTGGAACGCCTTGCGCGCTTGCCGCCACATTCTGAAAGACCTGTGCGAGCATCTCCACGTCGCTTGTCCCAGAAAGCTCACCGGGGATTTTTCCGCAGGGGGTCCGCCGGGCATATAGAACCGCTACGTTTCTTTCCGTAACCTTTGCCCCCTTTCTCTCCCCTTTTCAGGGACTCCTTCAGCCAGGCGGCTATATCCTCCCAAATTGGCGGCATTGTTGTCTATCCCGTCGATCCTGCCACTGAATACGTTCCGAGTGAAAAGCAGGCTGTCTGGCATCGATACGACGCAAAAAGACGTTGCATGGCCTGTCTATCGGCGGTGGTCAGCGAATCCCACAGCAGTTTTCCAGGCAGTGACCGGGTCATGACAGGAACACAGGGTGATAAATAATGCAGAAGAAGTTCTAAAAATCCTTGGCACGCGTCCCGGTATTCTGTCGACTGCGCCCACGACGTAATGAACAAAAACACCGGCACACGGCAAAGCGCCGCCTTATGCCTTTTAATGAATACCGTCATATCTTCGGCTGGCTTTCCAATAAAAACCGGCGTCCCCAAAATCAAAAAAATCGACGGTATCGACAGGAAAATCGGAAACCTGCCTAGTAGAGACGGAAAACGGGATTCCTTCGCTGATCCACTGACAGACCTGTTTTGTGGAACCGTATCTCGTCGCGTAAATCAAATATCCTTTCATATCCCCAACCCGTCCATCAGCTGAAAAAGTTGTCTTTAAAGATTTGAATCCCCAATTCCTTTCGGCCCTCTTGAATCGTTTTCAGCGCCTCATCCACAGACATCCCCTTTGTGGTACGGTAGGGATATCCAAGGGCGACGAATCCCGTATCATCATAACGGATCAGGCTGGAATCGTCCAAGTCGACGATTCCATATTCTTCGTAATGCTCCCGCATATCGGAAATCATTCCGAAATGGACAATGTACACCCAATAGTAATAACGGCGGTTGTCCCGTAGGAACCGGATGGAATCCCATGCTTCCTCCTTTGTTTCTGTCGGAAAACCGATCAGGCAACTCAAAAATGCTCTGAATACCGGCGTTATGCATATTTTCAGTACCCCAAAGCATATTTTCCGGCGTATTTCCCTTGTTCATCAGGTTGAGCATTCGCTGGTTCGCGGATTCGAACCCAAACAGCACCGTATGGAGCCCGCTGTCACGCAGCCGGCGGCAAACTTCTGCGGTAAATCCGCTGTCAAGCCGCAGATAAGCATCATATCGCAGATGCATCCCACGGCGAAAGGATTCCGTCGGCCATCTTTTCCATCAGCCGCGGATGGATGGCGTCGTCGATAAACTGAAAGGCGTGGACCCCATACCGCTTTTTTTTTCATCTGGTCAAAATGATCGAGCACCGCATCGACCTTTCGCGTTATATAGCCCTTATTGTCCCGATAGCTGCAAAAGGCGCATTTGCCCCAGTAACAGCCGCGGGAAAACTGATAGGGGGAGCTTGGCGTACACATACTTCTCGAGCGGAAGATCGGAAAAATCCGGAAGAGGGATGTCTTCCATTCGCGCTATTTTTCCCTCCGGATTTACCATCAGTTTTCCAGATTCATCAAAAGAAACGAGACTCGGGACATCCTTTAGCCCTTCTCCTTTTCAACCGCCCGAATATACCGCTCCATCGCCAGTCCCCCATTCCGACGATGAGACCGTCAAACGCTGCGCGAAACGGCGGATGTTCTACAAGCAGCCTCCAGAATAATGAGACCTGCGGGCCGCCCATGACAACCCTGACCCCGGGAAACCATTTTTTGATCTCCCGTCCAAGCAAAGAGCATAGAAAATCTGACTGGTAAAGGGATGGATATTCCAATGATATCCGCCGGATTTTGCTGTAGCCACGGTCTTATCCGTTCCCGCATGAAGCGGATAATGCTATTTCCATCCCGCTCCACGTCGGTCTCGGCATAGGCTTTTTATCTTGTCCAGCGAATCCGGCCGGAAACAGACTTCGAATATGTTCGAACCGGCGATACGAAGATACGTATTGATGAGTTTTTGTGCACGGTCTTCCCGTCCGGATGCGATCTCACAGGCAAACACGTTTTTCGCATCCTGAAAACGGCCGCGCAACTCCTGCAGAGAATACCGAAGTCCGCGTTCATAGAAATAACGCTGGATTTTTTCGAATCCTCCGGCCAGGATCTCGTCCATAATCTCCACGTTAAAATCATGAACCGTACAGGATATCCCCTTTGCGCGCAAATACCCTTTCAGCATCGGCAGGGCCAGGTGCGGAAATTCATGAACGCTCAGTGGAGGATTCAGCAGGCAGACCTGCATATGTCACCCTTCTTTCCACGGGAATACACATGGTATTCTACCGTTTTTCCCATCATTGAAACAGGCGCTATCGTTCCTCACGGCGCCAGCTCCTCAAATGTACACATGCTGTTCGATACGCCAAGGGCGGTCTCGATGATCCGCATGGCCAGCGGACAGCCGGTTCCTTCCCCGAGCCGCATGTTCAGGTTCAGCATGGGGTCAGTCCCAAGGCATCGGCCGCCAGCTGATACGCTGGTTCAGCGGGCGGTGTGAAGCGAACAGGAATGTCGGACAAGCGGCTGAAGGAAACTGGCGAGCAGGGCCGCCGCAATTGAGATCAAGCCATCTACGACCACCGGGATTCGGTAATAAGCGGCTCCGAGATACAGGCCGACCATCGCGGCAATATCCAGCCCCTCCAACTTTGGAGAGGATATCCAGGCCATCCCCGGGGATCGGCTGGAGAAAAATCAGCGCGTTTTGGATCACTTTTTTTTCCGTGTCAAACCATCCAGCGAAAGGCCGGCACCTGTACCGACAAACGGCTTTCCCGAATGTCCAATCCGGCAAAATACAGGCGGTGGCGGTGGTGGTGTTGGCCATCCCCACCTCGCCGGTGCCCAAGATATCGTAAGACTCTTTTTTGGCCCACGCCGCATAATCGAATCCGATTTGAATCGCCTGTTCCACGATCGTCCGCGGCATGGCGGGCGTGCCTTTGCAAAGTTATTTGTCCCGTCCATCAATTTCCGGTCGTCGATCCGCGGATGGTGCAGCCCCTTTCACGCCCATATTGACAAGTTTCAGTTTCACATCATTTGCATCGCAAATCACATTGATCCCGCATCGCCGAACATGGGCGTAGCTGAGCAGCAGCTTCCGTGTAAATTCTTTGTGGCGCTGTAGCGACCCTTCTTCATACACCCCGTTGTCTGCCCCGAAAAGGAAAAGCCCTTTTTTTGCGTATGGACGAGTCCTGCCGGCCAGTGATCCCTGCATATTGGACGGCGATGTCTTCCAACAGGCCAAGGCTGCCGGCGGGTTTGGCCAAGCGCTGCTGCCGTTCCCGGGCAGCCGCTTCCGCGCATGCGTCCGTACCCTGTATTCTTTTTATTTTTCCTTATATGGACTACTGGACGGTATAGGCTGCGGCTTTTTCGCAGGATGTGTTCATAGCGTTTGGTTCCTCTCTTCCGATTCGTCGTATTTCAAATATCCATGATGAAAATATTGATATATGCGCCGTATCCGTTCCGGAGAATTGAGGCGCGCCAGAAGTTCCCGATAGTTTGATTGAAAACGGTCCGCCGTCATGTGCCTCAATGGATGCAGCAGGGTAAAGCCGTCGTACAAGCTCCAATCAGTTGGGAGCGGCACACCGCTTTCGATCATCGCCCGGTACATATCGGTTCCGGGAAATGGCGTCGATACGGTGATGTTGGTGCCATAGAGACAGGTGTCCAGAATAAAGGTATACAGCCGTTCAAAAAGTTTCCGGCGTATCGTCCTCCAATCCCAGCACAAAACTGCCCACCACACCGATGCGTCGGCTTTGAATGGCGGAAACCGCCGTCCTATATAGCCAGCCTGGTTTCTTTAAAACCAGACGCATTGATCTGATGCAAATTGTTTTTGCTCAGGCTTTCGAAGCCGATCAACAGTTTTCTGCATCCGGCCGCGGCCATTTTATCCAAAAGATGGCCTTTATTACAAACTGAAACGTCGGTGAAGGCATACCAGTCCACCGGGCTTCCCATAAGGATATCCAGAATGGAATCCGTATAAGCAGGATTTATACAAAAATTATCGTCGGTAAAAAATAAGAAAGGCCGCTTCAATGGGTACGAATCGCTGCAATCTCCCGCTTGGCCTGTTCCCGCGTTTTTCGGCGGACCATCTTTCCGTAGATTTTGGAAGACAGGCAAAACCGGCACTGATGGGGACATCCGCGGGAAAGCTGGATCGGCACGCTTTTATAGGGATATTTCACGGCCAGATCGTATCGGGGAACAAAGAGGATTCCAAAGGTGGATACCGGCGGGCCCGGTAGATTTTTTGTGCCCTTCCCTGCTGCTCTTCACGGAAAAATAAAGGCAACAGTTCCTCGCTTTCCCCAACAAACACCGTGTCCGCATGGTGGGCCGCTTCTTCGGGACAGACGGTCACATGCGGCCCCCATCAAAACACGGCTTCCCCGGCGGCGATAATGGTCGGCAATACGATAGGCTTCCGGCGCCTGCGCGGTAGAGGGGGACAGCAACACATAGGTGAATCCACGCTCCGGAATCGCTTCAAATGTTTGATCGACATAGGTAATCTCGAAAGAATCCGGAAGAAGCGCGGCCACGGTCAGCAATCCCAGGTTTGGCGTGCTCCACAGCCGGTCCCGGGAACGGAACTCCGCCAACTGGCGGTCACCTGCTTCCGGCATGTTCCGGTTGGTTAGGGCAAGCAGCAAAACGGTGACCAACACAATCCCCCTTTCCTCCGCTCTCATCCGTCCGATTTCGAAATACGCAGATAATACAGTTCATTGCGCAATGTATCGGAGAAGACCAACGCACCGTCCGGCAGAGCGGCCAGTGCCCCTGATATGGCCCAGCTTCGTACCACGCAAGTTTTTCCACAGGGAGGAATCGAGCAGCCGTTCCAGCCTCCCCTGTCCCCTTTGATACAGGTAAATCGCCCGTACGGTACTGATGTACAAGTCACCCATTTCGTCTGCAGCCACCGCAATCGGTAAAAATCCGGCCGGTGTTTCCCCGGCAAGCGCCGTGCAGCGCCCATCCTTCAAGGAATAGCATAGGATGCGGCCGCAGGCTGTATCCGTCACAAAAGGAGAGAATCCCATACCGCTATCCCATACGGCTGCCGGCAGGGAATCCCGTCCAATACGGTAAGTCTCCCCTCACGGTTTCGGCGGCAAATCCGGTCGTGATGGAAATCCGTGAAATACAGGTTTCCCCATTGGTCGGCGGCGACGCTTCCGGGAAAATCGAGCGGCGGGGTCAGCTCGTCCGGTGACACAAGTGAATCCCAGGTCTTATCCGTCTGCCGAATCCATATCGTGTTGTCAAGCGCGTCGGATACCACGAGACGCCCATCCAGCCGGGTGATTGCCAACGGTCTCCGGAAAACGGGGATGTATCAAATGATTGGAAACCATGTCGGATCTGGTCGAAACAGACAAGCCTCCGGTTTCCCATATCGACTATCCAAAGGTTCCGGTTTTGACCGTCATAGAGTATCCCTGACGGATAGGCCAGCCCCGTCTCCCTGCCGACAAGTATCCGCGCGTCAAGAATCCTGCTCATCTTTCAGATATCCGCGGACCAGGTCCGCAAAAGAGGCGATATCCCGGATACGATCCATATTCAAATCGCTGTCATCGATTTCAATGTCGTAAGCTTCTTCAATTTCCACTAGGATAGACAACGCCAAAATAGAATCAATGCCGAGCGTCAGCAATGGCGTGTGATTATCCAGTGCATCAATTTTACTTTGATCCTTCATACGGGAAACGATGATTTCTTTTACCTTTTCTTCAATGTTTCTGCTCATAAACAACCTCCTGATTACGTCAAACAATGTGTTAGTCCACCTGAGGCAGCATACCCGATTGTTTGCCCCATCCAGGATATACAGCGTGTTTTGATATACGGCCAAAGCCGTTGGGGTTTGCCAGAGCGAAATCCCGTACGCCCTCACCCGACCGGCCGGTGCCGATTCCGACTCCTCCGGCCACGGTGAAAATGCGTTTGTCCCCGGCCGGAAGAATACGCACGGCCTGATTGCCGGCATCCGCAATAAAAACATTGCCTCGTGAATCCCCACAGACTGCTACGGGATTTTGCAGACAGGCTTCCCGCGCGTCTCCGCCATCCCCGGAGTACCCTGGACGGCCGCATCCGGCAATGGTATCAATCCTGCGCGAGAACAGGTCGATTTTCCGAATCCGATGGTTGCCATAATCGGCCAAATACAGCTTGTCTCCGGCGGCGCTCATACCGATGCCGTAAATCTCCTGGAATTCCGCATCGAGAGCATCCCCGCCGTCCCCGGAATAACCGAAACGCCCGCATCCGGCGAAAGGACGGATCGTTCCATCCCTGCCGATACAGCGAAGGCGGTTATTGGCGATATCGGCAATATACACGTTACACTCGCGGTCGACCGCCACGCCGCCGGGCTTATTCAGCAGCGAATGGCCCGCCGGTCCGCCGTCACCGGCGTCCCCCGCTGTCCCCTGTCCGGCCAACGTCTCCATATAAGAGTCCTTCCGGCTTATCCGTCGTACCACATCGTTTCCCGTATCGGCGATATATAGCGAATCTTTCCGGCACCAAAGCCCGGTTGGTTTGTTCAGGCAAGCGGACAGAGCGTTGCCGCCGTCTCCGGAATAGCCGAAACGCCCGCATCCGGCAACCCGAAAAATATCCAGCGGTCCGCAACAGACTATCTGATGGGAGTCTTGATCGGCAATGTAAACCCATCCCTGTTCATCGGCCGCAATGGCCTGGGGCTCCCAAAGAATCCCCTGTTCCTTCGGCAGCGCCTGCTTCAGAGTCCCGACACGGCCGGGCCCTCCGGTGATCACATGCATGGTGGCATCCGGCACGTAGAGAGACGGGATGAGTCGGAATCATGTTCCCGGGGCCGTATTTCTCCGCCGGCTATCTGCCAACGGTAACTGAAAACTTGATTCCGGCGCAGGGCCTTTGCCATAAATAGGGCGGTTATCGCCCTATGAAGAAGCGTCGATACATCGCCGGCATCTTCCGGAAAATTAACCACTCCGGCGCTGAAGCTTATTCGAAGAGACCGATATGCCGCCGGCAGCCCTTCGGTAAATCGATGGCGGCGAAAGGCCAGGCGAATTTCTTCCGCTGCCCCAACGCCTTTCTCCAGATCGGCACCGGGCAGGAGGAGTGCAAATTCGTCGCCGCCCGCCTCGATGAACCGGGCGCCCTGTACTGCATGCTCCGCCGCTTTCGGGAGGAAACGGCGGATTTGCTCCAGCATTTGATCACAGGCAGCGGATGAAAAACGCAGACGATAGCGAAGAAAAAAAAATCGATATCTAAAAGAATCAGTGTATAGTGACCCTTCTGTCCGGTAAGCCGTTCTTCAAGTATTTTCAGAAGCTTCTGCATCTCTTCCTCCCTCTTCCCGCCCGTTACCGAAAGCCCCGGAAAAGGATTCTTCATCCGCGGATTGCTGTTTGGTCCCAAAAAAGCGCAGGTAGCGGTCGATCCGTTTCATCAGTCTTTCGGGCATCAAGGTGTATTGGCCTTGTCATAGGTGAAATTGGCCCATCCTTCCAAAGTATCGGGAAATGTCATTCCTGCCTGACGGGCCACGTCGTAAAGCGGCGTACCTAAATAGGGAGAAAAACAAACAACAGGATTTCACTGTTTTTATCGATATGCCGGATTTGCCCGATAAGGTCAATCGTGCGTGCGGTATCCTGTTCCGGGTTCCACGGAAATCCTACCATAAAGGAAAAAGAAGACATCAGGCCATATTCCTTGCACCGGCGCGCAGTTTCCAGGATCTGACGGTTTGTATGCGCCTTATGGATTTTTTTGAGCACCTCCTCATCACCGGATTCACCGCCCACGATCACCCGGAACAGCCCTCCTCGCCTCAAACGCTCGATGGTTTGCGGAGAGAAGCGCACAAACTGTTGCGCCACCACCGTTCCATCCCCATGCGACACAGGTGCTGCTCTCGATCAGGCCCTCTGCGAATCGTGCGGCCCGGCGCACATCGAGAAAAAATTATTGTCAAAGAAATGCACCGCATCAATGCCGTACTCATCCCGAAGCCGTGCGATATCCCGCGCGACGGTCTCGGCCGGAAGGCCGTGCCAGTGCCGTTTATACACCGCTCCAATGGAACAAAAGCACAGCGGTATGGGCAGCCGCGGCTGGATTCATACCCCACTACCCGCCGGTGCCCCCATTGCGGATGGATGTACCGTTCCAGGTCGACAGCGGTATATCCGCCCGCCGGGGAACCGTACACGGGATACCGCGCCATCTCTATGCGGGGATTGATGACGACCTGTCCTCCGGTATCTTTATACAGGACATTGGGAACCCCTTTAAAAGGCAGCCGGTCCCGTGCCCTTTGCGCAAGCTGCGGAAGGATCTCCTCTCCTTGGCCGATGGCAACCGCATCTACCAAAGGATGGCGGAGGGTCTCCATCGGCATCAGCGTAGGATGCCAGCCTCCCCATACGATCGGAATGTGAGGTGCCAGCCGGCGGACGGAGCGGGGCGAAACGAAGGCCGTTTACAATCTGGTAGCTCGTGATGGCACTGATGCCGACCAACACGGCTCCTTCCAACTGTTTTCCGATCTCCTCTTCCGTATATATATGCAGCCGTTCATCCAGAATCTCCACCTCAAAGGACGCAGCCCGCAGCGGCGCTGCCAAAGCCACCAGAGACAAGGGAAGGGCCGTATACAATGTGGGAGATTCATCTCCGTTGATCAGGGATGGATAGAACAGCACAACCCGCCTCATGACGATTCTCCTCTCAACAGCAGGGAAACAGCGCGGCTGACCGTTTGACCCATTTTCTCAAAATCCACGGGGTTGCCCAGTATCAAAGACTGAATATGGAGAACATCGCTGAGTATCGTAAGCCATTGCGCGACGGTTTCCAGCGTATCCATATCCGGATCCAGCCCGATCTCTTCCCGCACCATCCGGATAAACTGTATGGTATACTCCCTGTAAATGGCGGCGAGGTGTTTTTGAATATATACATCGCCGTCTTTGGCTTTTTCCAAAGATCGATATAGGCATTCAGTGCGTCGGGGTGTTGTTCACTTCCCCGTATATAAGCGTTTACCAGATGGGAGAGCGGTTCTTTTCAGCACCAGTTCTCCGCAGATCTTTCCGGATTTCCGCTATCCATCGTTCTCCCGCATACTGAACGGCATCCAGCCAAAGTTCCGCTTCCCCATTGGGATATAGGAAACGTAGCCGGTCATCGGACAAACCCGTGGCGTTTGAAAAGGATTGTATCGTCCATTTTTCCATGCCGTGCCGCTCCAGTTCGCGGAAAGCTATACGGGCCAGGTGTTGCTTCGAACCGCTCAAAACCGTCGGCCGGATTGTTTCCCCGGTCAGCCAAGTATCAAAAAACCGGTTAACAACCGTCCGTACTCCTCCCCATCACCGCACAGTTGGTCATGTGATGGGCGCGTGGCTGCCGTATGAAGCGGCTGTTTTCCGATCGGATCCATCGATATGCCCTGTATGCGTTTTCGATGGGGATGATCCGGTCCTTCTCCCCATGAATAAACAAAACCGGCAGTCCTTCAACTTTTTCAGATGCTTTCTTGTCCTCCGGCTCATGCGGTAAAATCCAATAAAAAACAGATATGTAACAAGAAAGCAGAGGCGGGCGATTCGCTTTCGGATCCTCGGTTGTTTAAAACATAAAGAAAATATTTCCGTACGTAGATCAACGGGCCGCTGTCCACCACGACGGCCTTCATCTGTGGAAGCTGTCGCGCCGCATTCAGGATCAAGGAGGCCCCATGGAAAATCCGATACCGCCATATGGGCCGGGTACCCCTGTGTTTTTTAATGCCTCTATAAATCGGCGCAAGTCATTGTCCAAGGTGTAGCGGCTGCTTTTCTTCCGGCGCTTTGCCCATGATTGGGGGTAATCGAACGCGGTCACCATATACCCTGATCTCAGCAACGCAACGATATATGGATAGATGCTGTATTTACTGCCGCCTAAATAATGACAAGCGATAATCGTCCCTTTCGACTCGGTATTCGGATAGTATTTAATGGCGGACAAGCGCAAACCGTTTGAATGGAAGGTGAATTCCTCAGTTTTAAATTCCTCCTCATTTTCTATGCCTTTTGTGTTCCGAGGAGGATGTCCCAGTTTATGAACCTCCTGCAGCCCTTCCCTTGCACCGGCGAGGAGACACCCGCGATTACGATTCCCGCCAAAATCAGCATTCCTATCAGCATATCGGCCTCCCTAGCAGAATTTCCCGAATCGCGTTGTTCGCATAGTCCGCCACATACAGCCGTCCATCCTGATAAGCCAATCCGGCTGGTATGTTAAAACGGGCATCCAACGGGGAACTACGGGCATCCACATACCGGGTTCCTTGTTTCCAGCGACGGTATGGATGCTCTGTCTCGCAGATCCACCATACGGATACAATGATTTCCCGCATCGGCAATGAAAAGAAACCGGTCGGAATCCACAACAACCCAATAAGGGGAATCGAGCCGTGCCAGCCCGGCCGGGCCTCCATCGCCGGAATAGCCGGGCTCTCCCGTCCCGCATAACGTTGAGATGCGTCCAGAAAGAAGGTCGACCCAGCGGATGCTATGGTTCCCGTAATCCGCGATAAAAAGCCACCGTCCATTCTGGGTCACGCATAAGCCATAGGGTTTATTGAGCTGCGCCTGAACGGCTGGTCCGCCGTCCCCCGCCGCGCCATAGCCGCCGTTTCCGGCTATGGTGGAAATGCTCCCGTCTGGCGCTATACGGCGAATGACGTTGTTTCCATAATCGTTTGTGTATAGACAACCGGCATCATCCACCGCCACGCCGCCGGGACGGGCTGAGGCGTGCCGCCCCCGCATCTCCGCCATCTCCGGAATAGCCTTCCTGCCCGTCGCCGGCAAGTGTACGGACGATCCCATCCTCGATCAAGCGAATGCAATGGTTTCCGGTATCCGCGATATACACACGCCCGGATGGACGGTGTACGGCTATGCCGCTCGGTTTGCTGAATTCCGCCCGCAGCGGGTCACCGTTATCGCCGGCATAGCTGCCCCCCGTCCGGCTCCCGCTAAAGTGTATACCGGTCCCTATCGATATATTTGATCTGGTGGTTGGAACGGTCGGCAAACAAAAGCCTTCCCTGCCTGTCCCAATCAACTCCGTACGGTTCTGCGATAGAAGCGGTATAGGCCGATGCGCCGTCCTCGCAGCGGCCACGAAGGCTTCGGCCGATCCGGGTGCGGCAGCATCCATCCGGCAAAATGCGCAACCGCTTGTCCTGTGCGGTTTCCACGGTTGCGTCCCTTTCGCCGTGAGCAGAGCTGTTTCCGCCTCCTTCAGCAGAAGAAAGCGGTCGCTCAGGTGATGGGACCACGCTGCCACACCGAAACTTGCACGGATCGGTACCCGCTCATATCCAGGCGTTTGAATCCAACGCACCTTTCGAAACCGCCGGCGATACTCCTCGGCTATATGGACCGCTTTATCCAACCCCGCCCCTTCCATTAGGAGCAAAAACTCATCGCTCTCTCTGCGTGCCGCCTGTATGTCTCCGTTTTCGCACAGCATTTCGGAAATCCCTCGTATCACCGCGTGGTGCCCTGCGGGACCGTCCCAGGCGGCGGTCGATGTTGTGAAAAAATCCAGGTCAAACAAGATGACAGAGAAGACCGCGTGGCTGGAAATCCGTGCGTCAATCCGGGCGCATAAACTCTCATAAGAATACAAGGCCCGGCCGTCGTTGCTTACCGTCATTCTCAGAGCCCCATCCCCGCCGTCCAGGGACAAGATCTGCCCTGTCAGATACCCGGGGACATCTGGTCGTCCAATAAAAAAGCGGACGACCAGCGCCACCTCTTCAGGGGCACACAATCGTTTTACCGGGACGTTGCTGAGCAGCCGTTCCAGATATTCCTCCGACAGACCTTTGAGCATTTCCGTCTCGACGGGGCCAGGGGGCGACGGCATTGACCGCAATGCCAAATGAAGCGGTTTCCTTCGCAAGCGCTTTGGTAAAAACCGTGCAGCCCCGCTTTAGCTGCGGAATAGTTGGTTTGTCCGGACAGGCCGCTGATCCCGCTGACAGAACTGATGTTGACAATCCGCCCTTTTTTGGCTTTGAGCATATAGGGGGATTACCGCCTTGGTCATGCGGTATACGCCGGTTAAATCGATATCAATGACTCTGTCCCATTCGGCGTCGTCCATATACAAGAGCGTCCGATCCATCCGAATACCTGCGCTGTTCACCAGGCCGTCGATAGTTCCATGCCGCGCGGCGATCGAATGCACAAATCTCTTGGTCTCTTCCCCATTTCCGGAATCGACTCTATAAGCGGTTATGTATCCGGAAAGATCCCGGGCCAATTTCTCCGTCTCGTGGGCACATGTATCCTCCTTTTGGTAGGTGAACGCGACGTTCGCCCCTCGACGCGCCAAATCCAGGACGATCGCCCGTCCAATCCCCCGGGAACCCCGGTTACTAAAATGGTGTGGTTTTTCAGACTCATAGATTCACTCCTTTCCCGTGTTTTACCGTGTCATGCCGGCAAGCATCACGCAGCCTCTGGATCATCTCTTTGGAACAAAGCACCCGTGCCAAGCTTCTATAGGGAAAATGGAGCCGTCGGTTCAGCATACGTTTGGTCTGGCACAACGAAATTGCCGAACGGGAAGTCAATTCGGAAGCGAAAAAGTGTACCGTATCCGTCAGCGCATCCCGGTCCACCATCCGATGGAGACAGCCATACGCCAGCGCGTCGCTTGCCTGTATCCGTTCCATGGACAGGCACAATTTACGGGCGTTTTCCAGTCCCACGCTATCCGGAGAAGCAAAAAAGGCCGCCGTCTGCCAAAAGGCCGCCGTATTTCGGATCGGGAAACCAAAACCACATCCTGATTTCCCATTCGAAAATCACAGGCCAAGGCAATAGAGGCCGCGGAACCGATAACACTCCCGTTCAATTCCGCAATATACAGTTTTTGGAACGCCGTATGGCGCGTACAATACGGTATACCAACCGTTCCGCTTTATAGATACGCAAGGCCGTGCGCCATCGTCCAGTATGAAGCAGCCCGTTCAGATCCAATCCGGAGGAGAATAGATAGGGATTGCCGCTTTGCAGATGTACGACCTGGATCTGGGGATCTCTGTCCATTTTTTAATTTCCCCAAGCAGGCCGCGCAGTACTGTCATATTCAGCGCATTAGCGGGCGGGTGGTCAAGAACGAGTTTTTCAACCGGATTCAACGCCGTCCCTCCCTGCTTGCCTTCTCCATGCTCTCCCTTTATTATGGCGACACACTCGTCCTCAAGAGATTGATCGCCCTTCCTCCGGACCATATCGGCCGATATGGTCCGGAAGGCGATTCCCGCTTTTTTCCAAAGCGGAACGGGACGAGGGTGCCAAGGGCGGTAAAAAAGGAACAATGCCGCTGCAATGCGTCGATTACCAGATCCACCTTCATCCTCGTTGCCAGTGCGGTCAACTTGCGGCACCGTACGGTTGGGTCGTAGAACACCGATCCACAAAGCCGGTCCGCCATCTGTGAATAAAACAACCCGCGGAGATCGTCTGCCGGCTCGACAGGAGGACAGTCGGGATGGTCGAACATCCACATCTCTTCCCAGACAAAACGCACTGGCATCACCGCTTCGATTTTGGCAAGAAGGTTATTATTATACAGGGGAATCAACCCCATCCATAGGATGCGGAATTCTTCCCCGCCTGCCATTCCGCCGCTCTTTGAGAAAGCGAATGGTACAGCCCCTGCAAAACCATAAGGGCCTTTTCACTCCCAAAGTCGTTTTCTACCGTAAAAAGTTTCAGCATTTCACCGCTGTCGGCAAGCCCAGGATGGCGAAGACGGAGCGCGTCGATCCGCTTTTTATACGCATTTGCCCGGTTATACAGACGGCTGACGTCTCCTTCGTCCCGCTTCCGTGAGAACCGCTTTTCCAGCAAGCCAGCCGCCGCCATTAAGTCGTGCTTCATATACGGCTTTTCGAATGCGATGGATCGGGATCGCCCAGCGTTCATGCAGCCGTTCCATCATCTCCGCCGCATCGCCGCAGGGAAAGTCGACACTGAGAAGAAGACATGGCTTTGGCAGCGCCCCCTGCTCCATCAAATGGAAAATGCCCGCTGGTATGAACAAATCCCTGGCGGCAGGGAGCCGCTCAATCCGTCCAGGAGCCCGGTACTCACAGTCAGTCCCACAATCCGCTCGATATACAGCACTTCCACATCATAAAAGCAGAAGCAATTCCGGAGGGACATAGTATGTACACAGCAGATAGGGAGCCCTTCCTGTATACG